>SDBV01003769.1_pt1 | contig 22099 bp, 18 predicted proteins | sample 2277081 | NCBI WGS metagenome assembly SDBV01 (sample SAMN10402039, study PRJNA504765) | marine sediment metagenome | isolation source: marine sediment core GS10_PC15, 223 cmbsf | place: Arctic Ocean: Southern Knipovich Ridge | collected 2010 | reverse complement strand
TCTAGAAGCAGTGATGAATCATCATTTGAAGTGATGTTGATTTCTGTCATAGGGAGAACCATTGAAGGTGCATGAGAGATCGGGGCGATCGGAGTCACAAGGAGGGCCTCCAACTCCTCGTAAACAATGGTTGAGCGAAAGGAATAGGAGTGTCCGGTCGAGCCTGTTGGGGTAGATACGATCACGCCGTCCATTCTCAACTTCAACTCATATCCATTCTGAACTAAATCGGGAGTCGAGATACTGAATCTGGGGGTCCGTATTCTTCTTACTTTGTCTACATATACCTCATTGAGTACAGGTGGGTAACTCTCAGATTCCGTTCTCGCAAAGATTCTTGTTCTTTTCTGGATCTGAAACTGTCTATCTTTTATCATCCTAGTCGCCTTATCAACCTCTGACGGACTGATCTCCGCTAGTATGCCTCTCCCGCCGACATTTATCCCGATAATTGGAATTCTTCCTTTGATTTGACGAGCGGTTTTCAGAATTGTGCCATCTCCTCCGACAACGGCGACCAGATCAATTTGTGCGCGAGCCAAATCCGCCAAAGAATCAAGAGTCAGAAATTGTTTGTTTCTGAGCGGCGCAATCAGATGAACGGTTAGGCCTGCCTTCTCGAAGATTCTTGCGGATTTGAGAGAGATCTCATCTGCCAATCCGTTAGTACCCTTTGAGGTTATGCCGATAGATTCTATCGAGTTGGGACTCTCCATTCTTGCTAAGTCTATGAGAATCCTTGAGAATTGTTATATATCTTCTCTCTTGGCAACAGGCTGTTGAGCAGACCCGCGGATCTTAGTAGTGTCAAGGAAGGATCCTATATCATGATAGAAGGAGAGCCTTCTCGTATAGTGAGCTATGACAAGTCAAAACCTGGAAAACACGGGTCAGCAAAGGCGAGAGTTGTCGCAATTGGACTCTTCGACGGAGTGAAACGGAGCATCGTGTCACCTGTTTCTGCAAATATAGAGATACCACAAATTGAAAAGAGAAGCGCGCAAGTGATATCAAAGACGGAAAGTAGCTCTCAACTAATGGACTTGGAGACTTTTGAAACATTTGATGTCCCTCCACCTGAGGAAGAGAAGCTAAGGGAGAAGATGGTTGAGGGCTCCGAGGTCGAATACTGGAGTGTCCTAGGTCGAACTAAGATTGTCAGGGTAAAGGGCTGATCTATCTATCTACCATGGAATATGGAGCGTTTCTTTGCTTCTGGATCACCCATTTCGTTCCCAAGCTCGGCAAGCAGCTCGCGCTGTTTATTGGTTAATTTCGATGGTACTTGTACTTTGACCGCTACTATCTCGTCTCCCCTCCCATACCCCTGGAGGCTCGGGAACCCTTTGCCTCGTAATTTGAAAATGGTTCCACTTTGAGTACCCGATGGAATCTTTAGCTTTTCGGTACCATCCAATGTAGGAACACTGATCTCCCCGCCGAGTGCCGCCTTCGGAAAGTTTATCGATACTTGATGAAGCAGATCAAGTCCATCCCTCTCAAACCTCCGATCCGGCCTGACATGGGTAATCAAGTATAGATCACCTGGAGATCCTCCCTCTGCAGCCATATCCCCATACCCTCTCAATCTTATGCGAGATCCGTCGTCCACACCTCCGGGAATTTTTATTGTCACCTTTTCCTTATTCCGAGTAAGTCCGGACCCTCGACATGTTGAGCAAGGAGTGTCAACAAAGGTTCCCCTGCCTCTGCAAGTTGAGCAGGTCTCTATCCTAACGAATCGAGCATACCCAGAAGATTGGACATGTTGTACTTCACCCCTACCCTGACAGGTTGGACATGTCCGTCTAGAAGTTCCGCGTTCCGCCCCCGACCCAGCGCACGAATCGCATTGTACATTTCTTGGTAAGTCAAGCTCCATCGTCACGCCTTCTGCTGCTTGATTCAGCGTTAATGTAACATCATGCCTGAGATTCTGGCCGTTGGCCGAGCCAGCTCTTCTTCCTCCGCCCCCTAAACCGCCGAAGAAACCTTCAAAGATATTGCCGAGTCCGCCAAATCCAAAGCCGATGTCTCGCAGTATGTCCTCAATATTAGCACTTCTAAAGATGTCCGCTGTAGAGTACCGCTGATCAATCCCAGCGTGACCAAATTTATCGTAAAGGTTCCTCTTCTCATCAGAAGAGAGGACCCCATAAGCTTCGGAGACCTCTTTGAATTTGTCTTCCGCGCCGGGTGACTTGTTTCGATCAGGATGATATTTTAGAGCCTGTTTACGATAAGCATTCTTCACGTCGTCCTTGCTCGCACTCTTTTCGACCCCGAGGACTTCGTAATGATCTCTCTTAGCCATCTGCTGATGTCGTCTTCTGGCCTGCACTACTTCTTCTCATTATCGACGACCTTGGCTTCGGCATCGACTACTTTTTCTTCGGGAGCAGAGGGTTCACCGGCCTCCGGACTCTGTTGCTGTCCTGGTGCTGCCTCCGCGGGTTGCGGACCCTGAGCGGCTGTTTGTTGGTAAACAGCTGCACCAATTTCCTGTAGTAACTTGTTCAGCTCCTCAGTCTTTTGTTTAATTATCTGAGTATCAGTTCCTTTTAGCGCCTCCTTCAAATCAGAAACTGCCTTGTCAACGCTTCCTGCCTGCTCAGCACTCATCTTGTCCTTTAGGTCAGCCTTTGTCCTTTCTGACGTGTATATCAAGCTGTCAGCGTTGTTCCTAAACTCGACTTCCTCCTTTCTCTTCTTATCCTCCTCAGCGAACTCCTCTGCCTGTTTCATCATACTCTCCTTCTCCGTGTCGGAGAGCTTTGTTGAAGCAGTAATCGTGATTTTCTGTTCTTTATTGGTTGCCATATCCTTTGCTGAAACATTCAGAATACCGTTTGCGTCGATGTCATAAGTGACTTCTATTTGTGGCACACCTCTTGGTGCGGGTGGTATTCCTTCAAGGTTGAATCTCCCCAAAGAGACATTGTCCGATGCCATGCTTCTTTCCCCCTGCAAAACATGGATGGTCACGACTGTCTGACTGTCTGCGGCTGTAGAGAAAATCTGAGATTTCTTTGTCGGGATCGTAGTATTCCTTTCTATCAACTTCGTGAATACGGCACCGAGCGTCTCTACTCCCAATGAGAGAGGCGTAACATCGAGTAGTAGGATATCAGATACCTCGCCTGTCAGAACGGCACCTTGGATCGAAGCGCCCGTAGCTACAGATTCCATCGGATCTACTCCGCTTTCTGCTTCACCCGGAATTATTTTCTTAACAAACTCTCTCACAATTGGCATCCTTGTAGGACCACCCACCAAGATTGTCTTATTCACCTCAGATGGCTGGAGCTTTGCGTCGGCTAGTGCCTGTATTGTGGGCGCCCGAACTTTTTCAATAATCGGGGCAATAAGGTCCTCTAGTTTTGCTCGAGTAAAAGTCATCGTCAAATGTTTAGGTCCTGAAGAGTCCGCAGTAATGAAGGGGAGGTTTATGTCGGTAGTTAGGACAGTGGAGAGCTCAATTTTCGCTTTCTCAGCCGCCTCTATCACTCGCTGTTTGGCCATTGGATCATTTCTCACATCTATCCCAGTCTGTGCCTTAAATTCATCCGCTATGTGATCCATGATGACTTTGTCCATGTCCGTCCCACCCAGCCGAGTATCTCCACTCGTGCTCTTCACCTCAAAGACTCCCTGACCAAAATCCATGATCGTAACGTCAAGGGTCCCTCCTCCGAGATCGAATACGAGTATCTTCTGTTCCTTGTCTGTTTTGTCGATTCCATAAGCTAGGGCGGCAGCCGTTGGTTCGTTGATTATCCTGACTACTTCAAGGCCTGCAATTGTCCCCGCATCTTTGGTTGCTTGCCTTTGGTTATCGTTGAAGTAAGCCGGCACTGTGATGACAGCCTTTTCGACTTTGTCACCGAGGAATGCTTCGGCGTCTCTCTTAATCTTCTGAAGAATGAAGGCAGATATCTGCTGTGGAGAATATTCCTTCCCGGCCACAACCACCTTATAGTCCTCACCCATCTTCCTCTTTATCGCCACTACGGTGCCTTCTGGGTTAGATACAGCCTGCCTTCTTGCAGGCTCTCCAACCAAAAGTTGTCCGTCCTTGGTAAATGCCACATATGACGGGAACGCCTTACCTCCGGTAGAAACTCCTTCCGCGCTGGGGATGATCGTCGGCCGTCCACCTATCATTGCAGCGGCTGCTGAGTTACTCGTACCGAGGTCTATACCGATTATCTTCCCCACTTAATCTCCCCCCTCTTGGACATCTACCAACCTTTCGTCGGTCTCTTCTTTCTTACTCTCACCCGCGTCTCCCGCAACGCTCACCATGCTTGCCCGCAGAACCCGGTCATGAATCATGTAACCCTGTCTCAGCTCAGATATGATTATGCCACTGTCTTTTCCCTCCTCCGATGAGAAGGAGACTGCCTCGTGTAAATTCGGATCAAAATTCTTCCCGACAGCCTCTATCAGTCGGACACCCTCCTCAGCAAGCATTGCATCCACGTTTGCCACTATTATCTTAAGTCCTTTTGCCACTTCCTGCAAATCCGAATTATTGATGTTCTGCATAGCCCTAGAAATATCCTCTTTAACGTCAATGAGTTTTCTAATAATCTCCCTCTTTCCGAATTTCGACTGGTCTTCAAACTCCTTCGAGACCTGCTTCCGATAATTCTCCAAGTCAGCGCGTGCATAAAGTAAGCGATTCGTTAATGATTCTGATTTTTTCTTCTCTTGCTCGAGGTTCTTCCTAATCTCTCCCAAATCAGCGAGCTCCGCGTCGACTTCTTCTGCGGAGTCTTTCTCGCTCTCTGTGTCTCGGGCTCTTTGTGTCTCTCCTTCTCTATCTTTAGTGACGATATCTTCTTGCTTCAGGTTGTTACCCACTCCCAACACCAAACTTGTCAGTTGCTAACCTGAAGATACTATCCTATGGGGTTCTATAAACCTTTCCACAAATACTTTCAGGGACCAAGTTTTTCTCTTCTCTAACAGATTTTAAAGCGACTAGCTGTTGACTGGTTGGAGGCAGTACCGATGACAGAGAGGAGTGCCACGGCACAAGTCGGAAGAGCCGGCTGAATCGTGATGTTAACATTTCTGAAGGTCCTGCCTTCAAATCCCACTGAGGTGCTTCGATATCCCAAGTAAGGGTGTTTCTTTCTCTTCTGGTGGGAAAGACTCTGTCCTGGCCATGCACCTGGCAAGCTCAGAAGGTATTGAGATTGAATCAATACTGACGATGCTTCCTGAAGATCCCGAGAGTATGTTGTATCACACCCATAACCTAGCGATAGTGGAGAAGATTGCTGAAGCCATAGATATCCCATGGATTACGATCCGCGCCTCGAAGGAAGGGGAGCTTATTGCCTTAGAGGAGGCTCTCTCTGATCTCCGCGTGGATTATCTAATATCTGGTGGGATTGAATCCTTTTTTCAAAAGAGGAAATTTGATGAGGCGTGTCGGAAAGCAAATCTAAAACATTATGCCCCTTTGTGGCATAAGTCGCCTCAGGAGGTCTACAGGAAACTGACATCTTTCGAGATCGATGCTATCATAGTGTCGGTTGCGGCATATGGGCTGGAAGAGGATTGGCTCGGATCTCATCTTACTGAAGATACGATCGCCAAGCTCCTGCATGCCGCAGAGAGGTATAGATTTAATGCCGTTGGTGAAGGAGGAGATCTTGATACTCTTGTCCTTGACGCCCCTTTGTTCAAGAAGAGACTGATACCAATCAGCGCAACTAAAATATGGGAAGGTGACCGCGGAAGACTTGAGATTCATAGCGTCGAGTCCGTAGCGAAGTGAGATTCAATTGTTAGATAAATTTCGGGACGGGTTACAGGCAGCGGTCAAAAGGGTTCTAGGGGCGTCGACCATAGATGAGGAGGCAATCAAGGAGTTTGTAAAGGACCTGCAAAGAACCCTTTTGCAATCGGATGTTAATGCGAGGCTAGTTATCGATGTCTCAACTAGGATAGAAAGGAGGGCATTAGAGGAGAACCCTCCAGCAGGTTTGCCACGGCGAGATCACATTGTAACGATACTCTATCAGGAGCTAGCGCGCATAATGGGCCAGGAACAGAAGTTCGATATTCCGAAGGGAACGACTAGCGTGATCTTGATGATGGGAATTCAAGGCAGTGGCAAGACCACAGTCGTTGGAAAGTTATCCAGGCACCTGCTAAAGAGAGGTTACTCCCTCGGAGTCGTGGGAGCTGACACCTTTAGGCCTGGAGCTTTAGTGCAACTGAGAACCCTCTGTTCTACAAGTGGTATTGAAGTATATGGTGATGAAAAAGAGAAAAATTCGATTTCGGTAGCAACTAAAGGTGTGGAATATTTTCGAGATCTCAACAAAGATGTAGTCATTGTTGACACCGCTGGAAGGCACAAGGAAGAGAGAAGTCTTCTAGATGAAATGAAAACCATTTCGAAAAAAGTCAGTCCAGCATATAGTCTATTGGTTATCGACGGAACCATAGGTCAGCAGTCCTTCAAACAGGCAGAAGCATTTCACCAGGCAAACCCAGTCGGAGGCTTGATCATCTCAAAATTGGATGGAGCTGCGAAAGGGGGAGGAGCGCTTGCAGCTGCAGCAGCTACGGGCGCCAGCATTCTGTATATTGGCACAGGAGAAAGAATTGACGACCTAGAACCTTTCTCTCCAACCAGATTTGCCGGAAGGCTCCTCGGAATGGGAGACCTCAAAGCCTTGCTGGAGAGAGCAAAAGATCTCGAAACCGAGGCGGACGAAGAGAAGATCAAGAGGATGATGTCCGGAAAAATGACAATAGATGATTTGTATTACCAACTCGAGCAAATAAAGAAAATGGGCTCGATTAGGAAGATACTCGAACTTGTGCCAGGATTCTCGACTGCATTAGGAGATAAAGATCTGAAGAGCGTAGAAGAAGACATGGACAAATGGAAGTTCATAATTCAATCCATGTCGAAGCATGAACGACAGAATCCCGACGTACTCAATTCGTCTCGGATGAGGAGAATAGCCAAAGGATCAGGGAGGAATGAACGGGAAATCAAAGATCTCCTTCAGCGCTACAAACAGGCAAAGGTCGTCTTTAAGGCAAGTAAAGGTCGAGGGATGAAACAGTTCATGAAGAAGTTGGCTCCTCAATGACATTTGATGCAAGTACTCTCAAGAAAGCTAAGATAATCCTTGTCAAATACAGGCTTTGCGACAGATGTCTGGGGAGACAATTTCCCGGCAAAACAATGAACAACCGTGCTCGCGGAGCGTCCCTCCGCAAGGCCGTGGATCAGAAATCATTGAACTCTGATCCCTGTTTTATTTGCTCCCATTTAATGCGCTCTCTACTCGATATTGGAAAGCGAGCTGTCAGTGCAACTAGTAAGTACCAGTTCTCAACCTTCGCTGTTGGAACCACTATCAGCCCACGTCTCTCAGAGAATGAGGATGCCCTACGGGCCGAGTTCAAACTTAGAGGCGGAGAAACAATCAAGAGCGAGATAACCAAAGAGGTCGCACGAACTATCGCTCGCAAGACAGGCAAGCAAAGATCTTTCAGGAACCATGACATCGCATTGTTGATCGATCCACTATTAGGGTCAACCCAAGTGACTCCAAGTTCACTATTTATCAGGGGACGTTACACAAAGAGAATTCGGGGAATCAGCCAGAAACGATCAAGATGTATGGATTGTAATTCCGGGTGTCCCAGCTGCGATTATTCTGGGCTTTCGAAGAATACAAGCATAGAAGGCGAGATTGGAGACTACCTTCTGAAAAAGTTTGGTGGATCAAGGGTAATCATCTCCTGGGTTGGTGGAGAGGATCATCAGAGTCTCGTACTCGGATTTGGTCGGCCGTTCTTTGCTGAAGTCCAGAAACCGATGAAAAGGTGGCCCATAATGAGAGCAAAAAATCTCAGAAATGGGGTCAGAATTATCGATATCAAAGTCCTCACAGGGCCACCTACGTTTAGTCCCAGGTTCAGACTTCGTGTTCGTGCAACAATAGACCTGGTTGAACCGATCTCCAAGAAAGTCCTAGACCGCCTTGAGGCCTTTACTCGTAAAGAGGTTACTGCCTATTCACCCAACAAGAGACGTTACTTTAGGAAAATGGTGTATTCGGTAAAGCCGCTAAGCGTAAAGGAGGATAGCTTCACCGCGAAGATATATTGTGATGGAGGCTTGAATATCAAACGGCTTATTTCCGGGGAGAGGGGTGAAGTTAGTCCAAGCGTTTCTGAGGTCCTCCAAACGCAATGCACCACTAGAAAGGAGAGACCTTTTGATGTTCTCTCCGTCGCTCTCGAGCGCTCGGTTGGCTCCTGACGTTAATAGCGCAAACTCCCATTCCCGGCGCTAGCGCTAACTCCCGACCCCAGTCGGAATCCTTGGTTGATCTTTCTCGACTTTTCCGTCTCGTATGAAGATTATTCGGTCTGTTTCATTGGCTACCTCGAGATTGTGGGTAATGACTATTATCGTCTTTCCGATACTCCGATTCAAATCCTTGAGCATTTTCGTAATTGTACTCGTATTCTTTGTGTCTAGATTTCCTGTAGGCTCGTCACCCAACAGGATAGAAGGATCCCCTGCTAACGCTCTCGCCACAGCAACTCTTTGTTGTTCCCCTCCGCTCAAGGTCGTGGGCTTGGCCCGCCACCGATGCTCGAGACCGACCTGTTTCAAAGTCTCGTATGACTCTCTCTTTCTTTCCTTGGCCGGGACTCCCTTTAGAGCAAGCGGAAGAGCCACGTTCTCGAGCGCACTCATCCGGGGAATCAGATTGAACGATTGGAATATGAATCCAATCTTTCGATTCCTCAGGGTTGCAAGCTGCGATGAATTCAGGCCTGTTATGTCGATCCCATCGATATAGATCTTCCCCGATGTCGGAACGTCAAGAGCTCCCAACATGTTGAGTAGCGTTGATTTCCCGCTTCCCGAAGGTCCTACTATGGCTACAAATTCTCCTTTTGCAATGCGAAGACTGATTCCATCCAGAGCTTTGGTACTTACCCCATTTCCAGCCCCGTATATCTTTACCAGGGACATAGTCTCTATAGCATTAGGTGACATTTCAAACCGCCCATTACCTAGAATGGTGTGTCCTTGTTTCTACCTCGTCTTCTCAAGACAAGAATACTAACAATGATTGCTATCACTGCCACAATGAAAATGGGTCCTAGGGGTAGCATAGTGAGCTGGAACGGGAACGACAATCCACCATTTGGAGACTCATCCTGAGTGTTAATGGGGATGAAGCTCCCCACCTCGACTACAAACTCTTCAGTCTTTAGAAAGACATTCCCATACGCATCCTCGTAGGCGAATTGTATGACAACTGGAAGTGCTCCCATGGCTGACCGTCCGACTTGAAAGGCCAAGCTGAACGGAACGGGAGAGTTCGGATCTATCTCGCCAATATACTGTGAACTTCCACTTGCAAGGCTGATAGAGTTGCTTGTAATGATGCTGGCTTCCATGAAGAGGGCTTCAGCGTTTCCCCGATTCAAAATGCTCCCCACCAGGGTAACGTTCCTTCCCGCGGAGACTCTTTCCGGTACTACCCTGAGATCTTGCGAGACGAGGATTATTCGCCCTCTTACTGATAGGCCGATCTCTTTTACTTCTGTATGCGGGAAGCCTTTTGAATCCAGATACGACAGTTTGATGCTTATTGGGAAAGAGGCGTCTACTGCGCCCAACGTAGCAAAAATGGATGGTTCTACGACGACATTTGCTCCCGAGCCCAAGTCATCAAACATCCAGCTCGTGCTACCTGATGAGAGTGAGAGGGGCGAAGATCCTTGAAGAGTTATGAAGACGATATCGAGTACGATTGCCGAAAGAGACTCATCTCCCACGTTCTTGAGGATAAGTTTAGTGGATGTCACCTGTCCAGCAATGAGAGTATTGTCATCGACCTCGATACTCAGAGGCGAGACCCAGTCTCGAACTACGAACCCGAAAGTCTTTGTCTCCGTTGTTCCGATACCGTTGGAGTCTCTGTACATGATCGAAATGGTCGCTGGATATAGGCCCTCTAAAGTGGTGGTAGAAACGTAACTTGGGAAGGAGAGGATAGTAGCACTGCCCGGCTGAATAGAATCGATCCGTCTTTCCTCATCACCTCGTGAAATGCTAATTGGAACCCCAGACGGAACTCCCGGAAATGAAAGACGGACAGTCACAGAATAGATAGCCGCTGTGCCTGTGTTTGCGATCTCTATATTGATATCATTTCCCGTCCCGGCTTCGAGAACATTATTGATTGAACTGACTTCAATCCTACTTCGACCCTCCACTGTCACGGGAAACGTCAGCTCAGTACTTTGCAAGATTGAATCTTTGTCCAAATAAGTGACTCTCATTCCTAGAGTATAACCACCTATCTCCGCATCAGATTCTATGTTCAGAAGGAACGAAGTTGTAGCTATTCCTCCGACCTGAAGAGTTGTCCCAAAGAAGCTTGCGATAGAGTTTCCTCCCGTTATGTTCGAGAAGGGTGTACTTAGTTGAAGGACGCCACCGATTCCAGACATTGGGCCGACGTCGAGATTCTGTACCGTAACGCTGAGCATGAGCCGTTGATCGCCAGGAGCTGCTGGGATCTCTCCCCCTAAGCTCCCCCAAAACGTATTGACGATAGATGGACCTCCCCGTCCGACCTCTTCAACTCTTAGGCTGAGGGATCTCGTCTCTGTTCGGATTACGCCAAAGGTATTTCGGAAGGATGTTGTTCCAATTATAGGAAAGGTCTGGCCTCGAGTTGTGGAAGGAGCAAAAATGCTAATGGAAAGGGTGACTTCTTCTCCACGTGACAGGGATCTTAGCGACCATGAGTTGTCGGTACCGAGTAGGCTTAGAGGTTGAGGGATGCTCAACACGAAATCGATTGGTCCAGTATTTGCCGTTCCTTCATTCTTTATCGTCAGTCTGACATCGTTCGCTACATCGGGGGATAGGAGTTGAGTGTCTGATGTCATTCTGATGAAACTCCTTCCGCTAATATGAACTTGAATATCTCTCTCAACAGGAACTCCTTCCAGCATTCCTTCAAGCATCACATACTCGATCCTGAGAGTAAGAACCTGTTTTTCCAGAGGTGTGTCGTCATTGATGTTCACAAGAAAACTGAAGCTCAAACTCCCCCCCGATGGCATGGTCGATGATAGACCCGAGAGTGATCTCCCCCCTGTACTATTCGACAGAAAGGAGGTGAGAGCCAGATAGACAGAGATGTCAGTCATGTCGAAATCAGCTCCATTTCTTAGAACAATATTGAGTGGAGACCCTAGATCTCCAGGCGCAACCTCCACCTGGCTAGTTTGGCTCCCCCAACCAACGAAGAGGACTTCAAACTCCGTCACAAACACTTTCATTTCATATTCTCCCCCACCTGAGAACTTCACTCCTGATAGTTTTACGAAATAGAACCCTGATTCATTAGCGGTGTAGTCGATTCTCTCATTTACGGCATCTCCCGCGAGTTCTGAAGATGCCAGTAGGTTTTGCTCAGTTACCGTGGTCTCGGGATCATAGAGGAACAGATTGAAGTCGGACCCTGTCGGAACATCTAAAAGAATCGTGATGCTTTGTCCTGCAAACATTTCGATCTTGAAGTAGTGTGAACCCGTGGAAAAGACACCCTCAATCTTCCCAGAGGTCATGCTCTCCGCCTCTTCGAACGAGCTACCTCCTTGGGCAATCACGGAACCGAGGAAAGCTCCTGGTAATAGGAGTAATCCAAGAATTATTCCAATCAGCCACAATCTTGCAGTATCAAGCCTAATTGTTGACATGATTAATTAACCCTCAATTCCCTTTTCAAAAGCCTTTGCCCCAGATCTGGGGGGGTTCCTGTTTGATTCAATCTGTCCATCGACAATGGATGCTATTCGGTCAGCGTGTACTCCATGATTGGGATTATGGCTCACAAGAACGAATGTCTGGCCCTTTTCCTTATTGAGATTCTTAAATAATTCCATTACCTGTTGCGCACTCTTGCTATCTAGGTTTCCGGTCGGTTCGTCTGCCAAAACCATGCTCGGGTGATTAATCAGTGCCCGAGCAATTGCTACTTTTTGCATCTCACCCCCCGATAGCTGGTTTGCGCTATTTCGGGCCCTATCCTTTAGCCCCACAGTTTTGAGCAGTTCCCAAGCATCTCTCTTGGCACTAGATCGATCGCCTCCCTTAATCCAGGTAGGCAAGAGAATATTCTCTAGAACGGTGAGCTCGGGGATCAGATTGTAGGACTGAAACACGAACCCGATCTTTCGATTCCTTACTCTGGCTCTGGCTGATTGTGATAGCTCCGAAGTCCAGACACTGTCTATCATCATATCACCGGAGGAGGGTAAATCCAGTAATCCCATTAATTTCAATAATGTCGACTTTCCGGATCCTGAGGGTCCGATCATGAGAAGAAACTCTCCTTGCTTAACATCTAGGTTAATACCTTTCAACACTGGAATGACATTCTCTCCTCTACGGTAGACCTTCCAGACTTTCTCAACTTGCATTATTATATCAGACATAACGCATTGCCTCCTCAGGCTGGTACCTTGAAGCTCTAACAGCAGGGTATATTGAGGCAATGACACTCAAGGAAAAACCGAAGACCATTGGAAAGACAAGCGCCTGCGGTTCAAATATTATGTTTGGCACTAGGCCGCTGAATAGCGCCACTGGGTTCTGGGCAAGATAAAGTGATATCATCGTACCACCTATAGCCCCCAATACAGCTCCAACAATCCCCAAGATCGCTCCGTCTATAATGAAGATGGCGAGCACGTCCTTCCCTGTCATCCCGAGCGCGCGCAGTATCCCTATCTCCCTAATCTTGGAATTGACCATCATCATTAGGATCGTTATTACGCCCAAGCCGGAGGCTGCCATACCTGAATAAGAGAGAAGGCCGACAAAGGCGATTCCCTCTTCATACGCAGTTAGTATTCCTCCTCCATAGTCATCGACGGTCTGGACTCTTATTGAGTCATCCGAAGCATAACTCTCCTGAACCCATTCTTTCACCGACTCCGCCGTCTTCGGATCTTGAAGTCTGATCATGATTCCACTACTATAGCGTTCATCAAGCCCGATAAGCTGCTTCAAGTCCCCATGATGAATTATTATCGTATCGCCAAAAAGGATTGGTCCTGGCACATTAAATATTCCCACCACAAGCATCCTCAATGATTCTTTACTATTTGCCCGCTGGGTTATCACGTCAACGAATGAACCTACTTTGACACCTAGCTCTTTTGATATCGATTCGTCAACAACAATAGTACCTTTTCGATCAATAAATTCCCCATCGATAATAGCGGCTTCGAGTGATGAAGCTAAATGTTCAAGAATTGGGTCAATCCCTATCGCCTGTATCCCGTAAACAACGGACAACTCCCCACCCATTCTAAGCTCCACATCAAAACTGGCAAAGGTTCGGGGAGCAGCACCCATAATCTCGGGGTTAATCATGAGATATCTAATGATCTGGTCATCTGGTCTCTCGAGTAAACCCTGATTGTTTGAAATCCAGACGTGGCCCCGCTGTTTATCTCCGAGGTCACGTTCCACCCCGTGGACTACTCCTCCTACTACTATTGAGTTGAAAATTATCAACATGATCGTCGCCGCAACCGCAGCGCCTGCCGTGAGCATGCTGCCTTTTCTGTTGAATAAAAAACGAAATGCGAGCAGAAAGATATACCTCATTTTTTACCCCCTCCTTACTGTCCCCTCAATCATAACCTTCGTAGTTTGATTCCATGCCCTTTTGATAAGAGCATCTTGAGTTCCCAAAACAATGTCGATCGTTAGGCCTTCATAGAGAGCAACGTAACCTGTCGCGAGAGCGTCAAAATCTATTTCAGTCGAGATTACACCTTCTTCCGCAAGATGTCGTAGCGAGTCTGAGACTGCATCATGAGCCGCCGTACGTTGAGATTGTAGTATCTTTCTAAGCCGCGGATTCCTCGTCGACTCAGCTATCACCTCAAGATTCACGGCCTCTGAACCAGCATCTGACTGGCGTAGATAGCCATAGAGTGTGGATACCTTCTCGGCCAAGTCCCCTTCGTGTGAAAAAATCCTTGTCAATTCTAATCTAAGGCGTTCGACTTGAACTTGGCCGATAGTTGTAAACAGATCCTCCTTACTCTTGAAGTAGAGGTAGAGAGCGCCCTTGCTGACGCGTGCCTTATTTGCGACGTCGTCCATTCGGGTCTTGTCATATCCTGTCCGGCAAAAACAGTAAAACGCGGCCTCTAGAATTCGATTCCTCAATTCTAGTCGATATACGTCAGTTACCTTGGGGACCAAGGATCTATCCCATTAACCTGACTGGTCAGTCAGTTTATAAATCTAGTGTAAAGCTAGCTATTGCTGCTGGAATTCAGGGCATAATGTTTAAAACGTAAAGTCTTATCTGGAGAATTACCTAAAATAAGTGATTATTAGATGGCAATTTCATTTGGTGGACAGGGAGGACAAGGACAGCCGGTAATTATCCTCAAAGAAGGAGCTACCGAGTCAAAGGGTAGGGACGCTCAGAAGAATAACATAATGGCAGCACGTCTTATCGCGCAACTCGTAAAGACCTCTTTAGGTCCCCGGGGCATGGATAAGATGCTTGTTGACAGTTTGGGAGACGTTACCATCACGAACGATGGGGCGACGATTCTCAAGGAGATCGACATCCAGCATCCAGCTGGGAAGATGATGGTGGAGGTAGCAAAAGCTACCGATTCGGAAGTTGGTGATGGAACGACAACGGCAGTTGTATTAGCGGGGACCCTGCTCGACAAGGCCCTGCAGCTGATCGAGAAGGATGTTCACCCGACAGTGATTGTAGATGGTTATGGCAAAGCTGCAGACAAGGCTCTGGATTCATTAAAGAAAGTTGCGATAAAGGTCGATCCAACCAGTAAAGATTGGCTTACAAAGGTCGCTACAACAAGCATGATGAGTAAACTTGTTGCAGATGAGGCGAAGATCCTAGCGAAGATCGTGGTTGACGCCCTTTCACTCGTAGTTGAGAATGAGGACGGGATCTATAAAGTCGACCTGGACAACGTGAAAGTGGAGAAGAAGGCAGGTCTGTCAGTTGGTGAAACCTCCCTTATCCGAGGGATTGTTCTTGATAAGGAAGTTGTCCATTCAGGGATGCCAAAGTCCATAAACGGGGCGAAGATTGCTCTCATCAATTCAGCTCTCGAAATTGAGAAGACGGAGATTAGTGCAGAAATCAGAATCACTGATCCGCTTCAGATGAAGCAGTTCCTTGATGAGGAAAATCGCATCCTTAAGGAAACGGTCGAGAAGATCAGATCTGTGGGTGCTAATGTCCTTCTCTGCCAGAAGGGAATAGACGACATAGCTCAGCACTTCCTAGCAAAAGCAGGGATCCTTACGGTCCGGAGAGTGAAGGAAAGTGATATGACGAAACTTGCGAAGGCAACGGGAGCACGGATTGTCAATAACGTAGAAGATCTTTCCAAGGATGATTTGGGAACCGCCGCTCTCGTCGAAGAGAGGAAGGTCGAATCAGACAAGTGGGTATTCGTAGAGGGCGCCAAGAACCCTAAGGCCGTCACGATTCTGGTTAGGGCAGGATCGTCAAAAGTGGTCGATGAGGCTGAGAGATCGCTTCATGACGCTTTGATGGTCGTCAAGGATGTAATAGAGTATCCGTACGTAGTCGCAGGAGGTGGTGCGCCCGAGGCCTATGTTGCTCATACGATTAGAGAGTGGTCAACCAAGCTATCTGGAAGAGAGCAGCTTGCAGGTCATAGGTTCGCTGAAGCGATGGAAACAATCCCTATTACATTGGCTGAGAACGCGGGAATGGATCCTATTGATACTCAAGTGGAAATCCGAGCCAAACAAGCTGAAGGCGCGACCTGGTGGGGCGTCGATGCTCTCAAAGGCGGACTAGGTGACATGACCAAGAAGAATGTTTACGAACCGTTGAAGGTTAAGGAGCAGACGATCAAATCCGCTGTAGATGTAACAAACATGCTCCTTAGGATTGACGATACTATCGCAGCAGGAAAGTCTGCTCCACCTCCACCACCAGCTGGTGGTGGAGGGATGGGCGAGGATTACTAGCCCCAGGGATTAACCCCGAACCCATAACCTGAGAGCCACTGGACAAGGATTGTGTCCTCAGGATAGGGGTTTCCAGTTGTGAAGGAGGTCGATCGCCAATCTTACTCCGACACCGGTAGCACCTTTCTGGTTGTAGCCTCTATTCGGAGTCGCATCCTGGGTCCAGGCGGTACCAGCTATGTCTAGATGCGCCCACGGATAGTCTCCCACAAAGTTACTCAGGAAAGCTGCAGCAGTTATTGTACCCCCCGCTCGTCCGGACGTATTTTTTATGTCTGCAATATCGCTCTTAATTTGGTCCTTGTACTCCTTCCACAATGGAAGTTCCCAGACTCTCTCCCCGGTTCTATCTGCTGCATCTAGAATCCTTTTGCTCACAATGGGATGATTGCCCATCAGTCCACTTGCAACATTCCCAAGTGCGATGATGCAAGCGCCGGTGAGGGTCGCAAAGTCAATAATAGCCTGAGGCTTGTATCGCTGCGCATAGGCTAGCGCGTCAGCTAGGATTAGTCTTCCTTCCGCGTCAGTGTTCAGGATCTCTGCTGTTTTCCCGTTGTGAAATCTTACGACATCCCCTGGTTTGTACGCGGCTCCCCCTGGAAGATTCTCTGTTGCGGGCACCAAACCAACCAGATTCAGGGGTATTTTCAGCTCGGCTGCCGCCTTTATCACTCCGATTACTGTAGCGCCCCCTGACTTGTCATGTTTCATTTCATTCATCTTTTCAGAGGGCTTAATGGAAATTCCGCCGCTGTCAAATGTGATTGCCTTTCCGACGAGAACGATTGGACTGCGGCCTATTTTGTCACCAGCATACTCAAGAATGATGAACTTTGCAGGTTCATGTGATCCACGAGCAACTGCTAGGACTCCTCCAAACCCAAGAGTCCTCATCTGTTCCTGCTCGAGCACCTTAACCTTAACCTTCCCGCGTTTGTTTAATTTCATGGAGTAAGAGGAAAGAATCGAAGGTGTGCAATCGCTACTTGGTAAGTTGGATAGATCCCTTGTCAAAGCCACACTCCTGGCAATTATTTGTCCCTTCGCGACAATGTCACGCGACTTTCTCAGGGTCATTTTATTGAGGAATATCCCCATTTCTTTGACTTCTGGCTTTCTTGCAGACGATTTGTATTTATCAAAATTGTAAAGGCCTAACTCAGAACCTTCCACAAGAGCCTGAACATCTTCAAGAGAATTGCTTTGGTCTAAGACGAAGCCAAAGCTGGTTAGTTCAAGTTCCCTAACCCTTCGGGTCACCTTCCCCGCGGCACTTCTCAGTACATCAGGAGTATACTCATCTTTATTCCCTAGACCTATTGCTAGAATTCTCCGTATCTTCCCCCTGCTGTGCAAAAGGGATATCCGATCGTTCTCAAATTCTTTGCTCGCAATGATCTCGGAGAGCAGACCGGTGAGATAATTATCAATAGCTATGGAGACCCCTTTTAATTTGGTCTCTCCTTCAAAGATGGCCAATGCAACGAGAGGATAGTTCACCTGGTCAAACGGAACTGAAATCCCTCGAATCCTCATGCTACTATATCCCAAACAAAGCCAAAAGAAAGAGCGAGATCGAAACGCCAAAGGCTAAGAGCCATATCCCTTTATTCCATGTGAAAACTTTCTTTCCATCAATTATCCCCACTGGGATAAGGTTGAAGGTTGCTAGAAAGCCGTTAATGTAGGCGCTCGTACTAAGGATGACGGACATCGAACTTGAAAGCGTGAAGAGCAACGAGATGGCGACAAAGCCGAAACCTAGCAAGATGTTAGTTAACGGCCCCACAATTGCCACCCTGCCAATTATCCGATTTGATGAGTAACCGGATATCATCACGGCTCCAGGCGCAATAATCTTGAAGAAGGGTGAAAAGATGCTTATGAATGTGATTAGAGCGCCAAATGGGGTTACTCGAAACTCTGCTCGCATCCCGTTGTTTTGAGCTACGAATTTGTGAGCTAACTCGTGCAATAGGAATGAACCCATTAAGATTATCGCAAGAAGTAAGACTCCTGAGAAGGTAGGGACTCCAAAGCCCCTCAAGAATAGTGAGATCCCTACGAAGAGAACCAGTGCCATTCCGAGTATCAGATGTCTTGCCTCAAGAGTAGTCAACCATGAGACTCTATTAGGGAGACGATATCCTATTCCAGAACCGGGATATGCCAACGATCTACGTCTCGGAGGTGGCGCAACCACAGGGATTTCACTCGGTTTCCGAGCTCTGTAAAGCTGGCTGCATTCGTGATTCTCGGGTAGATGATGGTCGGAACAGAGACTCATCCCACAGTAAGAGCAACTGAATGGCAATAGCTCGTCCTTTCCACACCTTTCACATTGAACCACCGACTCTCAAGTAGAAAGGACGCTACTCTATTCTTTAAGCTTTTTACAAGAATCCGCTATTTCTTTTACCGGATATTCTATCCTTAACCGAATATTTCGTGCTGGCCGTTCATGAAACCATCTAGACCTCCGTCACTCCTCCGTGTGAAATTACTGACCGTCCGTCTAGCTTGTTCTATCCTTTTCCTTACAAGATAGAGATAAGCCTCATCTCTCGTTCCTTTAGCAATGAATGAAACAACGCGCCCCGGCGCTCTTCTCCCTGTCCTCCCTCGCCTTTGGATGTATCTTACAGCACTCGAAACGTTATCATAGAATACCACTAATCTGCACTCTGAAATATCCAGACCCTCCTCTCCAACTTGGGTTGCTATGAGGATATCGTACTCTCCATTCCTCAGTCGATCAATGCTCCTTAACTGCTCGTCTTGTGACTGGCCGGTCTCTCCGCTTTTTCCGATCAACACTCCAGCCCTGTGTCCTCTTCTGATTAACTGCTGATATATTTCATCAACAGAGTCTCGGTAACTTGTAAACACCATTGCCTTATCTCCATGGCGCAGAGATGAAAGAACTTCATGAAGTTTTGAGAGCTTTGGGTGTTCAAGGCCAAGGAGTTTAGAGCCCCTTGCTATTTCGTATGCCTCTAGTAGTGAGGCATTTGTTAAGAGTTTTTTTTGACCGATTGCCCTTGTTTTCTTCGTGAGACGATCAATGAACCGAAGGAAACTAGAAATTCCCTGAGTCTCAAGTAGTCCAAGAGCATGAACAAGTCGTATCGCAGAGTAAACTGCCACTCGAAGATCATATCTCCCCTCCCTTTCCACTCTGTGTCTTATTTCGAGGAGAGGTCTGAGATTTGCCTCTCTTGGGATGTTGAATCCTCCCGTCCTGATCTCGTCTATGTAAGAGAGATGGACCTCCTTCAGTAGAGATGAAATCTTTTTGATATTCTCAGGGAGATCAAGCATAATCCATTCGATATTAGTTTCGTGAATGTAGGGTTTGACATCTTCACTATCGTTGTCTCTGAATTCTATCCGATCTGAACCCAGAACACGAAAGATTTCCTTCACTTTATTATTTTCACTTGGAAGTGAGGCGGTCATTCCTAATGTCCTAATATTCTTGGTCCGCTCCCTTACATCTGCGGCGATTGCTGTATAGGCGTAATCTCCGGTAGCCCGATGGACTTCGTCAAAGATGAGGAGTGAAAGACGATCGACTCGCACAAGCTCCCTTTTCATGTCGAGTTTCATTATTTGTGGTGTTGCGCAGATGACGGCGGATTCCCACATATCCTGTCTGTAATTAATGTAATCTTCCCCGGTGATTACAGATACCTTGTCGACAGGTAGAGCCAAGTTGTCTTGCAAGAACCGAGAGTGTTGGTGAACAAGTACTCTCGTTGGAGCCAGGAAAATACAACTTTGATCTTCGTATCGCTTCAGATACTCTGCTATAGTAAGGAGCGCTACCACAGTCTTTCCAAGGCCGGTAGGCAAAACCACGAGAGTGTTTGATCCGATTGCTCTTTCAGCAACCTTCACCTGATATTCCCTTCTCTCGATGCTATCTGGCTTGATCAATGGATGAACGATGAACCTCCTAGACAAAGCTCGTCGCATGATTATCTAGCCAGGGGTTAAAAAGATAGGATCCAATCGCCTTAGCTACTATTATATTTTCTTAGGTAGATGGAACATCAAACCATTGAACAGGATAGGAAAATTTATCGTCATCGAAGGTATCGACCAGTCAGGGAAGAAGACTCAAGTAGATTATCTCGCCGCAAGACTCTTTTCGAATGGATATACGAGCAAAATAATCTCATTTCCTATTTACACGACAGCAATTGGCAAGGAGATAGAAAAATCCCTCAGCGGGAAAGTCGATTATCCTGTAGAGGTACGACACTTGCTTCTATCGGCAAATCGGTGGGAAATGAGAAGCCAGATCGAAGAGTCACTCCTCCTAGACATGTTCCTAATATGCAATCGATATTACGAGTCCAACATAGTTTACGGGATGGCAAACGGCTTGGAAGAATCATGGCTGAAGAATCTTGACAAGGGTCTCCCCAAACCAGATCTGACAATCCTCATAAATATCCCCGCCTCTGAATCGAGCAAAAGGAAGACCAGAGATCGAGATATTCACGAGAATAATCTCGGACTACTCGCGAAGGTGAGCAGTCTCTATCAAAGGATCGCAAGAGAGAGTGGCTGGGATATCGTAGACGGTACAGGCGATGCAGGACAAATCTCTTTAAAGATTTGGGAAAGCGTACGAAGATTCTATAGGTTGCCATGACTCCCAGAATCAGGCAGATTTAAAGGACGCTCTGAATGAGATTCTATGCCTTGGAGAGGGAAGCCGCAGAGATACGCGACCCTATCCATGGATACATCTATGCTGATGAGCTGGAAAAGGAACTAATCGACACTCCTACTTTTCAGCGGCTAAGACGGATAAGACAGCTAGCGAGTGCATATCTAACTTATCCTGGTGCCCAGCATTCCAGGTTCGAGCACAGCGTTGGAGCGATGTACCTCGCTGGTCGAGCGAGCAAGCATCTAGCATCCCGTGGAATCTTAGATAAAGAGTCAGTTACTGAGATACGGGCTGCCGCTTTATTGCATGACATCGGTCACGGCCCATTCTCTCATCTCTTCGAGGAGCTGCTTCTCGAGAAGAAGAACATCGTTCACGAAGACTTGACAAGAAGGATCATCATTGAAACTGAGATAAAAGATGTATTGGTCCACCATGGGATCAATCCGAAGAAATTTGCGAATTTGCCAATTGGCATATCAAAGGACCATCCAAGATATGTCAATGATATCATAGCTGGATTTCTCAGCGTTGACACTATGGATTACCTGCTTCGCGATTCATATTTCACTGGAGTTGAATACGGTAGGGTGGATGTGCATCGAGTCATCAACTCATTCGAAGTTGTCAATGAGCGACTCTCAATTGAAAAGGCTAGTATCTATGCATTAGAGTCCCTACTGCTCGCTAGATATGAGATGTTCAGGACGGTCTACTTTCATAGAACAGTCAGGGCAGGTGCTATTATGCTTGTAAAGGCAATGTCTCTCTCAGATGCGGAATTCGGGTTCACAGACATTAGCAGTTTACCCGCCTTCCTGAAACTAACGGACGAGGTAACCCTCTCAAATCTTGTTAACCTGAAATCCCAAAGTCGGGATGGGAAATTTGCTCGGCAATTGGCCATCGATTACAGAGATAGGCGGATGCTTAAACTCGTATTTGAAAAGGTCGTCCAACGGAAGGACGAATTTCTTCAAAAGATATTTTCGCGGAAAATGTTTAGAGATAACTTTGCAGAAGAGATTTCAGAGAGAGCGAATGTTCCGAGCAGGTATGTCTTTGTTGACGTCCCTACAACTCCATCGGTGCCGACCACTTCCTCCCGAGAGTCAATTTCAGAAATACTCTTGGTGACAAGGGATTCTCAGGGTAGGAGGATCGAAACCATTAAAGTTGGTGATCTTCCGATTGCAAGTGCGATCCTTGGTTACATGGACATCCTTCGGGTATACACCTTCAGTAAATACAGGAAGAATGTTGAAACGGCCATGGATTCCATCTTCGAAAGGGAAGGATTCATCGAGAATGTATAGGCT
>SDBV01003768.1_pt1 | contig 22103 bp, 17 predicted proteins | sample 2277081 | NCBI WGS metagenome assembly SDBV01 (sample SAMN10402039, study PRJNA504765) | marine sediment metagenome | isolation source: marine sediment core GS10_PC15, 223 cmbsf | place: Arctic Ocean: Southern Knipovich Ridge | collected 2010 | reverse complement strand
CTATTTTTCATTATGATCTTTCCCTTTCCTCTATTAAGGAATTATATCCCTGCCGTCTCCATTAACGGCTGAGGCGGTCCGATGGTTCCCGCCTGCGGTAACTTCTGCATCTACAAAGGCTTCCTGCCTCTCCACAGTCATTTTGCTTTCCGAGTCCTCATCTCTCTGAGACGTTGTCTGAGGCGGAGTTCGCTGGACTCATTGCCCCATATCTTTCTTGCTCTCTTGGATCGAATCGGTCCCCGGATCGAGTCTTGGTGCGCTCTCCCTGACAGGGCGACGCCCCTCTGGTTCTGGTTTCTCTTTCCGAACTTTTGGTTTGACCTGTTCCTTACTCGTGCTCGAGAATTCCTGTGCGGTCAAGCTTTCCAGCTCCGCCAACCGTTGAGCCTTATTGACCAATGCCCGCTCGTATGTCAATTCGAAGTCGAGAAGAATTCGTTGGGCATCGATCAGGTCTGTGAATGACGCCTTACCGGCACGAAAAGAGATATCTGTGGCCCCCAGGGACTCTCTGCCCTTGATCAGAAGTGTGTCACGATAAAGATCGATCTTTCGGTTGGCATCACGGAAACCATACGCTGCCAGCTTCAACACCGCGCTCAGTTTGTTAGTTACATCGAGTTTGCGATGGACGGCTGTGACACGGCGGTAGCGTGCCTCCCTGACACCTGCAGACAGCTTGTTCCACCAAATCGGTATATTTACCGAAACCATCGCAATGATGGGATCCTTCCCGTCATCGCTTGGGTGCCGCCCGCCAGTGGAGTTGGCGGTGTCGATATAGCCAATCCCCAACGTGATGTCGGGAAAATACTCCTTTTTCGCGAGTTTGACCTTTTGTTCCCATCCGGCGACCTCAGAATCCAAAGCCATGATTTCGGGGTTGGTATGCTTCAACCAGGCAAGCAGCTCTTCATCAGTAACCGAAACATCAACATCTTCGATCGCCTTCGGCCAAGGCAGAGGTGCGTTTGGATTGCGGTTCAACGCCGCGTTGAGCCGTGCAACGATGGGTTCGCGTAGGTCTTTCAGCGTTCGAAGATGATCGTCAAGCTTCCCGAGTTCCACCTGAGCTCGGATAATTTCTGTGTGTTTTGCGGCGGCGGCTTTATACCTCGTGCGCAACACTTCCTCAATATCCTGAATCAGCCGGACATTCCCCTCGACAATATTGATTTCCCGCCATAGGTAGTAGTACTCGTAGTAAGCGTCTTTGACTTCACGAAAGAGCTTGAGCTTCTTCGCTTTATACCGGTGTCTTTCAGCTTCGGAGGCTTCAAAGGCGGCGTACCCTCGAAGCTTCAGCTTACCGAACCACGGAAAAGTCTGGGCAAGCTCAAAAGCTTGTCGCTGAGCGCCAACGCGTGTCTCCACTTCTTGGATGAAGTAGCGGTAGGTAAAACGAGGATCGGGGAGGGCTTTTACTTGAGGTACGCGCTCGAGTGCAGCCTTCCACTGGTTGAACGCTGCTTCCAGTCCTGGGTTGTTCAATGCCGCGTAAACCAGATAATCAGACAACTCCGACTTCTCTCCCAGTTCCAGCGGCTTTTCGACAGGACTATCCTCCCGAGACAAACTGGAAGATGATCGTTCTAAGTAGCTCCGCCTAAGGTTAGTTTCCCAGACATGTTGTCGCTCACATCCAACCGTCAACGCTACTCCGACCGCGCAGACAACCAAAAGCAACGACAGAACGCTCCATCGATCCATGATGCTCGCCCTTTCTTAAGTGTATCCATTAATGTTTTTCGGTTCCTGAACTTTTTCTTAATAAAGGAATTATACGCGGCCGCAAAAGGCGACGTCAAGCTGTCTCTCTGTGCATTGCGTGGTAGAGCGTCAATGGGCTGCTTTCACTGGGATTACTGAGCGACTGGGGCGGAGGTTCTTTTTGGCCATAGGCAATACACCCTGGTAGAACAAGACAGCTATCATCGCAAACGACGGAACCTTGTCCATATCGAGTTTCTTTCTCGCATAGTGATCTTTATTTAAATGTTTCCGGCCCGAAGATTCCAGCTCTCGGGCAGCAGATTTGACCCATCCAAATCGTCCGGAAGACGGTGTTGGACCGGGCTGGCAACGCGGGGAACATGACGTCGCCAAGGCCCGGCCCAGCTACCACAATGGAGCGATCCGCTAGGAGAATACCACCCGCGCGCTCCTTAGACAGGCCAACAGGCCACTTATTTCTACCCAATACACCAAACGTTTCATTACCCTGTTTGGTTCCACTCAAGCCCAGAAGATCCGACTACTCACGCCAACTGGCCGATCTGGATAACGTAAACGCGTGCCTGACAGTGGCTGTGACGAGCTTCACCGACGATTGCGCCGGCGGGCGGTTTGGATTCCTGGGCACTTTTGGCGGTAATGGCTACGCCGACGATCTGACGATCATATCGGACGGCAATAATGACGGTGATTTTATCGATCCCGAGGACAAAACCGAGATTGTCGAAGATTTCGAGTTGGACGACGAGACAGACAGTTACGCCGAGGAAAAACTCGTCCACGACGCGGCCGGGAACTTGACTTACGACGGAATGTACAAGTACATCTACGACGCGTGGAATCGGCTCGTCGAGGTCAAGCGGGCCTACCGCACCAGCGGGGGCACCTTGACGGAAGGCTTGACCGTCGCTACAATCGAGTATGACTCCCTCGGCCGACGGATCGTCAAGGACGTCGATAACTGCGGGAACTGGGATATCGATTATCATTATTTGTATTCGGGGTGGCAAATGGTGGAAATGCGGAACGGGTCCGATGATGTCATCAAGCAGTACGTCTGGGGCCTGACGTACGTCGACGAGCTGCTGCAGATCGGGATCAACGACGACCCGACCGACGAAGGGGAGGATGACTGCGAAACCTTCTACTGCGTACTCCAGGATGCGAATTTCAACGTCCTGGGCATCGTCGAGCCCGACGGCGACCTGAAGGAGCGTTACGAGTACAGCCCCTACGGCCAGCGGACGGTCTACAAGTCGGCCGGGAGCGACGATCCGCTCTGCATGAGCCCGATCATGGACTCGCAGCCGGTCGTGATATCCTCCGTCGATCAACCCTACGGCCTCTGCGACATTGGCCACCAGGGCCTCCTCCACGATAAGGAATTCAGCCTCATCTACAACCGCGCCCGATACTTCTCGCCCACCTTGGGACGGTTCATATCACGCGACCCGCTAAGGTACATCAACGGTATGAGTCTGTATGAGTATGTCAGAAGCCAGCCGGTGGGATGGTTGGATCCATCCGGGTGTCAAGCCGACCTTGAAAGGAATAATTTTCAAAATCCTATCAATGGCCCAGTTGCTTGGTGGAGGGAAAATTACAAGAATACTACCATTTTTGAACCGGGTCCCCCATTACCTCCTAGATTTGCCAGGCTCGTTAGAGGAGGGGGCCAAGTAACCGGAGGTGTTTTCTCTGCTATAGGGGGTATAGCCTTTGCAATTGCAACAGCTCCCTCAGGCGTGGGTGTAGGCGCAGGAATAACGGCAGCGTCCTTGGGATTTTCAAGTATAGGTTTAGGTTTTACAAACATAGTGATGTCATTTGAAGATCCTTCTAAGGAGGTACCAGGCTCAATACCTGGGGTGATTGGTCAGGCCTTCGGGGGCAAGAAAGGCAAGGCGGCAGGAAATATTGTGAATACGATACTGACGTTGGGGGGGAGCATGATATCTACGGCAATAGATGCTGCTTATAATCTCGCAGAAGATGTACCGACTTTACTAACTCCTACTACTACTAAACCTAATCTTACTAATACTGAACCCGAACCATAATAAAAATGGAAGTAATACTGTAAAATCAAAACCTCCAAAATAACAGTTATATGTTGTCGAATAGGTGCAATGAATTACAATGACAACATAATATAATAAACAAATGAAGTAGATAAAGGGCCGAGAAATGGATGAGATAGGTGTTGCCACGTGAATAAAGGGAAGGGACGATGAATAGCTTGTTTGGATTGTAGTATCTGTTGCTTGTGCCCTGTGTTTATTTTCATTTGGCCTTTTCGTCTTTATCGATTCATTTCGGGCCGTACGAAAATTGCCATGGGTAGGAAAGTGGTCAAGAGGAGCAGAGAGTTTTCTTGCTGGTGTAATGATATTGGTGGCAATTATGATGTTTGTTACAAACGTATTTCTCTTTTAACAAAAGGTAACAGATCCATGGAAAAACATACCATCATTGACAAAATCATTAAGGTCATTTTTTTTTGTATACTTGGTCTGGGCCTCCCGGCATTGGCGCTATTCCCAGAAAGAGATCCATTTCACATTTTCGGGATGGACAATAATGATGTTTCAGATTCATGGTTGGTGTTTTTCTGTATTTATAGTTTTTGCAGCATGATTTTTGCGGGTTGGGGGTTTTTTTTTACGAATATTCTTGCAGCTGTTTTGCTCCCTATTTTTGGAAAAAAGAAGAGGACATTCGCATCCATAGTAGGTTTTATATTGTTAATATTACTTATAGTGGGTGCTGTTGTTGGAGTTAGTGGTATGAAGTTATCTAAGCTAAAAAGCCAAAAAGAGTTAGGTGTGCTCTATCGCAGCGCGACGTTGACTGGCGCTGATGGAGCGAAGCTCGACGAATGGTATAGCGACACCAAAGGCGTCGCTATGAGATGAGAAAAATGATTGACAAGAAGGGTTCCGCTTTGGAAGCGGCTACGAAAATATAGGAAATGATTAGCGTCCTGCTTTGTGGACGGCAAATCGGAAAGGAGATTATTATGACTATCGGAAGGAAACTGCATGGAGGTATTTTTCAGCACGGCCGAGGGAACCGGTCCGGTTTCACGCTGGTTGAATTATTAGTCGTCTTCGCTGTTGTTGCAATGCTGGTGGGTATTTTGTCGTTCAGCATTCAGCGTTCCAGGGCCTTCGCCAAGGCCGAGTTGTGCGCAACGAATAACCGTAATCTGGCCCCCGTATCACCTTTGGTTCTTGGAGCCACTGAGTGGATCGCCGAGGAGGTTCTTAGTCTGCTGCCCGTCGCAGATAGCGGAACAGAATTATTACAACATTCGGAATTATTGCCTTGAGTCGGGTCACTGCTTGTTGAGGCTTCCCACCGTCTGGTAGCGCACAGGACTCGATGGGGTCACATCGTTCAATCACACTGGTTTGCGGGACTGCGTCTTCGGCCGGTCCTAGAGAGCGGTTGAGATATCGGACTATCGCCTCCGTCGCCAGCACATATTGATAGCTATTTGTTGACTTGGCAAAGTATTTCAGATGTTGAGCCAATGTACGCGGCAACTTGAAGGTGCATTTCTTGAAGGGCGGCGTAACCGTCGAGACAGAATCGATCGAATTCTCCCTCCAAGTTTGACAGGACAGACCCAACCGGCATATACCATAGGTGTTATACTTTTCACGATCAACGATGGGTGAACATGTACGGCTGGATGGCGTTGCTAAACCAAGTCGGGTTGAGACCAGATTGACGCTATTACTCATTCCCGCTCTCCCTGGTCGCGATATTGAGACAAGCTTGTAAACCGGAGTTTTTTGAACATCGTCCGCACCATTAGAAAAAGAGCAGAAATAAGCACGTCGTTATAAGCACGGCTATAACAATCAAGGCTGCGCCAAGTTTTACCCCCGCCTCCGTCGCCAGCACATATTGATAGTTATTTGTTGACTTTTTAGAGTATTTCAGATGTTGAGCCAATGTACGAAGCAACTTGAAGATGCATTTCTTGAAGGCCGGGATAACCGTCGAGATAGAAGCGATCAAATTCTCCTTCCAAGTTTTACAAGACAGACCCAACCGGTATATACCATAGGTGTTATACTTTTCATGATCAACGATGGGTGAACATGTACTACTGGGTAAACCAAGTCGACCTGAGACAAGATTTACGCTATTACTCATTCCCGCTCTCCCTGGTCGTGATATTGAGCCAAGTTTGTAAGCCGGAGTTTTTTAAACATCATCCGCACCTTTAGAAGTAGAGCAGAAATAAGCACGTTGTTATAAGCACGGCCATAATAATCAAGGCTGCGCCAAGTTTTGCCGCCATATTCAACCTTTCCAAACCATCCTTGTCTCGGATTTTCAGACCTGCCGGGTCCCATTCCGTCGACTCTTCAGCATCAGGATCTTCTCGAATTCTCCAATCGTTGCTTTTGGATGGAACAACAACAGCAGTTTTTTCGGCCGGTGCATCAACTGTGTCTGACTTATGAAATATCAAATCACCCTCGATTTTATCAGCCACATTGTCACTGGCAGGCTTGATCTCAGGTGAATCTGTCGGGTGGAACGTTTCCGGAGCATCTTCGGAAGACTTGGGAGACGTTTCGGGCAGTTCGGCCGGTGCATCAACTGTGTCTGACTTATGACTCATCAAATCACCCTCGATTTTATCAGCCAAATTGTCACTGGCAGGCTTGATCTCAGGTGAATCTGTCGGGTGGAACGTTTCCGGAGCATCTTCGAAAGACTTGGGAGACGTTTCGGTCAGTAACGATACCGGAGGCCCCGACTTGGCAGTGCATGGGACAGGGCTAGGGTCATTCGCTACAAGAGACGGGCTGATACACTCCCTGCCTGGATCGATGTCTTCTGTCACACCAGTGGTATTGCTGTTAGAGGCTGCATGTTTACTGCGAAATTCATCATTCGTCATTCGTTGGAAGGCTTGGATCGTCAGGCAGTTTGCGGCTTCCTGACTGGCTTTAACATATAACTGGCTCTGGGGTTGATTTTCTTCGATGTTCAGGATTGGGAGAGTCTCCACAACCTCGCGTGCCAAGGCAATGTAATCGGAAGCAATATCGCTGTTAGGGGCAAACGCCAGAATGCTCTTCCCACTGGCCGGGCATTCCTGCATCCGTACTGTTTCCCTTATGACTGTGCGAAATACTCGATTTGGCAATACGCGATTCAACTCTGCCAGAACCTGACGACTCAGGCGGGTCCTTGAATCGTAGCGACATACTACAACGCCCAAAAGCTCAATTGGATGATTGAATCCGTCGCGCACATCATCAAGCATGCTCAGCAGGATTCCCAGTCCGTCCAAAGCCAGAATCGAAGGCTCCACCGGAACGATAGCGTATGAGGCGGCAAGTAGAGCATTTCCGATCATGCGATTGCTCAGGCTGGGCGGGCAGTCAATAAGCGCGTAATCGAACTCCTCTTGCAACTGCGAAAGGATCTTGCGAAGCTGTCCGCCCTGTGTTGGGCGAAGATCATGGGCCACTGAATCCAATTTCCCACACCCCGGTGCCAGTGACACTCCGGGCAGCAAGTTTTTTAGGGGCTCCACTCTGCTACCCGTGAGGATTGCATCGGCTAGGCGTGTGTCATCCTCCACTCCCAACCAGCGGGACGTAGCGGCTTGGCCGTCCAAGTCAACCAAAAGAGTGTTTTTCCCGATCTCGCCGAGAGCAGCTGCAAGATTGACAGCCGTTGTTGTCTTCCCCGTCCCACCTTTCTCGTTGACGATTGCGATAGTTTGCATGATGTTGCCCTGGCGTATTACGTCACTACCACTCATTGTAACCATAAGATTTGATTTATCCTCAGGTTAGCCCACTTCTAGGTGTTTCCGGGAAAGTATGTGTTCACTGCCTTCATGGTATAGCGGTCTTTCATCAAGAATGCGGACCGCACGAGCACTGACAAAAAAGTCAATGCCACAATGGAATATATGATTCATTTTCACCAAATCCAAAAAGATTGAGTGAGATAACCCCAGAAAAATATTCCAGGTTGATCGAAAATCTTGGTCGACCAATACGGATGGCGTCATCTCCCGTCTAATCCTGTCCGACGCCTTAAATCCCTTACTCAACTTTCCCCTTGCCGGTCGCCCTGGCCGGGTGTAGCGCTCGGTTCGCTGGAATATAACATGATAAACCGTACGCCTTTGCGTGCATCTGTTCCTCCGACATCCCCTGACCTGGTAATACGTCGAGTTTCTTGTAGAGATTACGATCCGTGTAAATATTGCTTCGGTAGGAAAGATTACCCACTATTGCGAACAAAAGCCCGCGCCTCCGCCATAGGTTGCTCCATATCCGAGGCAGGATGTTCCGCAGGGAATAGAACCTCCAGTTGCAGCTGTCCATCTCTCGGAGGATGCCAGCCCAAGACAAATGCTTATACCTGGCTACGGGGAAAGTGAGGGTGAAATAGTCCCAATCTTCCGGAAATGAGTCAGCGGCGATGCGGCCTTGCGATTTCATCTTGTCCCACAGGCGTGTCCCGGGCAGCGGTGTTAAGAACAGCACGTTGAGCAGGTCCACGCCATAATGGTTGGCCGTCTCGGTTATGCGTTTGCCAATGCCCGGTTGGTCCGTGTCCAGCCCCATGATGAAGGAACCGACCACTAAGAGTCGGTGCCGCTGTATCCTACGAACGGAGGCTCTGAAGTCCCGGGCCTTCAGGAGGTTGAATTTCTTGCCGATCTCCTCCATACCTTCCTTCGTCGGTGACTCAAAGCCAATGAAGACACCTTTACAACCTGATTTGGCTGCCAGCATCAGCAGCTCCTCATCATCGGCCATGTTGATAGTCGCCTGGCAAATCCACTTTTTGCCCAGCTTCGCACGGATTATGGCCCGGAACAGATCCTTGGCGCGGGCGACATGCTTGGGAGTCGTGCCGATGAGATTGTCGTCAACGATCAGGACAAGCTTCTCCCGAATCGTTCGGAACTCCTCTACGACCTTTTCAATAGGCCGTTGCCGATAGCGATTCCCGTTGAAAGCCGACACGCTACAGAAGCTGCAATCGAGCGGGCAACCACGTGTGGTCTGAATCGAACCGAAGGCATAACCGCTCGTCAACAGGTCATTCCGAGCTGGTGGAAGGTCGTCCATTCTCACATGCTCGCCGGTATACACGGGCTGCAGCACGCCTTGCTGGACGTCTTTCAGAACTTGCGGCCAAACGCTCTCGGCCTCTCCTGTTACCACCGAATCCACACATCCCATCGCCTCTTCCAAGCACATTGTCGCATGGACACCTCCTATTACAACGGGCACGCCCCGGTTGCGAAAGGCACCCGCCAATTCGTACGCACGGTTCGCCTGCGACGTAAACGCGGTAATGCCCACCAGGTCCGGGGGTGGTAAAGCTTCGTAGTCCGGTACGCTGAGGTTCTCGTCAATGATCGTGATTTCCCACTGCGGTGGTGTCAGGCCGGCCAGGACCAAAAGGCCCAGCGGCTTCCAGACGCGGTACTTGCGCCAACGGTTTTTCTTGACAAGGCTTACCAGTGAATTGCGCGGGTTTATCAAATATAGACGCACGGATCGTATCCTCTCACATCGATCAGAGCCCAGATTATATCAGCGAAGACATGCACAAATGTCAGCTGCCTGCACTGTCCTCAGGCTATCCATGAATCATGGTGCTCGCGACGGGTGCTTTGTGCAAGCGTTATTTGAAACAAACACCATGCGTATCACGCGAATCGACTTGACGTGCGAAGCAGGCAACTTCGCTATCGTGACCCGCAGGAGCAACAACCAGCGGATCGACGTTGAAGTTCTGACACCAGGGGGCAACCGCACCGGTCCTACGACCGTCCGCAGGGACGACAACGCCATGGCCCGCGACTACTACGCCCAGCAGCAACTCGCACGGCGCATCCAAAGCACACTTGACGGTTATGAAGGTACCGAGGGCGACATCTCCGAGTTCGGCGTAGAGTTCCTTGAGGAACTTCAGCGCGTCTTGGAAGTTTCCAAGTTCGGTGGTCGGTCGGCCGTCTGGCTTGACGTAGTAAGTCTCGGCGTGCAGCCAAAAGCGGGCGATGACCTCTTTGATTGTGATGTCGTTCGGCTCGCGTACCATCTGCCGACCGTTGGTGGTCCACTCGGCGATAACCTGGTGGTACTTCTCGACGGTTTCCGGCCGGCCGAACTTGCCAAGGCAGGTCGCTTTGTCGTTGAGCAGCACGACGTACCCATTGTCGGTGGCCTTATGGTGGCAAAGTTTCGGAATGCGGCGGGGTTTCCTGGGGGGGGTTTTTGATGTGGATCGTCGGGGTCGTTTCGTTTTTGCGGTTCTCACAGCCGTGTCTCCTTTGCGCTTACGAGTAGGCTACTCGTTTTGCCTTTGGTTACCGGCAGGCCGAAGGTGCGGCCGTTGTGATAGGTGCAAACGCATCAACGTTCGCGAGTCAAAACGCCGCTGGTGGCACAACAAAACTCATGACGGGGGGACTAGATAGTTTCGTCTCATTTAGGCCAATGTTTACAGGGGTCAAATGGGGGGGGGTTGCTTTGCCGTACCCATTGTACCCCCTGGGCGTAAGTATCTAGTTTTGGGCATTTCAGATAAAAAATAAATCTCGCATTACTAAGGCGTTTGCGGCAGCGGAACCCTTGTGGCAATTGTTGAAGAAGCAGAACATTTGCTTCATTCTGCCGACCAGATCCGACCAGCCATCGAGGATTTTCCGAAGTTCCTCCCTGCTGTAACTTAAGTCGTATCGCCGGGCCATTCCCTCATAGCCGCGCCAGCCAGTGGCTTGAGTACGCCAAATGCATTCGCCGACTCCTGAACGTTGCTTTTGGGGGGAGGTCTCGCCTTCCTTCCAGCTTGAGTAGAGCATAAGGACTGGCCGGCAAAAGAAAAAACTGTCCCTCAACCAAACGGGCGAGGTATAGTCAAGGGCTGCTCGCAAAGGAAGTCGAACCATGAACGACAAATCCTATATCCATATCCCCATCATGACATCGGTCAAGCTTGCTGTCCCGGCGGTGTTTCTTATGGGTGGGTTGCTGGCGGCAAGAGGGCTTATCACAGGTATTCAACGGCCAACTGGACCACCTAATCAACGGCCGGTAGTGCCGCAGCCGCCAGCGACGTTCCGGCCCACGGTTCCGAGCCATCTACCACGGAAGGGCCTGCTCGCTCTCTGGCTGGCTGACGGTAACGCCTACGACAGTGCCGGGAAGAATCATGGCACGGTTATGAACGGCGCGAGCTTCGGTCCCGGCAAATCCGGCCAGGCCTTCAAGTTCGATGGCAAGGATGACTATATAGATATGGGCAACCCGCCAGCACTGCAGATCACCGGCAGTCAAACCATCGCCATGTGGATCTTCCCCAACGACATCGGATCGCGGCAGAATCCTATCGCCAAGGCCTTCGGCGGCGAGGGAACGATCACGTTGGAACCCAGCGGTTGCCTAACCTACTACTACGGAACATCCGGCGGCAACTATAGCCCATATGAAGGATACAAAGTTGGGGTGCCGCTGGAGGCCAAGCAGTGGACGCACATCGCGGTTGTGCGCGATTTGGAGGCCCAGAGGGTCCGGTGGTATCTGAACGGTGTTCAGGTTCTTGAAAAAACTACTCAATTCAGGCTGGCTCGCGCTTCAGCATTACCACTGTATATCGGGAATGGCTACGTTAATAATTTTTCTGGTATGGTCGACGAGGTGGCGATGTGGAATCGGCCCCTGAGCGCCGAGGAGATCGCCGGCGCATGGAGTTTGGCCGCGTACCTGCCGCAGATAGATCGGATCGAGGCGGCCGATCAGATACTGCTGAAAAACAACGACGTATTGCGGGGAACAATCACTAAAGCTGTCTATACCGTTACGACCGCTCTGGGGAAGTTCGAAATTCCGGCTACTGACGTTGTGGGGTTCGTGTCGGATGAGAAGTTCCGGCAGATAGACCTGGTTCTGACGGATGGCCAAGTTCTGGTCGGCAGTCTGGCCGAAGCGACGGTATCGGCCAAACTGGATATCGGCCCGACCATGCAGTTGCCCGTGGAGCGGATTCGCCAATGTGCTTACAGGATCAGCAAAGACAAACCTGCCGTTTTTGGTCGCCCTGGGGTTGTGGTCATGTTGCTACACGGCGACAGGCTGAACTGGTCCAACCCGGCCTTGAAACTGGAACTGCAAACCGCATACGGGCCGGTGAAACTGCCCATCAACGGCCTTCGGAGTATCCAATATGACCAGCAGGCGGGCCAATACCAGGTACGGTTGCGTAACGGCTCAATGCTTTCGGGGACGCTTTTGCCGGAAAAGTTGGCATTGAAACCCACGCTCAATCCGAAGCTGACAATCGATACGAGTACGATTCGCAGCTTGGCTTGGCCGGTCGGGGCCGTTAAGCCAGTCGGCGATGCGATTGCCGTTATGCGCAACGGGGACAGCCTGCTCGGGCGAACGACTGACGAAAAACTTATCATCCGTACCACCTTCGGGGAGGTCGCGATTCACGTGGGTGGGGCCTTGAGCATGGAGTTCCAGGTCGCTGAGCCGCACACGGTCACGGCCAGAATGTGGGAAGGATCGATCCTGCGGGGTGAGTTGGTCAAGCCAGCTCTGGGATTTACGATCGTTCCCGACGGGCCGACGCTGGAATTGCCGCTGGCACAGATTGGCTCGATTACCCGGGATGTCGCTTTGCCGCCGCTGGAGATGGTAAAAGTAATTGAAGAACTAATCAAGCAGTTGGGCTCGGATAAGAACATCGAGCGAGAAAAGGCTTACAGCGAACTTGTCCGTATCGGCCCGGCAGCAACGCCAATCCTTGAGAAACACCTGGAGCATCCCGATGCGCAGGTACGTGAGCAAGTACGGCAAATCCTGGAAACAATCGGCACGGTCCGCATTGAATTCAAAGAGGCCAAGGTACTGGAAAGATTTGTAACTCCAACGTCAGAGGCTTGGCGAGTGGCCGACGGCAAACTGATCGGACGAGGCATTGGGGCCAATGAAAAGCCATTCTTGACTTACAAAACGTATTTCAAGCAGATCTCAAAAGTGGTCATAAAAGGTTCCGCCCTGCCCGCAGAGAAGGTGATACTAAACGAGCGTGGAAGAGCCGGCCCCATCATAATAGATAAACCAGCTCGCTCGACGAATTTCCGAGTCGGTGTCGGCGTAATCAATCAGATCTTTAATTGGGAAGTACGCGATGAAAACCTCTACAGAAACGGCGAAGCAATTACCGTGCAAAAGGGGCACGCCCTGACGCCCGGAAAGGATCATACTATTGTTGTCGAGCAGGTCGGCAAGGATGTCGTTGTTCGTGTGGACAAAACAGAAGTCTATACTACCAAAGCGAACCTTGATGGTACGGTAACGGTTTATCCAGCCCATGGAAGTACGATAACTGTCTCAGAAATCTATATTACAGGAGTTCCTGAGCCTGGCCGTGAAGTTCGGGGCCATTCCCACACTAATACGTACTAACCGTGTCCGTGTTGTCGCCCACATGTTTACCGGTCGTGGTAATTCCAGAGTGGTTTCTCGGCGGAATCAGCTCGAAAAAAAATAAAAATATCTGGAAACTTTTTGCCTGCCAGGGCGTCTTAATCTACGGTAGGCAGACAGGCTGTTTCTGAATTAAGTCCCTGTGCTAGATAATGTTATGAATCCTTCAGCCTGAAGGATATAGGTTATTCTTCAGCAAAACCCGCTGGGAAAAGGTGCAAAGCATGAAACCAAGGGTCAGTCTAGATATGTTTTGCGCGGCCATCATGCTGATGATGTGCTCAGAGCACACGTTTGCCATGTTTGCCGTGGCGCCGGAGGTACCGGTCGAACGGTTGCTGAAAAACGTTACTGCCTACGTCCAAGAAAACCCCAAGAATCCGCAGGGATACTATCTGCTCGGGCGGATCAATGCCCTGGCTTTCGACCGCAAGGCGCGGAAGGTGCGGGCGCGGGAAAAGCCCAGGACGGGCGCCGGTAAGCTGCCGTGGCTGGACCCCTGGCAAGGGAAGCCGAAGCCCGACGAAAAACCCTTGACCGAAAAGCAGCTCCAAAAGCACTTGATAGACTCGATCAAGAACTATCACAAAGCAATCAAACTCAAGAATGATGAGGGCATCTACCACCTGGGTCTGGGCTGGGTGTTGGAGTCCGGTGTGTCCTACGCCATTAAAATCGGCGCGCCGCCTGGAGATAAAACCTCTATCTCCAAGCCGGCCGATGGTGAGCTGAAGAAAATGGAAGCATTGGTCAGGAAGCTTGGCCATGAAAATTATAAGGTCCGTGAAGCCGCCCGCGAGAGACTCAGGACGCTAATGCCGAACGCCGCCGGTGCCTTGTTAAAACATACAGAGGATGAAGATCCTGAGGTGAAGGCTCGCGTAGAGACGTTGCTGTGCGGCTATTGGCGCGATAAGGCCGTTGAACATTACCTACGGGCCTACGAACTAACAGTTAAGACGGATCTGAAGATTAAACATCGTCCTGCGCGCGGTCTGACCAGCTTAGTCAGTTACGAGGCGGGACAGTCCTGGATTCGCTTGGTTAAGCAACGCGGCGTCAAGGAAACCGAGAAAAAAACGTTGGCCCAGGTGGAAAAGGATCTGCAAGCCATTAAGACCAAGCCGATCGGGGTCATCACGCCAATCATCTTTTCCCTGGAGCTTCAAGGTGGCCTGGGCGAACTGCTGGCCGAGGATAAAGTCGTGCCCTTTGATCTCGATGGCACTGGGCGGCCGCAACTGTGGCAGTGGGTCAAGCCGACGACAGGGATACTGGTCTGGGACCCAAACGATCGCGGAAAGATTACCTCCGGGCGGCAACTGTTTGGCTCGGTGAGCTGGTGGATGTTCTGGAGGGACGGTTACCACGCCCTGAACGCGCTTGACGATGACCGCGATGGTTTGCTGCGGGGCGCGGAGCTACAAGGCTTAGCTGTCTGGTTCGACCGCAACAGTAACGGCGCTTCCGAATTTGGGGAAGTGGTAAAACTCGCTTCTCTAGACATTGTCGCTATAATGGCCAAGGCCACGGATAGGATCGGCGAGGTGCCCTTCAATCCCTCTGGCCTAAAGCTGCGAAACGGGAAGGTGCTTCCGAGCTACGACTGGATGCCCGAGCCGGTAACCCTTCCCCGAACCAAAGAATAGGAACGATACACTGAAAGGACTGGAAAGTTTTTACCTTTGCCGGCAGTTAAGACTATGGTAGTCTATACAAGCGGGTTATTTCCACGGTATCTTTCCCAGGAAGAATAAATTGTGCACTGAGACCGGGTGTGCCGGGCATACCGCTCAAGGAGTCCAACTCATGCAGGGAGTAACCACAAGCGATGAAGACGTACGTCAAGCCCAAGAGTTCCGCGACAGTTGTGCCAAACTGCTCGATGAACTGGGAAATGTGATTGTCGGTCAGGAGCAAGTGATTGAAGAGGTCCTGATCGCCATGTTCGCCAGAGGGCATTGCCTGCTGGAGGGTGTTCCAGGCTTGGCCAAGACGCTGTTGGTCCGCACCCTTGCTCAGGCTCTGCACCTGAAGTTTAACCGAATTCAGTTCACTCCCGACTTGATGCCCTCCGACATTATCGGGACGGATATCCTCCGGGAGGACCGAGCTACGGGTGAACGGCAGTTCGTCTTTATCCACGGACCGTTGTTTGCCAATATTGTGCTGGCCGATGAGATCAATCGTACACCTCCCAAAACACAAGCAGCCCTGCTGGAAGCGATGCAGGAGCATCGTGTCACAGCCGGCGGCAAAGAGTTCGTGCTTTCCGAACCGTTCCTGGTGCTGGCCACGCAAAACCCAATTGAACAGGAGGGCACCTACCCTCTTCCGGAGGCACAACTGGACCGCTTCATGTTCCATATACGCGTGGATTACCCGTCCCACGACGAGGAAATCGAGATCGTCCGTCGCACCACTACGCTGCGCAAACCACAGGTCAAACACACTTTGAGCGGGGAAGACGTGATCAAGCTCCAGGACCTGGTCTATCGCATTCCAGTGCCTGATCACGTGTATCAGTACGCTGTCACGCTGGTGCGGAAAACCCGCAAGAGTGACCCGGATGCACCACAGTACATACGCGACTGGGTTGCCTGGGGTGCCGGGCCGCGGGCTTCTCAATACCTGGTGTTGGGCGCCAAGGCCAGGTCGATCCTTCGGGGGCGAGGATATGCTTCTGTAGAGGACATCAAAGCCGTGGCCGGGCCGGTTCTGCGGCACCGGGTTCTGCTGAACTTCAACGCTGAGGCAGAAGGGGTTAGCGCGGACGACGTGGTCCAGAGACTGCTGGAAGAGGTACCTGCCATCGAAGAGGATTAGTAGTATGCCTGCTCGCGCTGTACGGAAAATCGACCGTAGTACGATCGGGCGACTGAGTCGGCTCCAGCTGCGTGCCCGACTGGCCGTCGAAGGCCTCTATTCCGGCATCCACAAGAGCCCCTATCACGGTTTCAACGTCGAGTTTTCCGAGTATCGTGAGTACAGTCCGGGAGATGATCTTCGCTACCTCGACTGGCGCGTCTTGGCCCGTTCGGACCGCCTTTTCATCAAGCAGTTCGAGGCAGAGACGAACCTGAACTGCTACCTGCTGCTGGACAGCAGCGGGTCAATGGATTTTACGACCAATTCCCAGACGCGGCTGGATTACGGTGCTTCCTTGGCGGCAGCGTTTAGCATGTTGATGCTCAGACAGGGCGATCACGTTGGACTGGTCACGTTCGACAACGCTGTGCGTCATTTCATACCCCCGCGTGGTAATGCCGGGCACTTTGGCGCTATCGTCGAAGCCTTGGAGCAGGTCAAACCGGGCAAGGATACGGATATATCTTCGGTGCTTCACGAGATTGCCGAGCGTGTCCGCCGCCGCAGTATGGTCATCATCATCAGCGATTTCTTCGACGACGTGGAACGCATATTACGGGGCCTGCAGCATTTTCGCTATCGCCACCATGAAGTGATCGTCCTGCAGTTACTTGATGATGCCGAATTTGAATTCCCCTACGACCGTATAACCATGTTTGAAGGCATGGAGCGCGGAGAGCAGATAATTGTCGAGCCCCGCATAATCGCCCAGGGCTACCGGGTCCGCTTTGGTCAGTATCTGGAAAGTCTTCGGCGGGGATGCCTGGAGAAAAACATCGACTACCAACGCATGTTGCTGTCGGAACCCTATGACCGGGCTCTGACCACCTATCTGACAAGACGAAAGTGACTGTGAGGGGCAGATGAATTTCCTGCACCCAGAATTTTTGTATTTAACACCGCTACTCGCCGTTCCGGTTCTAATTCACCTGCTGAACCGGATTCGCTACCGTGTTGTCCGTTGGGCAGCAATCGATTTTCTATTGGCCAGCGAGCGGCGTGCCGTCAGACGGGCACGCCTGCGCCAAATCCTGCTAATGGCGCTCAGAACCCTTTTACTGGCCGCAGCGGTTTTGGCCCTGGCTCAGCCAATCTTTCGCGGCGGTATCACAGCCTTGTTGGGCGGCAGCTCGCAGGTGGCCGTGATTATTGACGCCTCAGCGAGCATGTCGGCCGCTGATGCCACCGGACCTGCGTTTGACCGTGCGAAAAAGCTCGTCGCCGGTACACTGACATCACTGTCTGGTTCAACACGTGCCGCAGCGGGGACGTTTGCCGCTGCGTACAACTGCCCATTTCGTGAGCCGTTGCAAAACCGTCAGATCGTAGCCTCATTCGTCGACGCTGCTTCACTAACAGCTGGGTCCGGGAACGTGCCACAGGCCATCCAAGCCGCGGCTGAAACGCTCCAGCACAGCGGAGGCGGCGGAAGTATCTGGCTGTTGACTGATCTGCAGGTCTCCGGATGGCAGACGCACAGGAGCGGGGCATGGCAGCAGGTCCGCCAGGCATTAGAACAAGCCGGCAGCCCGCGACTTATTATTACAGATTTGGCGCCGAAAATTGAGTCCAACTTATCAATTACTGATGTGCGTTTGCGGCCTTCGATTTTGACCAAGGGTGACCGCCCCAAACTTATCGCCACAGTGGTTCTCCACGGCGACGAGACGACCGTGACCAGCGTCGGGTTGTTTCTAAATGACCGGCAGATCGACTCGCGCTCAGTGCGCTTGGACGCCGGCGGTAAAGTGGAGGTTACCTTCCGTTTGCCTGCGATGGAAAACGACACGCAAGCCGGCTACCTTAAACTTAGCCCTGACGCAGTACCTGCTGACGACCGCTACTATTTCGTGATTCGAACCACCAGGCGCATCCCCATTCTCCTGGTGGATGGGAGGCCTTCGTCAATTCCTTTTGAGGGAGCAGCGGATTTTTTGGCCCTGGCTCTTGAGCCGCCCGAGGCCCAGGCCATGGGACGCTCGCTTTTCTCTTCCGAAACCATCCGGTCCGAGGAACTACCAAGCACACCACTGGCTGATTACGCGGCGGTCTTCCTGGCCGATGTAACCCGTCTTTCAGATCAAGCGAGCAGGCAACTTCGGGATTTTGTCAGCCAGGGGGGCTTGGCGATAGTCTTTCCCGGTGATCACACGGACGTGGCCGCGTGGAATAAGTCTGACTTCCCGGGTGTTCGTATTGAATCGATCCTCCAAGCTGAAGATGATAAACCGATGAAAGTCAACTGGACTTTGCCTAACAGTCCGGTAGTGGGCAATATGCCGACAGAGGGACTTGACCAACTCAGAATCCGTCGCCTTTTCCAGTTTGCTGCCGAGACGACGTCCGAAGTGTTGGCAACCACGGACGGCGGAGAGCCTTTCTTGCTTCGGCTGCAAATGGGCAAGGGTAAGGCCTACGTGTTCGCTGTCTCCTGTCAAGTCGATTTCTCCAATTTGCCGTTTACTCCGCTATTGCTGCTGACGGTTCATCGGGCGCTGCTAAACCACCTGGTCGAACACGGCGAGCCACTGGCTCGAGAAGCATTCGATGAGCTAGGCTTCTCGCTGACTGGTGGTTCGCAGAGCATACTAACTCCGGACGGGCAGATCCTAGCCCTCAGACCGCTGGAAGACAGACCGGGCCAGGCAATCTTCACCCGGACCGAACTAAGCGGTATCTATCGATTAGTCCAAGCAACTACTGGCCGGGATGACGATATCGGTACGGCTGTGGCCGCGATAAACGTCCCCGCGGAGGAATCAATACTGCAGCGAATAGATCCTCAGACGGTTCGTTCATTGCTTGAGGGGTATTCTGTGAGTTTCACACGCCCCGACGGTGATATCGGGGAGTTGACTTCGGCTGATACCTTCCGGATTGCCAGGTTGAGCTTTCCATTAGCAGCCCTGGCCTTGGCTTTGCTCCTTGGCGAAGTGCTGCTTTCCTGGAGCATAGGCAGATCCGCAGTGAACCCCCCCAAGCCAAACGAAATAGGCCCCAACGAAACCAAAGGAAACTCGAGCATAAGGCCCGGACATAGTGGATAGCACAAAAGTCATTTTCGATTGTCCACTACCGCCATGGCTGGTCGGGCTAATGGGTATTGTTGTCTTGGCGATCGTGATCCACTTTGTTCACAAGGACGTAGCGCACTTGGGACCATCCAGACGGCATGTTATCCTGGCTGGGGCGATTCTGGCAACATTGATGTTGATCGCTCTGGCACTGAATCCAAAGCTAATCCGCACCTGGCCGGACCCTCGCAAACCAATCTGCCGCATCCTAGTCGACGGTTCGCGAAGCATGCTGTTCAGCGACAAATATCAGGATGAGCTTGGCGCCTGGCTGGCCGGGAGAATGCCCGGCTTGGACAATGCGAACCTGCCCATTGAGGCCACGCGGGCAGAAGTGGTCAAAACACTTTTGACGGCGGCCCCGGACGGCTGGCTGGGGGCGCTAAGGGAAGAATTCGAGCTTTCCAGTTGGCGCTTTGCTTCAGAACTACAGCCATTGGCCTTGGATGAAACCGTGGCAGCCTACGAGGTGGACCCCGAAGGCTACGCCACGGCAATAGGCAAGGCCTTGGAAGAATCATCAGCTGGTCTGGGCGGGGCACGTCCGCGGGCCATGGTGCTGTTCAGCGACGGGGCGTGGAATACCGGACCCGATCCCTCCGAGGTCTCCAGGGTTTTGGGCCGATTGGGAATACCGGTTTACGTTGTGGGGCTGGGCGAGGCTAACCCACCACGAGAGGTTGCTGTCCTGTCAGTGCGAGGGCCCAAGAGCGTGCAACTGGGAGACAAACTGTTCCTAAGGGCTCAAATCGCCGCCACAGGGATGGGGGTTACACGTTTGCCCGTTCAACTTATCAGCGATGGCAAAGTCATCAAAGAGAGGCAGATGGTAACACTGCCCTCGGGCCAGTCTGTAGACGTGAGCTTCTCTGTGGTTCAAACTGTTCCGGGCAGAAAATTATTCAGGGTGCGAATCCCCAAGCAAGTGGACGAGCAGGACGAATCCAACAACGCGGCCGGCATCTGGGTAGATGTGATCGAACGCAAGATCAACGTCCTGCTAATAGAGAGCGAACCGCGATGGGAGTTCAGGTTCATTCGCAACGTTTTCGAGCGTGACCCGACAATCTCGGTCGCTACCCACCTTCTGCGCCCGGGAGTTGGTCCAATAGTCGGAGAAGGCTACCTGAAAGAGTTGCCGAAAAATAGGAAAGAACTCACCAAGTACGATCTGGTGATTCTCGGTGATGTGGACCCGGCCAAGCTGGGCGAAACATTCTTAGAGGAATTGGCCGAGATGGTAAGGCGCCGCAGCGCAGCACTCATCGTCATTGCCGGGCGAGGCGGACATTACCGCGAGCTTGCTGGCACGCCATTGGCCGAGATTCTGCCGGTATCACTTGCCTCGGCGATCGAAACATCGGGAAGCAGGGGTGTTCCCTTTCACCTGGAACCTACGCAGGAGGGTGTGTCACACCTGATAACTCGCCTGGACGAAGAGCCCGAGCAAAACGAGGCGCTCTGGCTGGAACTGCCCAAGATGAACTTCTCCGCCAGTGTGAGCGGGCTTGTGCCCGGGGCTACGGCGCTTCTGGTCCATCCCTACCGCATCGGCGGCACCGCTAAATTACCGCTGGTAGCGGTGCATCGGGTGGGAAGCGGCAAAGTAATGTTCTGCGGAGTAGAAGAGACATGGCGCTGGCGCAAAGCCGTGGGCGACCAATACCACTATCGCTTCTGGGCTCAGACGGCCCGATGGATGGCCAAGAAGGGATTTTCAGAGGGTGACCCGCGCAGCCAGCTGAGCATCGCCCGGACTCAATGTGACCTGGGCGAGAAAGTGGAGATTGAGGCCTACTGTCTCGATCCGGATGGCTTTCCCCTGGCCCAGGCCCAGGTGCGTCTGAGGATCGAACATGCCGACGGCCAAGTTCAGCAGTTGGCCATGCATCCCGCACCGGGCGGTTGGGGCATCTACCGGGCGAACTTCACCCCGACCAAGCCGGGTAACTACAAAATACAACCAATTGTCTCGGTTTATGGCAGCGAGCCGCTGCCCTCGACGGTGTCTTTGGAAGTGGTCCGCGTAGACCTGGAGAAAAACTTCTGGGCCCAGGACCATAATAGCCTCTTGGCCATAGCCCAGGCCAGCGGTGGGAAGTATCTTGACCTAAGCCAGGTCGATCAACTGCCGTCACTCCTGGCAGCAAAGAAAGAGAGAACACTTCTGACCGCTGAGTATTCACTATGTCGGCACTGGGCATACTACCTGGTGCTGGCGGGGATTCTGGCGACGGCCTGGCTTATTAGAAAGCGGAGTGGACTAGCATGAAAAAAACAAACGTATTGAAACTACCCCAAACGGTGCGCCGGGTATTTGATCGTTACCGCTGGCGTTGGCGGGCCCTGGGTGCATTTAGCGGCCTGTTGCTGAGTATCAGCATACTCGTAGGTACCATCGGGGCCGCGGTGGTTGCCGACAGGCTGTTCAGATTGGCCTCAACGCCACGGGCAGTCTTTCTGATAGCGATTCTTGGAACATTTGCTTTTTTCATCGTTCGCTGGGTGATATTTCGGATAGCCCGGCGAATGCGCTATCGTCAAGTGGCCTTTAGACTGGGGCGGCACTTCCCGAATATGCAAGAGGACCTGGTTACCGCAGTGGAGTTGGGCTCAATGTCCGCCGATCAGCAGGGAGTCTCCCGTTCGCTGGTGGATTCAGCCCTGGAACAGATCGAAGGCCGTACGGAAAAGCTGGATTACCGGGCGGCTGTTTCCTTTCGCCCACTGCTTCAGGCCGCCGTGGTTTTCCTGATCCTTGCAGGTACGCTTGAGCTGATGCACCTGATCCGGCCGGAAGCGGTGCAGAACGCCCTGACCCGCCTGTTTCGCCCGAACAGCCAAGTGCCGTTCTTCTGTTACACTAAGCTCAATGTACTCTCCGGGAACCAGGTCATGACCAACCGCCATACGGCCGAGGGAACGG
>SDBV01003767.1_pt1 | contig 22104 bp, 24 predicted proteins | sample 2277081 | NCBI WGS metagenome assembly SDBV01 (sample SAMN10402039, study PRJNA504765) | marine sediment metagenome | isolation source: marine sediment core GS10_PC15, 223 cmbsf | place: Arctic Ocean: Southern Knipovich Ridge | collected 2010 | reverse complement strand
CATAGAGTAATATTACATTTTTAAAAAAAATTATGTATGTTCTGGATGCTGAGAATTTTAAGGAAGCAAGAATTACATTGACATTAATATTCATTAATATATTTTCTTTTATAGCTTTTAATATAATTTTACCTTTTGAATATATCTTCCTCCTTGTTCAAATGAACTCGAAGGTCATTAATGAACAGGAATATTGGCGATTATTTACAGCAATGTTCTTACATGCGGATGTATTCCACATTTTTTCAAATTTAATTGCACTGCTTTTATTTGGAGCTGCGGTCGAAAAAAATTATACCAAAATGCAGTACCTCGTAATTTATTTTGTCAGTGGTTTAATAGGTAATATCTTTTCACTTTTTTTGTTACCATTAAATGCTATAAGCTTGGGCGCTTCTGGAGCAATATTTGGCTTAATTGGCGCTTCTTTTATTTTGTTTGTTTTAGATGGTGAGAAATTCCTACTACTTATAGGATTATTTTATTTAGTGTATTTTATAATTTCTTCTCTCGCGCCAGGTATAAATCTATGGGCGCATTTGTTTGGATTAGTAGGTGGAATTACCTTTGGTTATATTTTTATGCGTAGTAGAAGGATTAGAGAAGATTATAGGGATTACTATTGATTTAAAGATATAGGAAGAATTACTTTCCTTTCTTTTTCTTTTTCTTACTTTTCTTTTTAATCTCCATAGTAAAATCTTTAGGGCAAATTTCCTCGATGGGACAAATTTCATGCTTTGGATTAATTGGTAAACAGATTTGTTGACCAAATTTAACAAATATTCTATTTAATCTTATCCAGAGCTCTTTTGGAATAAGTTTCTTCAATGCTGCTTCCGTCTGCTCGGGTTTTGTAGTTTTAACCCAACCCATCCTATTAGAGATTTTATGGACATGGGTGTCAACGGGAATGGCGGGAATTTTAAAAGCGTAAACTAGTACACAATTAGCTGTTTTGGAACCGACTCCTGGCAAATTCATAAGTTCATCATAATTTTTAGGAACAATCCCATCATAATTAATTTGTATTATTTTAGATACCTCTTTTATACGAGCCGCTTTAACTTTATAAAAACCAGACTTTCTAATAAGTTCTTCAACCTCTTCAATATCCGCTTCAGCGATAAGTTTAGGGGTATTGTATTTAGCAAATAAAGTTTCAGTTGCTGCTTTTGTATTTGCGTCTCGAGTTCGGGCAGACAATATTGTAGAAATTAAAATCTTAAAAGGATCTTGTTTTTGTCTTGCTAACTCGTCTAAATGAGCAAACCCTTCTAATTTTCCTTCCAATTTGTCAAAAATCTCTTTATAATTCATATATCTAAAAAAAAATAAATAAAATTAAGGAGTAATTTATAAAGCTATAAGCTCGCCTAAAGATATATTTCCGAATTTCGGAGATTTTTTTCGTGTAGCTTCTCTAACTTTTATCATTTTTATTGCACTTTGTGGGCAGTTGGCAGCACATACTCCGCATCCTATGCACATTTCTTCCCTAACTACCATCTTCTCATCAGAAGAATCTGGTTCAACTGGCCATTTATGATGAATTGCTCCATTCGGACATTTTCTTACACATGTTTCACATTTAGTACAAAGATCCATATTAAATTTAGGAGAATAATTGGAAGTGCTTGCTCCCTTAACGTTCATCAATTTTGCGGGATATAACGAACCACAATGGCAACCACAGCAATTACATATAAATATACTTGATTGTGTACTTCCAACTGCCGTGTTATGTACAAGTCCTGCCTTTTCAGTTTCTTTGAGAAATTCTATAGCCTCTTCTTTATTCATAATTCGGGCATCAGCACACATGTTTGGTACCATTTGTGCGGCAACTCCAACTAAAAAACATCCCATAGCAGCTGGTGCACATTTACAAGGCTCTCCTGATAATTCACCTATTAGCCGACATTGACATGGTATAACAGCAAAGTGCTCATTATCATCAATTAATTGTTTCACTAATTCATAAGAAAGTGCCTGGGACTTAAAATCTAATGATTCATTAATTTCAATCAATTTTTCCTTTGCATCGTAAGGAAGCAAGGGTCTGAAGAATTTACGTCCCCCTGTCTCATATGCCATCTGTGGCTCAATCTCTTTCATGATAGCTCGATATAATTTAGCTGCTTTAACTTGATTTTCATCAGTATCTTTACGTATTATAAAATATTTTTCAAAAATCCCTGGTAGCAGTGGAAGTAAAGTATATCTTGATCCCTTCTTGGCTAGAGTCCCATTCCTTATCGATCTCGCTAAAATTTTCTTAATCTCATTCTTTGGGATACCTGATTTTTCTTCCAACTCTCTTGGCGATATAAAATTTCCAACTTTATCAAAATGGGAGAGTATCTTTATCTCTTCTTCATTCCAAAAAACTTTCATTAATTTTATTATTTTATTATGTTTAGGTGCATGTAAAGGCCCCAATACTAAGTTTTGCCTTACATTTTCGTAGTAATCAATTTCAGTCATGATATATTGTTATATTAAATAATTTAAATAATTAATTATTCCCCCTACAAAGAGAGAGTTGAGCCTTTTTTAAGAATTTGGCGAAGTTCAAAAACATCGAGTAGAGGTTAATAAATTTAAAACAATTAATCTAAATAAGGAGGAAAAATAAAGATTAGGGTAGAAAAAAATGGAAAAACACGATTCTGGTAATTCATTACACGATTATTCGAGATATTGGAAAAATAAATTTGAAGTGAGAAGAAAAAAAATTCTAAAAAGAAAAAAAATGTTAAAGACACTTGCGAAAAAGTGCTCGGTTTTATTGAAAAAAGAATTCAATGCTAAAAAAGTGTATTTGATAGGTTCTTTAACACCAAAACATAGAATTCACGAAAATTCAGATATCGATCTGGTAGTTGTTGGATTATTAGATGAGAAGTATTTTTCGGCCTTAAAAAAACTCTATGGAATAGTGCCGAATGGAGTAAATATTGATTTAATTACATTAGAAACTTCACCAAAATCAATGAAAGATATAATTGAAAAGATTGGTGTTATTATATAATGGGGCCATTAAAGCCTTTACTTATTTTTTATTATAATTTCAATAATTATTTTGGAAATTCAAGATAATTACTAACCTCTTAACATTACATTTTAAATATAACTAAAATAATCTTGTAATTAGTGGAGTGAAAGATTACATCTGGAATGTAAGGTTGTTGCCCTCTCTTCAGGGCACAACTTTATTTCTTACCAATAAAAAGGTTCCCGATAAATTAATAAAATCTATTATAGAACTTTTTAAACTAAAATTCGAAATAATTAATAAATTATATGAGAAAAATTGATATGAGTGAGAATTTGGAATATCAAGAAACGATACGAGCCATAAGTGATAAAATAGTTTCCGATATTTACAAACTAAGAGGAACTAACATCTTCATATTAGAATTTTACGCTATTATGGAAGGTCGAAAAATTTTTATAACTCGGAAAGAGAAGATTGAAGAAAAAGGATATAATTATGATGCGATAAAAAATGAAATCAGGGAAAAACTTTTTCTTGAAGCGTATAATAAATTGCATTTTCAAGGAGAATCTGATAACGTTATAATCTCTATGTAATGTTAATTTATGAACAATTTTTTGAAGTTATAGAATGTTATACAAATCAGTTTCATTTGTTTCTATAATATAGATTATACCACCGTGGTTTTTTAACATTTGCTATTGTATTTTTTCAAAAAAAGATATTTAGCTTGTTAAATTAAGAGAGATCTAATGGTAATATTTTATCGATTATTAAATATAGATGAATTAGAAAGAGTTAGAGAAATTGACCGTAGTGAGTATTCAAATAAAACTTACTTTTTTAGAGAAGACAAACTGGTTTTAGAAGAGAAAGTATTTTTACATCCTGGTTTTAACTCAAGACAATTAAAAAAAATAGTAAATGAATTATCTAGAGGATTTAAAAATGGTGATATCTTCATAGGGGCTTTTGATGGAAATACATTAATTGGGATATCAGGGGTAGAAAATAAATTCAGAGGAAGAGATAATGATATGCTTAACTTTGGACCAATTTGGGTAAGTAAAGCTTATAGAAAATTAGGCATTGGAAAACACTTATTTGAAATGGTAGGGGATAAAGCAAAGGATATGGGAGCAAAAATGCTTTATATTTCTGCTGCTCCTTCAAAGAACGCAATTAATTTTTATTTAAGTATTGGTTGTAGACTTACTTCAGACATAGATGAAGAGTTATATAGAAAAGAACCATATGATATCCATATGGAGTATGAGTTATAGATTCTATTTATTGTTGGAAACAAATTCTCCCCATAAAAGTTATTTTAAAGATTTCAGAATTCTTTAAATAATCCTTTTGATTTTTTTTAATTAAGAAATTAATAGGTGACAAATTTTTGATTAAAAATTATGCTAGTTTCGTTAAAAAACATTTAGGATATACGGATGAAGAAATGAAGGTTTGGTTGGATAATCCTCGAAACCAAGAGGCTATTCTAAAAGCACCAGCCCTATTACAAAAAACTATCGTTATCGAGGTTATAGAAGCACATGGTTGTAGTAGTTTACATAAAATTGGTCAAAAAATTTATTTTGATGGTCCAGGAAATCTTCTTTCTAAATTAAATCCTAAGAGAATCTGTATTTATGCATTGAGCCAGATGGAGAGATTGATTTTTGGAGCTCAGGAATTATTTTATGCGGGGATTGATCCAAATGAAATGCGAATTAAACGAGGAGGTTGTTTTGATGTGGGCCTAAAATGTGGTGGATGGGGCAGAGTTGTTTTTGAACTTAATTTTGAAGATAGAAAAAAAGTTAAGAAAGAATTAGAAGAAACCAAAAAGCAGAATGATACAATAAATAAAGACTAAATATAAAGAACGAGTAGACTTCAGGATCTTTAGAGAAGCATCCAATTTAGAACATAATAAAAAAGTGCTTGAGATTGGATGTGGTTATTTTTGTTTTTCAAAAACGTATATTTTCCTTTTTAAAATCTGGTTTTTTTTAGCATCAATCAAATTATTGGTATTACGAAATTGAAGTCTATCATTTATATTATTAATTATCCTCTTAGGATCAATCATAGGTATCAATTTAAAATTATTTTCTAAAGCTATTTTGTTTATATTGATTTGAACATCCCCGCCATCAATTGTACTAATTATAGGCGCGATAATGCAGATTCTTCCTTTCTGTTTTAAAACTTTAAAAGCTTCTCGAAATGTTACCTCATATAAAGGTTCCAACTCTGTCTCTATTAAATGTTTTGATTCAATGTAATAAGGTTTTTTATTGCGATAAACTGGCCCTAAGAATGGTTCAGTACATATTCCATCAAAAAACTCATTTTCAAAAATATTACTAAGATTTTTAATGTCAACTATCTTAAACCTTTCATTTAGCGATACAGGAATATTTTCCTCTAATTCTTCCAATAGCCAATTATTATTTCTAATTGAATTTTCTATTTTTACTGCGTCAACATCAGTACCAAATACCTGAAAATCTTGTATGCTTGCAAACAGAAAAATAGTTCCGTTCCCTACAAAGGGATCTAAAATCCTTTTATCTTCTCTATTCTCAAATATATTTAAAAAGTTTAGCATTATTATTGCTAATTTAGGTGAAATAGAGCTCTTAAATTCTTTAAAAGGACGCTGTTCATCAATCTTCTTTTTAAAATTCGGATCATCAGAAGTGTAAGTTCTTGCTATATACACGCCATCTTCTGTAAACCCAAAAATTATCTCTGCTCGATCTTCATTAAACAAGCCGTATTTTATTAAATGGTGTGGAAAAATAGGATTTAGATTGCCCTCTTTTATATTCTTCTCAGGATATTTGTAATATAGAGACTTTAATGCTCCTTTCTGTTCTAAGATTACCCTTATTTCCTTATTAAGGAATGGCAAAAAATGTTTGGTTAAAATGCTTTTGTAGTATTCATCATCAAAAAAATTTGGATAAATTGATACAGCATAAAATAAACTCTTTTTTTTTATTCTTGGAAAAATCTTATCAAGAACCGAACTTAAATCAGTCGAAATTTTCTTACGTATTTTTTCAATTAGTTTAAATTTTTCCATCGTTAATGGAAAAGCCTCATGAATCGTTCGGATATCGATAAACTCAAATATTTTTGCTATTTTTTGGCAACCCCCTAAAAGAAACTGGAATTCCATAAGCTTATTAATGTAATGCTTTTCCAAATGCAGATTCTCAAATTCAACAATTGCAATATTAGCAGAGTAATCTAATATTCTTCCCTTAAGTTGAGAGTATTTTAGACAATTATCGAGCTCCGCAATTGATAACTGCCAATTTGACCCTAAAACGAATATATATTTATCCATTATCTAACAACAATAGAGAATTGTACAAATTATTTCTAATTTTCGATTTTAATGTATAGGAGAGATATTTTTGAAGAAATTTTTTAATAAACAATAGGGTATATACATAAATTTATATATTAGCTTTTAATAGATTTATCTCTAAAGCGATTTATTAAAGAATATACTGTTTCTAACATATTAAAGACAGTTCATAACCCTTCAGACCAGTTTTAAAAAATTTTAAGCTTATATGAAATTTTCCAACTAAGATTATGAAGGCTAATATTTTATTGGTTTCTTACTTTCCTTGGTGTCTATTACTTCTATTTTAGGTTTATACGGCTTCACTGGTTTTGAGGCATCAATGGGAGAATTGCACGACCAACACTGATTTTCCAAATCAATTACAGCTTGCGTACATACCTCGCAATAGTGGGAATTACACGTGGGGCAGACGTAAATATTAAAACCTTCAGCACTTCCCTTACATACCAAGCACGTTTGTGATTCATTGTACACGGTAACTTCCTCCTCAGAAACTCGTTCCATTTTCATCATGCTCGTACGAAACTTGCCCTTTAAATGATCTTCTAATCGTGCTAATTCCATACGCTCAGAAAAAGGAGCATTAGCTTTTTCCAATTGTTCCCATGTGTCTATTTTTTCCACCATGGCTTCATGAAGACTTGCTATGTCGTCGGCGAGCCCAATATAGCCATGCCTTTCAGCCATGCGTCGTGCTTGTGTTAAATATCGTCGAGAACTTTCTATATCAAACATTATGAGCGCTAATTTTCCATGCAAGATGTATGCCTCTATTAAATAATAATATAAACCAGATGTTTGAGCCATACCAATAATTTTCTCAATTAGAGGTTTAATTTCACCAATGATATTAATATCGTTAGATACTCTCAATTCAACAAGAAATAATTCACAAAGGTCTATAAGAGCTCGAAGTTTATACATAAAAAAGGAATGAACATTCTCTATAATTTCTCTAAATAAATCTTCTGCCATTACTCGGTCGCGAAATCTCATGCTCGATTTTAGAAGACTGCCTTTAGCTGGTAGATATGCTTCATTTATGTGATCATTTGCGGGTTTTAGCTCCCTAATTTCTTCTAAGCGCTTGAAATACTTTTTGGCACGCTCTAGGTCTTCTTTATCAATTGAAACTCTCGTAGCAGCATAAAACTGGTTTGCTAACATAATAAAATCCCTTACGTCATTAAGGTTATCTTCGCTTAACTTTATGGCACGATCATAATGCGCGAGAGCCTTATCTAAATCACCAGAAAAATAATTGTACATTCCAAGCGCAAATGTTCCATTTGAAATTCCCCTCTTGTGCCCGTACAATTGTGCAACCCTTAAAAGTTCGTTAGCATATTTAGAATTAAGTGCTAAGTTACCCCTGTAACCGTAAATAATCGCTCTATAAAATAACCATTTAGTATGAAGTACTTTAATCTCTTCCGGTAAATCTCCTTGAAAGCGTTTAATTAATTGTTCCTCTTGTTCAATATATTTCAATGCTTTATCATAATCTCCTAATTGATATTTAGATTTAATATTGACAAAAAAACTCTTCATCTTTTTTATTAACTTGTTCATTTCACCTGTATGTTCCTCTTTCATCATTTAATCTTGCCTCAAGTCGAGTATTCTTACTCATTTCTTTTTTAATAAGAAAATATTTTCTTGGATCCTTTTTACATGTATTAACCATTCTATTAAAATATTATTTATTGAAATCGATTTAATTATTCTCTTTTTCTAAGATATTCGTTGTTCGAATTAAAAACCGTTAAACCATTTATAAGAGTGGAATTTTCGTTATACCCGATCACTTTTAAATAATACAAAAAACAATTGTTCATTATGGATCTTACTAAATATTCTTGTAATTGTATATCTAGGTAAAGCCTGAAATTATTTCTAATTTTTGATCTTTCTTTTCCAAATTATTTTAGAGAGTAAATAAAATTTCTAACTCTCTTCTTTACTGCTAAGCCAAGATTTAAAAGCTTTAGTTGTTTTCCCATGCCATATAGCATTTTTTGAAGTTTCTTTATTGAATTTTTCAATATCTTCTTCTGTATATTCTAAATCTTCTTTTTTCATTTCTTTGACTTCTTCTTCTATCGGTTCAGTATCTTGTACTTCTACTTGTTCTTTTATCTCATCGTCAATTTCTCCATCTACTAGTTCTTCTATATGTTCTTTTATTTCTTCATCAATTTGTTCATCTACTAGTTCTTCTATATGTTCTTTTACCTCTTCATCAATTTGTTCATCTATTACTTCATCTACTACTTCTTCTACCTGTAAATCTAATATTTCATTTATTTGTTCATCCTCTTCCAAGTTAATTGAAAGTTCATATTTTTCTCCAGTTACTTCTTCCAATGCACTCATTATATCTTCCAGATCCTCTTTTTTTCTCACGGATACTACGGGTATTAATTCTAGTATTTTATCCTCTTCACTGGCTTCTAATTCTTTCTTCTTTAATTTTTGATACGCTTTTCTCAATTCCAATTTTTGTAATTTAATTTGTCGAATATCATCAATAATTTCCTTATAGTTATTTCTAAAATAGTTCAGGCTCACATTTACTATATCTGAAATATTTTCCCAGTTCTTTTTTTCCATCAACGAGTTGACCCAATAAAATAAATCTAAATTTAAATAAATACTTAATACCTTACGTTCAGAGATGGCGCCTAACGTAAGCCATCCTAAGATGTTAGCGATTAAAATATCATTATCGAAAGCAGAAAATCCATATTCGCGACTTAAAGATGAAAATAGGGATAAACTTCCAATACCAACAACTTTTCCTTTATAATATTCAATAGCTACTAATAAAGGCATTCGAGGATAATCTTCCTCAATCCAAGCATTATCATCTTCAACATATCTCCTATGCCAACAATTTATTCCACTTTTTAATAATACCTCAATTTTTATATTAGCTTCATCTTCAAGAAATTGAAAGGGATTTACTGAGCACAAACTCGAAAAGATTACTTTTTTTACCTGCTCAGTTATAACATGCGGTTTAAAATTTGTTAATATTGGTCTTCTCTGAAAATTAATATAACTCATAGAATCATTAACTTCGTCAGAAACGAATTCAAATCCAAATTTCTGTGTTAATTCGTTAAAATTTGTTTTATTTGTATGATCGCCTCCCATTGAACTTAGGATTAAAATACTTCCCCCCTTTCTTACATACTCTTCGATTATTTCAATTTCGTCTTTCTCCAAATTCTTATTGAATGGAGTTGATAGGAAAATGGCATTGTAATTTTCCAATTTCTTTAATGAATCGAACCCCGCTTGAATTTTACCCAGTTTATAGCCTGATGTAAATAAAAAATGAGTAAATTCATTATAACTAGACGATTCTAGTGTTAATTTATTATTGTGGCTATAATCTAAACCGATTGTGGCTTTCTCTGGCATAATTTTTATTGGTTAATAATTCTTTATCGTTCTTAAGATCTTTTTCTCAATGGAATTAATTTTTATTCAATAAATTAAATTAAGTCAAGTTTTTTATAAATTTTGTATTCTTTAGTTTTTAAAAACTAAAATATCGAATACCGTATGAAATAAATTAGGTCCATAGCTTTTTACAAATCTATTTGCTTTTAGCTTGCATTTATAATTCATTTTTTCAGCTATATTATTAAACTCATCAAATAAGCTCATAAAATTATCTTTATCCACTACTCCTTCATAATGAAAAATTGTTCCACTATCCTTTATTAAGGTAAGTGCTTCCTTAATATAGTCTTTTGGAGCAGGAAAAACACCCATAATAACTCTATCTGCTTTTAGTCCAGATTTACTAAGTTTTACAACTTCTTCTTTACAGTTTCCAAAAATTGGAACAATTTTTTCTTCTAAATGATTAAGTTTAATGTTTTCAAGTAAAAATTCATAAGATAATTGATTTAACTCAATGCTATATATTTTTTCAGCAGGAGAAAGTTTACCTATGGGTAAAGAAAAATAACCAATCCCCGCAAACATGTCAACAACAATTTCCTTTTCTTGGACTAAAGTCGTTAGAAAAAAACGTTCCTTGAGATTTCCTTTGCTAAAAATTATTTTTGTAAAGTCAAATTTATATCTTACATCGTGTTCTTTGTGTATTACAATTGGATTGTTTACACCCGCAATGAATTCTATTTTTTCGGGTTGTCTAAATTTTCCTTTTACTTTCCCTAAATTGATATAAACAGATTTTATAGCAGGCAACATTTCTAAGCATTTTTCAGCAATGAGCTCTTTGTTATTAAGTAATTTTGAATTTAATTTAATAATCATGACTTTTCCAATTGTTTGAAAGCCTCTGGGAAGAAGTGACAATTCTTCTTCGCTTAAAATTCCGACTAATTCTTTTTTAATCTTATCTTTAAAGCCCATGTCGATCCCTTGAAGATTTCTTCATAAATATAATTAATTTTGTAATTATTATTTTCCTTTCAATTAATTTTTAGTATAATTAATTCAGAAGCTTATATTAAAAATGTTTAATAAATAAGTTTATTTAAATGAATGTTCATAATTAGTATAAGAAAGCAAAAAAAGATAATTAGTGATTGGGTAATTGGGAAAAACTACAGACGAGGATATATTTGAAAAAAGCAAACAAAAAATTAATGAAAATTTAAATATAGATGAAATAGATTTACCAATTCCATTACCTGGTGATAATCGCCTATATAAAGACTTTTCTGGTAAATGTTTAGCTATCTTAGATGGACAAATTATAGCTTTTGCTCCAAGTCTTAAAAAACTTCACAAAAAGCTAAAATCAATTCTTCCTGAAGGTAAAGGATGTCATATTAAATATATTGAAGAAAGTGTAATGATATATGGATCTTATCTTCAATAAAAAAGATTACTATCCTAGTTCTCGCTTTTTAGGCAATGTGGAATGATATGAAACCGTGGTCCCATTTTTAATTCTTGATCGCCTATTATATAAATAAACAATTCCACAGAGCACCAAAAATTAATTCATTAAATTATGATATTTGGTAAACCTTACCTTCTTACTTATAATAAATTAATCGCAAAATTAATTACTTTAGACAATTAATCTGAAAAGAAGGTAAGGTATGGATAATTTCGCATTGATTTTTTAGTGCTATATACTTCTTCAAGGCTTATCTTTGTTATTCTATGAATATTTTCCATATTATGACCAAAGAATTATTAATTACTCAATTTTATAGTATTTAAGAAATATTTAATCTAAAAAAAAATAGAGATGTGAAAATACATGACTAGTTTAGAAGATTTTCTCGTTGATGAGAATAAAGTCTGGTTTACAGGTGGCTACTGGCCTGAAGGTGTGCCAAAACAACTTAAAGATGTTGAGGGGATAGAAATCGGCCCGATGTGGCAAGAATTTATAAAATCCGCAAATGAACATGATACTTGGGATAAAGTCACATGTATCTTTGTTTTAGGACCATATTTAGAGAGAGTTAAATTAAGAACTCTATTTGAGTATGCTAAGAAATTTGGCACCTTTCTCTATGATACACTTGGTATTCGAAAAGGGGATGTTGTTGCTATTGATCTACCAAACTCTATAAATTTCGTTGTAGCTTATATGGGTTGCATGTACATAGGAGCAATTGCCCAGGGCATTAACCCAACTTATCGACCTATGGAACTCCTGCATTCATTTACAATGACGGATGCTAAGGTTCTCGTTTTGATGGATGCGCTTTATACTATTGGTCCTAAAGCAATATTGTCTAAAACTAAAATAAAAAGTGTTATTTCAACAAACCTTTTGGATTTTATAACTGCTGAAGGTGAAACATACGATAACTTAAGAAAGACAATTCCGGATTTTCAGGGGAATGTACCTGATGAGGCTGATCAATATAAGGTCTATAGAATGAAGAAAAGCATTGAAGAAACTGAACCAAAAGAGATAACAGTAGATATCGATCCTTGGACTGATCCTGCCGTATATTTAATGACGGGAGGCACAACAGGCCTGCCTAAGGTCGCTATGTTAAGTCATGCAAATCTTGTAGCTAATTTATACATGATGAAAGATTATGTTAAATTAACGCCAGGCATGATAACAATTGGCAGTCTTCCATTCTTTCATAGTTTTGGTATGACGTGTGTAATGGCTCCTTCACTTTCAATTGGAATGGTTATGTTGTTATTTCCTAGGCCACCACCTGATGATGTCTTATGTGATACAATTAATAAGATTGATGCTCCTCAAGGCTTAATGTATACCGGAGTAGAAATGCTGTTCAAGAGACTTACTGATTTTGTTAATGAAATTGGTGTTGATGAGTTCAAAAAGAAGTATGATTTTCATAAAAAATTGAAGTACGCAACTCAGGGAGCAGGACCGCTTCATGAACATATTCGAATTCCCTTTGAAAAAATTTTTTGTCCGATAAGAGTAGGATACGGTTTAACAGAAACCTCACCAGTTACTAGTATAGCTCCATTCTGGGGTCCAAATAAGCCAGGAAAGTTGGGTTTACCTATCCCTGGTGTAGATTGGGCAATTTTTGATCAAGTTGATTTTGATCTAGGACCAATCTGCGATGGTACTACTGAAAGAAACAACTTTGGAATCGAACATACTGGTGAGATTTGCGTTGCTGGCCCACATGTTATGTTAGGTTATTTAGGTGTTCAAAAAGAACAGGAAGATAATTTAAGAATGTGGAATGGAAAGCGTTGGCTTTTAACGGGAGATATTGGCTTCATGGATGAACATGGGTTCTGTGAGATAAGAGATCGTAAAAAATCCTTGATAAAAGTCTCAGGTCATTCTGTATTTCCAAAAGAAGTTGAGGAGTTGATGGCTCATTTCGATATGATTGACGAGGTCGCAGTTGCTGGGATACCTGATGAGAGCTCAGGAGAAGCTGTTAAAGCGTGGGTTACGCTTAAAAAAGGATTAAAAGCTGGAAAGGATATTGATTCAGAAACGTTAAAGGAATGGTGTCGCAACAACATGGCTAAGTGGAAGAGCCCTAAGTACATCGAATTTGTTCGTAAAATGCCTGTTAGTATGACCGGAAAGGTCCAACGCAGGGAACTCCAAGAGAAAGATTTCGCCAAATTGGAAAAAGGGAAAGAAATAAAAGGCTAAATTTTCAATTTTTTTTTTTTTATTTAATTAGCTATTTTTTTATTTGATGAGATTATCAACGGGTAAGTGTGTAAATGTTTATTGAATTTTTCATAATAGTCTATTTTATGTATTTCATGTTTATGTTATGATAAGTCTTCTATTTCCTAATATATCTTGGATGTGAACCTATAGCTGTAAATCTCATCCAATTGGTTTTCCGTTATTATCATAGCGAGACGGATATCCTTCAACCCAAGCTTGCATTATTTCTTGATGTGGAGCGTCATTATAAACCCCCCGATCCTTAATATATTCTACAAACGGTTCTCCGTCTTTATTTGTACTTGCAAAAAGCCCATCCTTTACTCCGTCAAAATCAACCCACGGAAAGTTTTTTCTAATGCATAGTTCTTTATCAAAGGCACAATTTGCTTCTACCCAGCGACCATTTAAAAAAAGTTCGACAAATCCGTGAAAAATAAAAAGATTACTTCCCATATTTTTTTTAAGCCTTTCTGAAGTCATATGGTTTACAATATCAACATAGTGGAGCCGAGAAGGTATTCCTGCGGCTCTAGCTAATGAAGCCAGCAGTATCGCTTTTGGAATGCAGAATCCAAATCCTCTCTCAAGAGTTAAACTTGATTTCCAATTTTTTTTAATATATGATTCACGGGCAATTTTAACAGTGTATCTTATTTGATCTCTTACAAAATAAAAAAGTTTTACTGCTTTACTAATATCATCTTCTTCAGGAATACTCTCAGTTAATTCTTTTGCTTTTTCCTGAACTAATGGATTTTTGAAATCCATGAAAAATGTTGGGTTGAGAGTATCCTCCAAATTATCCTTTAATTGCGACATTTTTTTTGTTGTTAGGTTTTTAATTAATGTTTTCCAATTAAAACATTCAAAATTAACTAAAATCCTAAAAAGGTTTACAATATAAAAAGTTTTTATTTTAATTAATTAACATAATTTTATTTTTTACATTCCTTAAATTAAATAAAATTAAATAAAATTAAAAACGGGAATTATGGAAGTAACTACTGTTGCTACAAATCTTCATTATGTAAATATCGGTAATTTTTTAAGCACTTGGGTATATAAGGATGAAAATTTGTGTTTTTTGGTAGATCCAGGACCGAATTTTACAGTAAAGTTGTTAAAGAAGAACCTAGAGCATTTAAAAATAGGTTATAATGATCTTGATTATATTCTCTTAACCCACGTTCACATCGATCATGCTGGAGGTGTTGGCAATTTAATTGAATCTTTTCCTCGCTCTAAAATTATATGTCATCCAAACGGAATAAACCACTTAATTAACCCTGAAAGACTTTGGAAAGGAAGTCTAAAAGTTTTAGGAAAAGCAGCTGAATTATATGGGAAAATTAAACCTGTTCCAAAGGATCGCATTCAATTTCAAGAGAATGTTGGTAACGGCACCATCACAGTAATAGAAACTTTAGGACACGCTCCTCATCATCAATCCTACCTTTTTGATAAAACATTGTTTATTGGTGAAGCTACAGGTTTTAATTTCTCTACTCCAGAATTTATTTATATGTTTCCCGCAACACCCCCTATTTTTGATTATAATATTTACGTTGAATCAATTCAAAAATTGCTCTCAATGGAATTAAGTGACCATAGGATATGTTATCCCCATTTTGCAATGAGAGACGACGCACATTTGATGATAAAACATGCTTATAAACAAATTTCAACATGGCTAAAAGTGATAAATTCTCTCTATGATAAAAGAGAGGATATTAATTTCATGGAAAATGTCATATCTGAACTAAAGAAGGAAGATCATATTTTCACTAACTCGAAGTTGCTAGATAAGAAAAAACAATTAGGTGAACCTATAGCTGTGAGAACTAGCATCAATGGAATTCTTGGTTATATAGAGAAAAAAAGAAAAAAAAGAGCAGATTTAAAGTTTTAATCATTAAGTTTTATTAAATTAAATAAAGAAATAAAAAGAAAAGAAGGATTTATGATAATATATAAATATATAATTGTCGAAAAGAAACAACATCTTACAATTGTTAGTCTTAATAGACCAGAAGTAAGAAATGCCATCAATCCGCATGTAAGCCTTGAGTTGGAAAATGCGCTTGATGAGTTTGAAAATGACCCCAATGCGTGGATCGCAATCGTGACAGGAGTGGGCGATAAAGCATTTTCTGCTGGGTTCGATTTAGTATGGGGTGCTACTGTTAAACCTGAAGAGCAAAGAGAAACCTTTAATAAACTTAAATTTAAGTATATTACTGGTAGTATAACTGCAAACTATAAACTTTCTAAACCGACTATTGCTGCCGTCAACGGTTATGCCTTTGGTGGAGGATTTGAGCTTGCATTAGGGTGCGATATTATTATTGCCTCTGAAAATGCAATCTTTTCTTTGCCTGAACCGTTAGTAGGTCGTTGCCCTACTGATGGGGGTGTTCATAGATTAGTTAGACAAATTCCTTATCATCTGGCGATGGAAATTCTTTTTACATGTAAGCGTATATCTGCTCAAGAAGGGCTGAAATACGGTTTTGTCAGTAAAGTTGTCCCATTAGATCAATTAATGGCTGAAGCAGAGAAAGTCGCAAAAGTCATAATGGAGGGTTCGCCATTAGCTATTAGGGCGATTAAACAAATGGCTAACGACGGTCTTGAAATGACATTTAGAGAAGCAAATTCTACATTATTTCCTCTGTATAAGAAATTTAGCCGTTCTCACGATTTCATTGAAGGACCAAAAGCTTTCTCAGAAAAAAGAAAACCAGTTTGGAAAGGAGTTTAATATCCAAAATAAAAAAATAATAAAAATTAATTTACTTTCTTAGAGCTAGAAAAGTACACATTCCATCGTTTGGCATTTCTTGAGTTTGAGCGACCTCTATATCGGCCATTTTTAGAATGTTGAAAATTGTTTGCCAAGTAGATCTACATCCATCTTTACAGGGTAATGACTGCAAATCTGCTTCAGATTGCGCTTCTTTTAGTGCATTATGAACTGTACACGTCCCTTCTACGATTGAAAAGCTTAATTCTTTATTATAGGCTGTTTGGATTAATACTACACTCATTAAATGAATTGAAAGGCATGTAATTTCTATAAATCGTTGCGCTTCATGTGGAAAAGCAACTTCTCCAGTTTTCTCAGCAACCATTTGAACCATTTCATATAGGTGATCTCTATATTCTGATTTAATACCAAGTTCATACGTTTTCTCCATTAATCCTTTACCCCACTCAATAAAGACCGAGGCATCTTTCGAATCGAGGTATTTTTGAGCAATTTTTGCCCCCGCAAAATCATTTTCAATTGATTTAAAGAGCTCTTCTGGGATATTATAATTGTATTTTGGCTGCATCATACTTTTTTCAACCCCTTGTATGTTGAATCCAATTCTTCAATTCGTTTTTGATTTTCTATTCCAACTTCGATTGATTCAAATGGGTGTTTATATGGGTGGTCTCCTTCCTCTACTTCAGGACCTTTAATTTCAATTGTTATTGCATCCTCTGGGCAGTTACCGGTACATTCCATACAACCAATACACTTTGGAGCGGCAGAGCCTGCCACTAAATAATGTTTTGGGCTGTTTGGATCTGGTTTCATATAAGCACCCGACACTTTTGGGTATGAATGGACATGAAAAACTCCTTGAGGGCATTTTATGTAACATTTGTAAGTACAAATCATGGGTAATTGACATTTTTCTCTATCTATTCTAACTCTTATAGAGGGAATATCCAAATTTTTTATTTGTATTGCCATATAATTACCTCCTACCAATCATATCTTAGAATGGGGAAATCTCGTCTATTTTTCAGTTCAATAGCATCAACTTTACAAACACTTTCACAAAGTCCGCATCCAAAACACATTTGAGCATCAATTTGCACTTTATTTTGGCGTATATCTGCAGCTATAGCCCCAAATTGACATCTTTTAACACAATTAAAGCATCCCGTGCATTTTTCTTTATTATGTATTGCTACTCTCTCACCTTTAATTAATTGCTTTTGTCCATAACGTAATCTATTTTCAATTGATAAACAGTCAGGTCGTGTACAATTACATAGACCACCAATATAAGGGCCTCCATTTCTCATTCCAAAATTCATTAAATTTTGGACTAATCCTTTCTCATTCCATTTTATTACCCATTCGCGCGCTTCGTCGTGATCCACCCATTCTGCCCCTGCTACATACCGTGCAGGAGTTCGTTCCCATCTAAACATTCCAATTCCGAGACCTAAGCACGTCATACGTGAACGGTCGCGCTCAACGTATCCATATTTCATTTTTCTACACTCGCAATGAATAAAACAAATCGGTGAACTGATGTCTATTACATCTATAGCGTCTTGAAGAGTAAGTGTTTGAGCACCCTGAACTTGAACATGAAATCTATTTGCAGCTCGCATTAGATCAGGAAATCTGTCTTCTTTAAGATTATATGCATCTATTGCTTGAGCGATCATAGGTCCAGCGGCAGCTTCAATAGCTGCAGTCCCACCTTTTATACGCTTTGTATTTTTTTTCGCTTGTTCTACACGAGTTCGATGATACATGAATCGTGCATACCTTTTTGCATCTTTAAACCACGTTCTTCCTGTTTTCGTATGTGTAAAACATGTGTCACACATTTCTATCTTTCCCTCACATTTTTATAAAATTAATTAGTTTTTATTAAATCATATTTAAATTTGATAAAATATAATACTTTTGATTTACCTTAATATCTATTCTCTTTAAATTTAATCATCTTAATATCCGTAAAATTTTCATTAATCGACTTTTACGTTTAATTGAAGTCTAAATTTTATAAAACCAAACTTTAGAATAATATTTAAATATAATTACAGCGTACTCTTTTATATGAATGTTTATGACGGGATTCAGAAAAAAACAATTCAAAAGAAGAAAACCGAAAAAAGAAATATTACCAAGAAAGATATCCTTCTTAAAGCACGAATCCTTTCCGAAGGCATTCGGGTGAAAGTAAAAAAGCGCCCGGAAGGAGGTTGGTCTCCCTTTCGTCCCTTTGTTTTGGATGGTTGCGATTTGGTGGTTATGCCTTTGCCGAATTCATACTCTCGCTTGGAGGCCGCCATCGATGGTGAAGATGTGACCATTTCCGATATGGGTAAAGTTCTGAGCACGGGGACTTTGGAGGTGCGGCGTTCTTGGCTCGAAAAACGGATGAGTAATGGGAACCCCGCGAAGCACATCTATTTGACCTCGGGCAGCTCGATCAGCATTATTAACCTTGTAATGAATTTACGTTGTTACAACTACGATTCGGGTCAAGGCTGCAAGTACTGCGGGCTATTTGCCAATCCCGCGAGTAAAAATCTCCCGGTTAGTGTAGCCACTCATATTTCGGCACTCACAGTAGAATTGGGCATAATTGCTGTTAAGAACGGCTGGCGCGGTACGCTCGTTCTAACCGGTGGGGCACTGCCACCGTCGAAACGCGGTCAAATGATCGATGGTATCGAACGGGTAATGACTCAGCTAAACGAGGCTCTCGACAAAGAGGTGCTCTCGCAGCTGCACATCGGTGTCAATGCGTATCCACCCGAAGACTTTGAGGAAATGGATAGGTGGAAAGAACTCGGGATCAATGCCGCCGAGTTCGATCTCGAGGTAATGGACCCGGCCTATTTCAAGGCAATCTGTCCCGGCAAGAGCAAAGCATTCCCTCACGAACACTGGAAAGAAGCGCAGGAAGCTGCTGTCGAAGTATTTGGACGCGGGCGCGGAACCTACCAAAGCATGGTAACGGGAATCGAGCCTATGTCCTCGCTGGTCGAGGGTGTAGAAGAACGGATTTCAAAAGGCGTCTATAGCGCTCCCCTGGTATTCGTACCGACCCCAGGTTCTCCCTATGAGAAATTTCGCCCACCGACCGCACAATGGTTTGTTGAATCCAGCGAGAAAATAGCCGACATCTATTTCCAATATGCAGACACTCTCGACGTCAACTTGCTAACTGACAACCGCCCCGGCTTCACGCGTATGGGTCTATCTTACCCTATCATTCTCGTCCGTGACGAAATGGCGCGCCGCCTGCAGGAGCAAGGAAAATTCCCGCCGGGATTGCCCAGCCAGGATTTCATAGAGTAAACACCAAAGCCGTTTCATTCGGTAAATGCCTAATAAGAATCAATCTTTTATTTAATTTTTTTTATATCGTTAACTGATTTGAAAGTAAAATCTGTTATAGGTTCAAATTATAAAGCATGGTGTTTGTTTTATAATAAATTTGTTTTATAATGTTCCTAATTTTGAATTCGTAAATAAAAAGTATAAATACTAAAATTAGTATTAAATTAGGAGAAGAAACTAGATAAAAAAAACAAGAAAGTTATGAATTTTCCAGAACGGGTTATTTATTCTTCCACAATAGTCCCTAAAGACCCTGAGCACGCTTTTAACCGGTTTGTTAAGAAATTAACATCTAAAAAAATTTCATATTACACTATTACAATAAGTATGCTTGAGTTGGGACCTCGAAAAAAACTTTCGACTAGGGTTCAGGTAGTAGGATTGATAAATATGACTTTCCACTTCAATATTCGGTATATAGTGGATTCTTCGAAACTAGATTTAGGATATGAAGTAGATACTGAATATTTTCAATGGGTGCCAAAAGCAACTAAAAGAGCTGGCGAGAAACAAATTACAAGCGCAATATTGCTTTACATAATACAAGCTTTTAATAAATCAATTGAAGCTAAAGAGAAAAAGCCTAAAGTGGAAAAGGTTAAAGAGAAAAAACCTAAAGAGGAAAAAGATAAAAAGCCAAAAGATAAGGAGAAAAAACCTAAAGAAAAGGAGAAAAAACCAATAGATCCACTTAAGCTTTTAAAACTCAAATTTGTTGAAGGAGAGATTTCTGAGGAAGAATATCTTCGTAAAAAGGAGATTTTGCAAGATTGAAATATTAAATAATAATTAAATAATAAATGTAATTTTAATAACCCTGATTAAAGTCCATAGATATCATCATCTTCCGGATTATCAAATTTTACTAAATATTTGTATGGTATCTCGCTTAATTTATCTCTTTCTTCAATTATTCTCTTGGCTTTTTCAGGGTTTAATATTGGTACTTCCGAAGCTAATTGCACTAATTTTTCAAAATCTTGGTTTGCTAACATCAAGCAAAATTCAAGCGTTTCTTGTAGTGTGGGTTTTCTACCTAATATGAGAGCTTGAAGTTGTTCAAGGGCTTTTTTATTTTTAATTTTTATTATGGGCATATTATTTTACCTTTTACTATTTGTATAATATTTATTCTAAAAATACTGAGATTCTATTAGCAGATGTGCAACTAACACACTTGAGTTTATAAAAATATATTTATGATTTAAACATTATAGGATATTATTAGTAAACTCTAAAAAAATTATGAGAAGTTTAAAATGATAAAAAATAAAATACCTCCAGCCGGTTATATAACTCCTGTCCCTGTTGTACTTGTTGGGTTAATATAATTTAATTGATATCTTTATTCATTTATTCTTATCAGAAATTTGTCAAAGTGTGGATCAAAACTTATGATTTTCTCAATTTGATGTTGCTTACATAGTATTACAGAAGAAACATCTACAAAACTCATAGGTTTCTTATCTTTTAAATCAGTCGTGTTTATTTTTTTAAATAATTCCCATGTTTGTCTTTCTAATTCAGAATCAAAGGGTAAAATCGTTGCAATTTTCTCATTTCCCCATATTTGTCTTCCTAAAAAATCTAATACCTTTAGGTGACTATTAGTTCTAATAGCAGCTAATGTTGTAGCTTCACTTATTATAAAGGATGAAGTGTACAATAGACCATGATCTCCTTGAGAAAGAATTTTCAAGATTTTAGCACAATTCTTAGCGTATTTATCTTTTGAATGACATAATCCCATATAAAAACCAGTATCCAAGAATACTCCGATTTTAATCACCCTGATTAAAGTCCATAGATATCATTATCTTCCGGATTATCAAATTTTATTAAAGGGTTGTACGGTATCTCGCTTAATTTATTTCTTTCTTCAATTATTCTTTTGGCTTTTTCAGGGTTTAATATTGGTACTTCCGAAGCTAATTGCACTAATTTTTCAAAATCTTGGTTTGCTAAATTCACGCAATAATCAAGTGTTTCTTGTTGTGTGGGTTTTCTACCTAATCTGAGAGTTAATTTAGCTTGAAGCTGTTCAAGTGCTTTTTTATTTTTAATTTTTACTATGGACATATTAGTTTACCTTTGTATATTTGTATAATATATATATAAAAGTATACAATTTTAAAATTTTGCCTTTTTTTCGTAGTTATTTTGATATAAATTAGGTTAAATTTGATATAGAAAAAATATAAAACAAAATTTTGAGTGATTTAATATAGCTAAATAAAAAGAAATCTGTACTATTCCGTTTGTTGAGAAAATAATAGATATTAATTATACTTGGTAATGAAAACGAGTTAAATATTTATATATCATCTCAGCTAATATTATTTCATTTAAACGTGAATAATTTATATTTTAAAATAAAAAGCTTAAACTGTAAACTTATGAAAATTAAATTAACAACTAAAGAAGCA
>SDBV01003766.1_pt1 | contig 22105 bp, 20 predicted proteins | sample 2277081 | NCBI WGS metagenome assembly SDBV01 (sample SAMN10402039, study PRJNA504765) | marine sediment metagenome | isolation source: marine sediment core GS10_PC15, 223 cmbsf | place: Arctic Ocean: Southern Knipovich Ridge | collected 2010 | reverse complement strand
AATAGAAAAGAAAAGACTGATAGACGATTTCCCAAAATGACTTATTAAATGGATTATCGACGTACATCCCAATCCTAGTAGTCGATGAAGGAATCCTAATCTGGCTCAAAGGATAATAGCATCACGCGGTGGTCGTTACCTAATGAATTCCCGTGGAGTGAGCAACGTTTCTGCCATTATTAGTATTGCTTTGATTCTGGGAGGTCTAGGAGGATACCTATACTTTTTGCAGGATCAATTGAATGATGTTACTTCCAATATCGACAACCTGAGGAGAGAGATAGCATCCGTAAATCGAGAACTTGAGAGAGAGTTATCTTCTGCTGGCGGAGATCTCAACGAACAAATTCAAATCCCGAATCAGATCCCATCACGGTCTGAAGGCGAGATATCTGCCATAGCTGATCTCTATGAAAGAGCAAGAGAATCGGTCGTATCGATACAAACGGTAAATAGCCAAGGGTCTGGATGGGTATTTGATACCGAGAATCATATTGTGACTAACAACCATGTTGTTGCAGGAGTATCCGAGGCAGTGGTGACGCTGTATAATCGCATCACTTTATCTACCGTCGTAATTGGTAACGATCCCTTCAGTGATCTTGCAGTGCTTGAGGTGATCGACAGTTCAATATCGTTGACACCTCTCCCATTAGGTAATTCAAATGATATCAGAGTTGGCGAGCCGGTAATTGCAATAGGAAATCCGTTTGGTTTTTCGGGATCTGTGAGCAGTGGGATAGTCAGTCAAAAAGGGAGGCTCTTTCCCTCCCAGGGCGGATACTCCATTTCTAACATGATTCAGATTGATGTACCCATTAATCCTGGCAATTCTGGCGGACCTTTAATTAATATGCGTGGCGAAGTTGTAGGTATCACAACTGGTGCTATTACTAACACTGGAGCCTTTAGCGGAGTAGGTTTTGCAATTCCTGCCAGCACATCGGCGAGGGTAGTACCAGACCTAATTCAGAATGGATTCTATGAACACCCTTGGATAGGAGTTGCTGGCTTGAATATCGACAGGTCTATAGCCGATGTCATGAATCTTGACCTTACTAGGGGATTCCTCATAACTCAAATATTTCCAGGTAGTCCAGCTCTTGAGGGTGGACTACGAGCAGGTGGTGAAAGATCCATCATTGGAGGAAATTCAATCAATATAGGAGGCGACGTAATTATTGCTGTCGATGGTAGAGATGTATTTCGACTCGACGATATCATATCGTATATCGATGAGAATAAGCGGCCCGCGGATGATGTCGTCTTCACTGTCATTAGGGATGGCAGAGAAAGAGACATTACAGTCATCCTAGGCGTAAGACCTCCTCCATGATAGACCAGCTTCATCGAATAATCACAAATGGCGCGCACATCATGACAGATGTTCATTTTGAAGCCATCTAGTTGGCATAATACACAGAATTCAGACCGCGTTATTTTTATACGCACGACATGCTCGAAAAATTGAGCATGCCGTTCTTTATCGATTCAGAGGGGAAGATTCAAACCATCAAAAAGACGGGTCAGAATATTTTAGAGGCGATTGAAAAAGAGAAACTAATATTCGTGGATCTTCACTTCACCGACGTTCCTGGCAAACTTCAGCATACCACAGTGCCCGCGAGGACTATTGACGCAACATCGTTTGAAACAGGCATACCAAAACTTGACGGCTCTTCGATTCGAGGCTTCACGTCAATTTCTGAGTCAGATATGATTCTGAAACCAGATCCATCTACCTTCGTTGTGATTCCGTGGTCAAATGAGGACCATAAATACGGCCGAGTATTTTGTGATGTCTTCTGGGGGTTTGGACAAGGGAGGCTGTCACGAGATCCGCGCGGTGTTGCCCAGAGGGCCGAAACCCACCTAAAGAGCTCTGGATTCGACGTTTCTTATTGGGGGCCGGAACTTGAGTTCTTTGTTTTCGATAATGTGACATGGGATACATCCACTCCGTATAAAAGCCAAGGCTATAGTATAGAAAGCGAGGAAGCTGCATGGGCACCAACTGGTACTAGTTACCCCATCAGATTCAAAGAAGGGTACTTTCCCGCCCCCCCACAGGATACCCTTATGGATTTGCGAAACGAAGTTGTTAAGCTCCTCGAACAGAATTTCGGGATCCTTTGTGACGCTCACCACCATGAGGTGTCGACGGCTGGACAAGGAGAGATCAACATGCGGTATGATAGCCTCACGAACATGGCAGATAATGTTCAGACCTTCAAGTATGTTGTCAAGAACGTCGCGCACCAGAAGGGGAAGGTTGCTACCTTTATGCCGAAGCCTATCTTCATGGATAATGCTTCCGGGATGCATGTACACCAGAGCTTGTGGAGAGATGGAAAGAATACCTTCTATGATCCTGATGACAAGCACGCTGAATTAAGTCAGATAGGCCGCTACTATGGTGGGGGGCTGATGGAACATAGTAGAGCGTTAACGTGCATAATTGCTCCTACCACCAATTCCTACAAAAGGTTGGTTCCGGGATTTGAGGCGCCTGTGTATATCGCCTGGAGTCGAAGAAACAGGTCTGCTAATGTTCGGGTGCCTATATACGAGAAAGGTTCGGCTTCATCAGCGGCAAAGAGATTAGAGTTCCGATGTCCTGACCCAGCAGCAAACCCATATCTTGCCTTCCCAGCAATGCTAGCCGCCGGTCTAGATGGAATTAAGAAGAAAGTGGATATAGGTAATCCGGTTGACGAGAATATCTATCTTCTTTCCCCTGAAAGGAGACGGGAGCTTGGCATTAAGGAGCTTCCAAAAGATCTAGGTGAAGCAGCAGACGAACTAGAAAGCGATCAGGAATTCCTAAAACCTCTCCTAGGCTCAGATGTCATCGAAATAATGATAGAGAACGCTAGGGCTCAACACCTTGAGGTCAGTATGCGACCACATCCTCACGAATTCTACATGTATTTTGATGTATAGTAGTTAACTTCTATACATAATGCTTAAATCGACCTGGTAGACACCCAGCGGACGCTATGAGTGTCGTCAACAAGGCAGCTTTTGAATGGAGATCTAAGAATCGAGATTCAGTAATGAAAGAACTGCAGGTTTACCTGAAGAGGGTAGGAAGACGTGGCTCGGAAAACAGTGTCAAAAATGCAGCTAATGAACTTACTATATTCTGTAGTTATCTGGAGATGCTTCCGAAAGATGCTGTCGAGTATGTTAGTAAGAAGGGACCATACAAGGTCTTAGACGATTATATAGAATGGATGGTGGATGATTGTAAGCTAGCTCCGAATTCCATTAAGGATTATCTGAGTGGAATTGTAAAATTTCTACGATTCAAAGATCTAGAAATAAGCAATGAGAAGATGAGGTCGAAACTAGATCTACCAAGGATCTACACACTGACTCAAGATAAGGCTCCTAGCATTGACGAATTACGACGGATTTTGACCAATACTAATGGCAGGGGGAAATCTCTGATAACCTTATTGGCCTCTAGTGGCATGAGGGTCGGTGAAGCTCTCAGTCTACGGGTGAAAGACTTGGATTTCACGAAAAGTCTCACCACAATTCGTCTTCGAGCTGAAGTCACTAAAGCTAAGACAGCAAGGTATTGCTTCTTGAGCAATGAAGCAACAACCTTCCTTAGAGAATTTTTGGGGGGGAGAATAGATGATCCTAGTGCATACCTATTTCTGACTTCGAGTCGTGGAGTCGAGCATGATGTAGGAAACTTTCCAATGAGTTATTGGAATGCTAGAGCTATATTTTCAACAGCTTTAGCTGCTGCTGGCCTCGATGAGAAGGATGACTACGGAAGAGCTGTATTACATCTTCATTGCCTGAGAAAATTCTTCTTCTCTCAGCTACTTCCAACTCTAGGCCGGGAGGTTGTTGAAGCTTTAATGGGTCACACAAAGTTCCTAGACTCTGCATATCGAAGGTTTACCGAAGATCAGATGCAAGATTTTTACACCAAGGGGATAGATCAGGTGACAATCATGCTGAAGGATGAGAAGAAGGTTAATGTCCGCGAAGAGCTTGTAAGAGAACTCCTAAAGATATCTGGATTCAAGACCGACGAAGTCGAATCAATGGAACTCTCATCACTTGAGTCAGCTGACATACAGCAGATGGTTAGGGAGAAGCTCCTCGGAGCTATGACTAATAATGGTAATAAACAGAAAGTAATCCCTGTAGAACAAGTCAAGGTCGCTCTTGGGGAAGGCTGGGAATACGTAGATCAGCTTCCTAACAATGAAGCTATTGTGAAGTTGCCGTAGAACTTTGAGAATAAGTGAGAGACTCCTTCAAAATTGAGTGAATATTAAGTTACCGAAGGCAGTCAGTTTATAGCTACGAATTCCGCTTTGTAACTTAATATCCATCCAACCGTATCTTTTATGCTCGACTTCCATGGAATCGAGCATAGTTACGGCAAAAGAGGTCAAGCACAAATCAGGTTCGACTTCATTATCCATTCTCAGCGTTAAGTCATGGATTAAGAAGAATCTCCCAGCTACGCATCCTCTTCGAATAGCAATTGAATTTGAGGAAGACAAGCTCGAAGTCGCGGATTTCATCAAATCCATCCCGCGATGGGTTAGGATGGCGGAGGTGGACTAGTTAATGGAGAATGCTTTCCCTTCAGATCATCCTCTGGATCTTCCGGGTCCTGACACTCGAGATATGGGTCTCGATGTGGAGATCGCAACAGTCCGCATCGAGCTAAACAGTTGCTACGCTAGTATTGAGTTACTGGGCGTGCATGTGACAAATCTCATAATGCATCTCAATCGGGTTTTCACTTGGACCGAAGATGATGACCTCAATCAGAAAGCCGTAGATCACAAAATCTCACCCCTTAGTGACAGTTCAATGACAGATGGCAATGACACTATAGGGCAGCCCGTAGTCTTCATCAAGGATTCGTATCGCCTTGATTGTCTACCAAGCACTGCATCAACTCTCTTAGGCACGGTAAATCCTTCCTGCACCGTTTCACCCCAAACGACTAATCTCTCGATTGGAAGTCCTGATGACAATAGACGGCATGGGGGGACACCCCCCTGACTTCGGTGAGAATGGTATGAATCCAGCAACACGCACCATACAAGATCATTCATTACATACATACAGCAACAAACAACAACCTAGAGAAAAGTCCCCACGTCTGACTAAGAAGGTAAAAGAAGTTTTTAATCTAATTTGGAATGTTAACATTTACGGCAGTCTTAATCCACGCGATCCAGGTATTCCTAGATCTTGCTGTTTCATAGATGTCGAGTCCAGAGTCAAACATGGAGTCTTCAGGAATGCGACTTCGTGTCTCTCCACACTTGACCTTGTTTTTCGAGTCGGGGCTGGGCATCCGGCGTTTTGGAAAGCCTTAGGGGTTGACGACACTCTAGTTTCAGGTTTGGGATCGGGAAGCGTCTCAACTGGAAGAAAGTCTGTGGAGGATCTATTGTTAAGCTTACGGGATGCGGTAACTGGGGTCCATGATATTCACCTACACTTCATGGTGCCAGACATCTACTCGCGGGTCCCTATTGTTCCCCAGGAATTTAGTCACGACAAGAGATTATGCACTCTAACATTTTCCAAGGATAGAAGATGCAAAGCTACGCTACATCAGAACAACTCGATATCGGTTATTGTTGCGTGTTCGAAATCCCCTTATCCCGTCCAGAACCTGTCGGAGCTTGTCTTCGATCTCGCACGACTTCATAGTCAGTTGCAATTTAGGACATTGGAAGAGCCAATTAGTTTACCGCCTGCGGCAGAATGGATCGTAACACTATGGCATTACAACAAAGACGGTGGGGAATTAAGCAACGAGAAATTTAATATTACATTTCGTGACCTTAACGACGTTCTCTACAGGTTTTATACGAAAAAGATCGGTGGCCGCGAATTGAATCGAGTAGAACGAATAGAAGCTCCAAACAAGCCGCTAGGCGAAATAGCGAGAAGTGTGTTAGGATCGGTTCCTCTGTTTGTCAACGCAAGAGACTTGTGAACTCCGAGCTCTTGACTCGAAAAGAGGCTAGGCATAGCTATATGCCGTGGAGCGGGTCGAATACGACCGATTCACAGCATTCCCAACATCAACATCAACATCAACATCAACATCAACATCAACATCAACATCAACATCAACATCAACATCAACATCAACATCAACATCAACATCAACATCAACATCAGACAGCAGACATGCATTCCTTTATCATTCCCAGCTCTTATGACTCTGCTTAACGAATCGCTCACTTCCCGTTGGAAGAGTGTAGTTCTTAGTTGCCAACCCTAGTATTCCTGTTCCTGATACCTTCAATCTCTTCATATGAGGTCACATCGCTTCCAGCTAATCTGATCAGATAAGATAATCGCTCCAGAAGGTCAGGTTTAAGACCACTGGAACTAATGTCATGCAAGAACTGTCCCAAATTCTCGAGTCCTATCTCTAAGTTTTTCTTGGAAATGAGTGTCAGCCATAATCCAGTTTGGTATTCCCTATTCGACTGAGCTTGCTGGAGTCTCGTGATCTCTTCTAACCGATTCTGGCGTTGCGCCTCTCGAAAGATAGACAGAATGACTGACGAACCGGCAGGTGCTTCCAGCTACTTGATTTGGTGTGAGTGAGGATCAGACCGGCTAAGGACGAATTCGAAAATCTGCTTCTGAAGATCTGCACTATGTATTCTATTCAATTATACACCTCCTCAAGTTCTTCGCTCATGAGTAAGAAACGGCAATGCAATCAGTTAAGCGGCTCCCACGGATGGTGATGGAAATTTCTGGAGAAATCGTTGAATCGACGGACAGATTAAGAATTCCAATAAGGCCACAGAGCTTTCAAAATAGGGACGGAACAACGGCAAGACCCGAGATTGGTAAACCTGCTTTATCAATAATGCATGCTCCTAAACCTAAAGGACATGAAAAAGATATTCACTGTAATCATTTGAAAAAATGATCTCCGCATTCATAATGATAATCTCCCTCCTAAGTTTATCCGTTCATGCATCACCCTTCCCAGAATTCAGAGTCTCAGCAGAGCCACCGGCGATAAATATCGAGGATATCATTACGATTGAGATAAACTACTCATGGTTGGTCGAGATAGAGAATGTGAGTCAGGACAGCCCTAATGATGCTTTCAGGATATCCGCCAGAGCAACCGATGGAAGATTGAACTTGACGATCTCCCATTTTTCAGGAAGTAGAATGAGTTCCAACTCCATTGCTCTACCTATAGGGAGTGAAGGAGATTTCCAGATTCCTCTACAAGATATCAATGATCTTTTCATAATGTATCACAGCATAAGCGTTTCAGCGTTCCCATCAGTTTCAGGCCCTGGATTTCCAACCTCAGGCAAGATCGACTGGAAGGACGAAGGATCTGAATCCTTTGAGATAAAGACCGATCGGAACCGAAGAAGTGGCGAAGAAGTCCAAGTAAGCCTAGGGTTCCTTCTCAACATAGCAGTGGGTTTCAGCGGTAGGATAGATGGAAGAGAATTCTCTGTCCCACCAACTGAGCTTGCCTCGGTTGAGGCGACACCGGTTGTGTCTTTCTCTGTTCAAGAGGATACTCAAGATGGTCTCTTGCCTCTTCTCGCAGGAGGCGTGGCAATTGCAGTGTCCATAGTTTTCCTAATTGTCTTCAGGAGGAGGAGAAGGAGAAGGATAGCTTCTCGGGAGAATGTAATCTACCCTGATAGCGAAGAGCGAGTGCTGAAGAAAGAGAGAGTGTAAATATTCCCAATTATGTGAGTGGAGCCTCTCAAAGTCTCAAATGATTTCGGTCAGCTAATGAGCGGATAACTCCCTAAATATTAGCAGTTTGCGTGTCCCCATCTATTCTGGATAAGGAAATTCCTTGCGTCCTTCCAACTCTTGTCACTCAAAGTAATTGGCTTCCCGCAGCCGCGGCATGGGTATTGAAACTCTTCCTTCCCATGGAGAACACCATCATCCCAGCCTTCCTCGAGTCCGTTATCATGTCCCTCGTCCCAAGCTGATGCTCTGATAGATTCCTTAGCCTTGTTGAGTGCAGTCATGTATTCACTTTTTGCCTTTCTATCAGCTTCCAAGTTCACTTTCTTCTTGAAGGCTAGGCTATTCTTGTCGGCAAGTAGTGCAACCTTCTTAGCTGCCTCATCGAACTCAAGATCCTCCTCAACCTGAATTTTCATTATGGCGTGTTGCAGTTCACGTGGTATCTCCACCTTCGTAGCTTGGACCGATCTTGACATTCTCTTGAGATAATATACGTGGAAGTTGGTTATAGGCTTTCCGGATTTGATAGTTGAAAGAGAGACACATGTTATTCCATAGAGAATTCTTGCAGGCCGATGAAACGGAATGGTAATTGAATGGAGGTCTTCGAGAGCGGACGACGATAACTGTAGTTATTCCACCTAGAGATGCTCAGGGATGGTTACTTTACTCTCTTTCCACAGCTTTCACAGAACGATGAATCGGACTATCGTTTCACTTTTCTCAAGTTTTTCATCATCGAAAATATGCTCTCAACCACATTGAGTTCGCTTTTCGGAACATCACCTTCCGGAGTCTCATGATGATACTTCTTAAATTCAGACAGAAGCTGAACGCCCTTTCTGACTGACTTTTCTTGGGAGAATTGTTCCCTAAAGAAGTGCCTCTCACTTGAGGCGAGCTCGATTAGCTCACCCAGCGTTGCACCATCCAGCAAATCATAGTTGAGTCCCTTTCTCTGAGCTACAGTTTCCCATCTGACACCGCGATCGTGCCGGAGATCCCTAACATGATTTTGCCATTTGTCTATCCCCTTGCTTTTGAAATACCTCCGCAACTCTCCCCGAAGGAATACCTCTACTTCAGAGACGAGAGCTCTAATCTTGATGAGGTTCGGATAATTGGACTGCAAGAGGTGAAACTCACCCTTGGTTTCTCTTTCTCTTAGCAGTCGAGGGATATGGGAATTGTAAACTAGATCCTCATTCCGTATTTCCCTGAGTTTCTCGATTCCATTCCTCATTTTGGCTTCCGGAGTCTTGTAACGAGTTGCACCAGAGAATCTCTTCCTGAGGATCTGACTGTTCCCATTTACCTTTAGGTTGCTTTGAACTATGGAGATGGTGGACAATAAGCTTTCTACCGTTTTAGTCCATTCTGCTACAATTAATAGTCTGGAAGCCTTGCGCTTCGCCACTTCCAATTGTTGCTGTTCATGCAAGTAAGACTTAGTAGCGCTCCCCATTATACGTCCGACTAGGCTACTCTCAAACACTTCACTGGTAATTTTCCGAACTAGTGCAGGTGATTGCTTAATGACCCCAGAGGCGACATTATCGCCTGCGGTTCCAGTAGGGATATGAGTAAACGTCGCTAGAATTGATTCACCCTCTGAGATATGATGAAGAAATCTGTCCCGTATTTCCTCTATCAATTATTTGGTCAGACTAGTCAATGCATATTATTTAATTTGGGTAGGCAATGGTTCTGTCAATTTGACGTGTGATTACTGTTGTCGACCTTCAGGTGATGACTCCTCAAGACTCCTCCAGGCCTTTGTTGGCGTAAGCCTTCAAGTGACCCTCAAAGAAGATCAGGGAGTTACCAAGGATCACTACATACGCACCATACTCGAAGGTAAAAGTCTTGAGGGTATTGGGGTCTCTGCTCTCTTGAATTTCGATCTGCCCCCCATTTTCAGTGCATTTTAGTCGGATAGCGTTATCTGGAAATATATTTCCTCCCCAAGTATAGTGCTCTTTTGCCTCTTGCCATGCTCCGCCTATTGCAACCCCGGGCATCCTAAGGTAGAAAAAAGGCCGAATATTCATTGTATTGGGCGGAGTCTTTTTCGACATGTATTAGGAATAGGTCCCATAACGATTTAAGCGTAGAATACGATCTCATTTTGAATTGAGGATAACGCTCCTCGTTCTGTTAGGTCTCTTCTTAACTGGAGGTTTGATAGCCGCTGAAGGAACCTACAATACTAGCAATGGTGAGAAAGTCGGGTTCCAGCTAGCGTCTGATCTTCAGTGGGATGGGGAAACATGTAATTCAACTTCAGAGGTAACAGCAATTCTCTACTTTCAAGAGCATCCATCTGAATCCGAAATCGGATTCCTGCTAGAGGACGGAGTCACCATCGAGACTACCGCAGGAAGACTAGTCCAAAGTAGATTGTCATGCCCCATCCTAGAAAGAGTCATACAACGTTCTTTCGTGAATTTCATTTCTTACCCAGCGAAGTATTCCTTTCTCGATGAGATTAGTGAAGGGAGCGAGGTGATCAGAGCAATCGAAGCTCAAGCTAAGGGGGTAACTGGAGCCGGTGTAAAGGTAGCGGTCATCGATGCGGGTTTTGACGTAGAAAACCCCGAGATCTCAGGGAATATTCAAGATTATGGAACCTTCGGACCGGTCTTCAACATAGAGGGTAATTCAGTTTCAGACAAGAACCATGGAACTGCAGTTGCCGAGATAATAGTTGACATTGCACCTGATGTAGAACTCTACCTCTATAATTTTGAGACAAGTGTCGAGTTTGTCAATGCAATCGACTTTGTTTCTGACACCTTAGAAGTAGATATTATCGCACTCTCCGTTGGATTCTTCGGATTTCCTGGGGATGGAACTGGAGAGGTCGCAGAGGCAATCGATAGGGCACGGGCACGAGGATCTTTACCCATTGCAGCGGCGGGAAATGAAGCCGAGACTCATTGGGCAGGGTTGTTTATCGACGAAGATGATGATGGTTTTCACGAATTCGCGGGTCCGGACGAAACGAATCGAGTGTTTCTGAGCGAGGGAGATGAAATTACGGCATTTTTGTCTTGGAATGATTGGCCGACTTCTGATCAGGACTATGACATGGCTCTATACGACTCTGAACTTGATGTTCCTTTGGCTGTATCCCGAAACCCCCAAACAGGGTTTCAACCTCCACGTGAATTCCTCACATTCATTGCTCCGGAGGACGGTGAATATCATATTGTCATAAATGAAGTGTTCTCCTCCCGAGCAAATTACTTCGACCTCTACATCGTCGACGGTCCCGATTCTCTGGACCTTGAACATTTCGTAAGACAGGGGAGCATTCCCACACCAGGTGATTCAAGGGGTGCTGTCACAGTAGGGGCGATACCATGGAATGCTAACAGTATCGAGTCGTTCAGCTCCCAAGGCCCGACTCTGGACGGTCGAACCAAACCCGACCTTGTGGGTCCTGATAGGGTCACTACTACAGCTCTTCCTCTCTTTGGTGGAACTTCAGCATCCTCTCCCCATGTAAGCGGAGCGGCGGCACTCCTCCTAAGCTTGAATCAAAACATGACCCCTGACGAACTTCAACTCATTCTAGAAGGCTCTGCTAATGACTTGGGACAATCCGGTAAGGACAACGTTTACGGTGCAGGGGCGTTACAGATAGAATTTCTAAATCTTGATACGTCCCCTAGAATTGCTCCCTTGGTTGTAGATGGAACGACATATCCTGTTTCTCAGCTTCCAGTTCCTATACTTTGGCCACTGGGTTCAACTCATGCTATTTCGGTGACTCAAATACCCATACAAAACGAACTTACAAGAACAGTATTCAGCACTTGGAGCGATGGTTCCCAATCGGCCTCTAGGTCATTCGTTTACGACGGAAATATCGAGGACCTAACCGCGGGGTTCGTCGATGAATTCCAGGTGATTTTGCAATCAGAGTTTGATAACGTTCAAGGGGAGGGTTGGTATAGAGATGGGGCAATAGCCAATGTGCTGGCGAATCAAATTGTCGATCAAGGAAATAAGACGCGGAGAGTCTTCCTCCAATGGACTGGCGACTTAACTTCGCAAGCTCTCTCTTTTTCGTTCAGAGTGAATGGACCCGTGCAGCTGGAAGCTATATGGAATAAGCAATATGAGGTAACTGCCATGTCAAGTGTCGGTCAGGTTAGCGGTGCAGGGTGGGCCGACTCAAACTCTCAAGTTACCTTAGCTCTCACCAATATCCCCAGTTTTGGAAATGCGACCAGATTAGGACTTGAGGGCTGGAGTGAGACAGCTGGAGACAGGCGTTTCTTTCCATCGCCTATGCCCATATTGGTTGATTCTCCACTTTCCCTTGAAGCTACCCTTGCAAAGGAATATCGGCTGGACATTTTGGCTACCGGTGGTATTTTCATTCAGAGCCAATGGCATAGTGCTGATTCTATCGTCTCCGTTCAGTTGCCGAACAGCATTGAACTGCAGGATCAGGAATCTAGATGGAATCTTCTGGAATACATCAGCGATAGTCAACGCCCGATAGCAGTCCCAAGACGCGGAGACGGATCTCATGAGTTTTCCATTCTGATGAATCTGCCACATCTCATCATCGCTAACTATCAAATTCAACATAGCCTTCTGATTGATGGAGGAAGCCTCCCCAATGTGGCACCTCCCTCTCCCACCTCTGATATGTGGTTCGATGACAACACTATGGTTCTAGTTAGCAATCCATTGATCTGGGATGAAATATCAGAGAGTAGCAGAAAGAGCTTTGCTGGTATTGAACTCGACGGGAGAAGGATTACCCAAGTGGGTGGTGTAGATCGAGTTGAGATCCCAATCCTAATGGAAACCTCCCATCGCCTAGAGTTGTTTTCAATAAACCAGTATTATTTGGAAATAGACTCCGAAGTTTCGATTACTGGTGAGGGGTGGATCAATGAGGCCGAAGTGATTAGGATTACTGTTCCTCGCATAGCTGACAGAGAAGTAAATCGGGTGAATCTCGTAGAATATTCCTTGGATGGAGAGATCTTTCCAGTCGTGAGATCGCAGTCTGAAGATTTGGAGGTGGAGATCCTAATGGATTCCCCACGTATTTTTGAAACCCGATACATTTCCCAGTTTCCTATCTTGATCGAAGGTGGTCACGACCTGGTAATTCACCCCTCATCACCTACAGCCGATATCTGGTATGATTCAGGAACAGAAATCTCTATTATCTCGTCCATAGTGTGGAATGAAATCGATCGAGACAGCCGAATTGCACTGACATCAGCTACAATTAATGGTGAAGTCGATTCGATTATGAGAAGTGAACTGAAGCACACGATTTCCATACTGGTCGATCAACGTCTCACTATTTCATTCGTATCGACACCACAATTCTACCTGGTGATCCGAACGCCGTATTCTCAGGGCCTAGGTGAAGGATGGTATGACGAAAACTCGGAAGCAATGATTGAACTACAGAACACAGTGGTGGACCACTCTAACTCGACTCGACACGTATTCAGGGGCTGGACTGGTAGCTTTGAAGAGGAGGATGCGATTTTCAATATCCTCGTCACTCAAGCCCTATCGATCAACGCAGAGTGGGATACCGAATACCTAATCACGGCTAGAATGACTGATAGTCTTGGATCCGAACTTACGCCCACAGATATCATATTTAGGAATCTTGAGAGGTCATTCGAATTCGATGGTCTCGATGATCTCTGGATTAGCCCGGGGCGATACTCTATCGAGGCGATTATTTGGCAAGGGATAGATGTTTCGCCCGCGGATAACAATTTCGAGATCTTGTCTCCAAGGGAGCTGAGGGTGGCCCTAGAAGTCTATCCGGCTATCATCCATGTGATTGATTCTCTAGGTTTCCCCGTTTCCGGAGCACAGCTTACGGTTCAGCTGAGAAATGGGACTATTGTTAGAAGCGAGACTGGATCTGAAGGGGTTGCAGACATTGGCCTAATCCCGTTGGGTCTCTTTGAGGGTGAGGTAACTTACCTAGGCCTAACTGCCAGTTTTGAAAATCCAGATCCTTCAACCCCGTTTCACGAGGAAACGATCCTATTAGGGACTTATTCCGCTCCTATCTATCTGGCAATCCTAGTTGCAGTCATAGGAATGTCAATTGTCCTAATTCGGCGAAGATAAGAGACTACTGGTCCTTTCGCGTCGCTATTGAGAACACCCAGTCATCATCGTGATCGTTATCCAATCCATCTACTCTTCTCTGCCAAGTCCAGTTATCATTTTCTGCATCATCTAGAATGGGAGTTCTGTCTATCTCGATTCCCAGATCGTTTCGAAGAATCAATTCCTCATCCCCATTATCGATAAACTGGCTTGCGAATTGAACTACCAAATGGCCACCAGCTTCGATCATCGTTCCTGATACAAAAGTGAATGATTCCGTCCTGCCATGGGTTGTGACTATCGTCCATCCACCAATGTCAACATCTTCTGAAAGTGGATTGAACAATTCAACCCATTCGTTTCCGGCATCGGCCCCTGATGGGTTAGCCTCAACTTCATTGATCACGACATTCAATCCGGTATTTTCAGGGTCAGGTATAGGTTCTGGTTCCGGCTCAGGTATTACCTCTGGCTCTGGTTCTGGAATAGGTTCCGGTTCAGGCCCATCTCCAACGAAACTCACCTCCTGGGAGAGAAAATAGATGATGCCGTCAGTCTCCATTACTATACTCCCGTGGAGATCAGTTCTGAAAATTGTCGTAAGCCCTTCCAGTCTCTCTAAGACCTCAGGATGCGGATGACCATAGCGATTCCCGTCCCCCGAACTGATGACAGCGACTTCAGGTATTGTTTCCGAAAGGAATTCTGATGAAGTTGACGTTCTACTCCCATGATGCCCCACCCTCAGGACATCGACATCACTTTGAAGTCCAGCTTCACGAATGCTTTCTTCGCAGGCACGTTCACAATCTCCTCCTAACCAAATACTCACATCACCTACCTCTAGAAGAATTACGATGCTATTGTCATTCGCATCAGAAAATTCGAGTGGCTGAATCGGGTTCAGTATAGTTATTCTGGTGGCTGGATCAAGTTGGATTACCATTCCACGTTCAACTATTGTCAGATTCCTGAACTGGGCGAGTGCGAGATATTCCAGGTATGTTTGGGTGTCCTTTGTATCACCAGAATCTAATACCACCGGTATCTCAAAACCTCTGAGATCGAATTCATTCATCAACGTAATCAATCCCCCGATATGGTCAGCATCAGGATGAGTTCCAATGACAAAGTCTAACCTTGTGATTGAATTCGCAATCAGGTAGTCAAAAACGACCTGGCCATTAGACCTAGTTCCAGCATCTATCAAGACATCTTTTTCCGTCGTGTCGATTAGCGTAGCATCGCCTTGGCCCACATCAATGAAATGGATTGTAACATCGGCAACTCTAACTCTCTCTTCAGGTTCAGGCAGGGGCGGTTGTAGTTCTGGACGCATAGCTGGGCCCTCCACTGGCTCAGGCTCTGGCACAGGCTCTAGGCCCGGGTCTGGTTCTGGTTCTGGTTGAGGGGCTTCTGGAATTATGGGATCCGGAAGGATATCCTGAACTGGGGCAGGTCGCTGAGGCCGATCTATGCCACCAGGAGCTGGAGCGACAACTGGTTCGTCCACCTCTGGGAAATTGCTAACCTCGGGCGGCGCAGTCTGGTTATTTAGAAAAACTATAGCGGCAACTACGCCTACTACAACTAAGATCACAAGAATCGGAGTGAGTTTCACTACACTTGACTGGTTTCGATTGAATTTGACCTTTTCTCGGCAGGTGATGTGGGTCTCCCTTGGGATATTATCTCCATCCAAGATCGAATTTTACACTCTCTCTTCTTGAGTCGGGGGATAAAAAATAACCTGAATCGAATCTAAGAATAATGCTCCGATAAAAATAAGTTTATTTTTTATCGATTCGAACCCAAACGGGTATAGAATCCCATTTTTAGATCAGGAGTGCCTTGACCCTTTCATGATTGAGGAGAATTTAAGTCGGAAGTCTGATTGCATCCCGAGATGAGTGGTGAGGATAAGGATCCCAGATCTCTTGCTGAAGAGATCATCGAACGAGGTATAAGCCCTTGGAAGACGGCAGGCTGGAGGAACCTCCAGATCATTAGAGCAGGAATGATTTTTGGTTGGATGGTTGTCGGTGTATACCTTTGGCTCATTACATATGCAAGGCTATCAACGACCTTAGTTGCAATCGACCCTAGAACACCAAGTCTCGCTGTTCTTCTCATCGCCTATCTTTATCTCATACTAATATGGCAAATACTACTCTACTTCGCAAATCGAATCGATAAATGGCTATTAGCTAGGCTAGATGTTCCTAGCGATTTGGATCTGTTCTTCGCATCCAGCTTCAAACTCTCTGCGATGGTATTGGATGGGAAAGCTACCTTTAATGATATTTTAGCTGAATCCGAATTGTTTCGTGCCAACACTAGACCTTTCCTTAAGAGGACAAGAGTTGGAAGGTTGCTAAAACGGGATCTTGGAGAGCTTGTGAGAAAGCCATATGCGTTAAGACGAGCTCTAACAGTGAGCGAAGAAAGGTCTGACTTTGCACAAGCTCTGAAGGAGCTCGCTATATCCACATACAGCAGCAGATCATCTCAAAGTTCGATGGATAGAATAAATGCGATTGCCGTGGACCAAGGCCAAGATAAGAGGATCTATTCAGCAGTAGCTGCTTCACTTTCAAGGATCCTGAGTATGGATGCCGTGAAGAACTTGATCCGAATTGCTGTTCTTATTCTAACTTTGATTTTTGGCCCTGGTTTCCTAGGGAGCCGATGAGAATTGAATGATGGACCAATAGATCAGGGATTATTGTGATCTGGAATATTCTGCTTACTATTATCTCCGTGCTTCCACTACTCCCACTCATTATAGTTCTCAATGCTGTGCTCCGTCATTTTTTCGTTCCGAATCTTACTTTTGAAAACCTTGATCCAGAAAAGAAGAAGACACATTTGAGAGTGGAAGGGAAGAGCATCATCTGGACAGTAAGAGTGCATAATCGACCACCATCCGGTAGACTAACTAGATTCATCGGCTTAAGAGGGAGAGCCGTTGCGAAGGATTCAGAAATCCACCTCAAGATGCCCATGGTGGGAAGAGCGGATTCCCACTCAGAGCATTATTCTCTGATTTGGGAGGTAAGAGGCTATCCTCGAACAATAGACATTGAGGTGGACCGGAGATACTCCGTGATCTTGATGATGCTGAACACAGAGGACAAGACAGTAAGAATACCTCTCAATCCCAGGAATGGATTGACACCATCTGAAGGCCTAATTATCGATTCGGCCACTTATGATATTCTAATCCGGGCAAGTTGGAAAAAAAGGTGGAAGAGTGTAGGACGGTTTTCTCTACCAGATGACATCATTAAGGCAGCAGGTGACCTTGGGTCCAAAAAAAGACATAAGACATAATCTTGAGGATAATTCCCGTAGAGCAAAAGCTTTCTCTTCTCCAGTTTCATACCGACATCGAGGCTCGAACAGATTCCAAATGCACGTGTAGACACGGAGACGTATGACCGCTAATTCTTAAATATTATTTGAAGAAGAAGAAGAGATCAGTGGTGAATCGATGAGTGCACGGGTCAATTGAAAGTTTGAGACGGACCGCCAGATTAAATTTCAAATGTGAACATGATTACAACGCTTACGTTGCTATCATAGAGCCCGAGCTGAAGAAGATGTGGTTTAACCCCCTCTCAGATTGGCAGCACGTCGAGTCGGATGTGAAACGAATGGTTAGGAGAAGCAAGGGGGTATTTAGATCAAAGGAAGAGTTCTTGGTGGTATCTAATCCACCTGGTGATTGGGTCGAAGAAAGGTTGGACCTGGAAGCATTTAGAAACACTGAGAGAGATGCTTTCAAGGGAAATATAGACCATCTCCGTGACAAGGGGATTCTCTCCCCCTCATGCCACGAGTTTCTTGACCATGCGAGGAGACTCAGGAACACCCGACTTCATAGTCCACCAGTTGAAAACAACTACTCCGAAGATGATTTCAAGATATTCTACTACGCCCGGTGTCTGGTTGATCAGATTCACCTGTCGGAAATGGAAGGTTTAGATCCCGGTAACAGCTATGAGATCAAGAAACGGATCAAATCGGAGGTCGAGTCAGTATCTCAAAAACTTCTCGCGAAATTGCGAGGACAAGAAAGAATCTCAAAGAGCACCGGGTTTACAATCGACTATTAGGATGAATTGGACTCCGTGTTCTGCTAGGGGCTTCCCCTTCCGTCTTCACCTCGACGGCCTCTTCTATGACAGGAAATCCCGGACTTGGCTCAGCGGATGGTAAGTGCTGTTATCAAGGTGGCGAGCGCTGGCGGTGGAGCTACGTAGGGAGAAAGCAAACCGACGGCGTCGAGGAAGGAAGCGTGAAACCTAGCCTAGTGTGGTTTGATCTCGATAGCCACTAACTAACTTTCCTTTTCGACTGTTTTTTGCGACTTCTAAGATTGTGAGCTTACTCGAAGGTCGTATCTAGTAATCGCATCAGCCGCCGTCGCACATGCTTGACATCGTTCTTCCCCTCCCGCAGCAACAGCACGCTGACGTCGTCTAGAGCATCATCACTCATCCCTATCTTCTTGAGAAGTATCTCATACCGTTCTTCAATCTCATTGTAAATTTTCTTGTTAAGACAGATCATGCGGAGGTGACAGTGATTCGGCATGATAGAGAAGTGGACAATATCCATCAGAGCTTTCCAAATCGTTTCTGAGCCTAGGACCTCAAATACGTCTCTCCCTCGTCCAAAGTAGCCTGTATGGTCAGCATATAGATCGGGTCGATATGGTATCGTATTGTTTCTCTTGTGTCGACCTCTTGTATAGGAGATTAGTATCGGCTCGATGTTCCCATCGAAAATCTCCTCGTTCTTGTAGATCTCATAACCAGGAAGACCTGCCTTTAGAATCATTACAACCTTTCGGTGGAGAGGCCCTTCTGGCATCCCGTTTGGCCGGATATCGAATAATATTTAAGAATTAGCGTAGTCTTGAAGTAGAAAACCGAGATGCTAAAATACTCAAAAGTTGCCCTGGCTTCCCATGTCAGACTCGCCCGATTTCGATGATTCCGCCTTTTGGTTTATTCTTCGGATTTGTTCTCGGATTTTCATAATGAGGATATAGAAGGGGTCGCCTATGACTTTGAACCTCTAAACGATGAGTTCAAGAGAACACTCTCGAAACTGCTCGGCCTCTTTGAATCTGTAGATCGCACTTACCCAAGAGAGATGGTCATAAGTCCTGTCAACATTCTCTACGATGATTCGGACAAGTATCGAGAATTCAAGGCTCAGTTCTCGAAACTCAAGCGGCTGTATGAGACGATAGCACCAGATCCAGTATTATTTGACTATATGACGGACTACGAATGGATGATTAAGATTAATTAAAAGATTACCCGTGAAATAGCCTACCCTCGAGTTAGGCTCCCTCCTTATTTTTAGTTGCTCGTGAACCGAACTTAGATCTGGCGATCACCCTCTGGATCAACTTGGGTAGAGTTCGATCTGAGAACCCTGCGGTCACTAGAGACCTTAGGCCGATGATAGAGGTTAAATCTCCAATTGTGCCAGGTAAAGCATGGTGAAGCCCATCTACTATATTCTCATTCCATTCCTTGTCGGAACAATAATTGGAGCTATTGGAGGATTCCTCGTTGCTACTACACCTACTCAGAGTAGCTCCGAACCAGTCTCAATTGACCCAGAACAGACAAAGATCGAAACTGCCATTCTTATAGGCTCCCAATTCAATAGCAAGGTAGACGAGATTAAGGCTAGAATCGCATCCGACTGTGCACAGTTCGAAGAGAGGGGGCACGGCGATTGTGATCAGGAAAAGCTAGGAGAGATCTTGGATGCTCTTGACCGGGCAAAAGTTGGCACCGAGGAGACCATCTCGTGGTTAGGACTCCCCTCTTGAATTCCCGTAAGGATTCAGATGATAATCCATACGCAGGATTAGCTATCATCATAGCCTAACCTCGATTCTACTTTTCTCGAACATTGGCTTCTAATTTGCCGGGGAAGATTTCATAGACATGTCGGAGTGACCGAAGCCCATCAGACCGACCCGTGGTGGTTATGGAAGTCTCATGCTGCTTGGGGATAGGATACCAACGAAGTCTACTCCAGGAGTGAGACGGGAACGAACGGACAGTTCACTATCATTCCGCCCATCATTGCGTCGATACCGATGAGGCCTCTCCGCTCCGCTAGATCAATGTCTGCTACCGATTCCAAGATGACCGCTTGCGAAGGATCATTCCAGACGATTGCTCGAATAGACCAGAATGGGGAGTAGTCTGGATCACCTGGTTTCGAGGCAGAGATCCCAGCTTGGAACCCCATTGGCCCCGAGCCTATTATGCCATTCCCATACTGCCAAAGATCTGACGCAGCGTCGCTATTCAGCATGTTCTGCGTCATCTCTGCATGAACTACCCCCATGTCTTGAGCAGGCATATCAAGGGAGGCGTCTGTGACAATATATGCTATTTGAGAACCATCTTGTGCCCAACCCCTGTGAGCTCTGAATACAACTTCCATTCTTTCTACGTCAATGCTTAGAACCTGCGCTTGACCATATCCGCTACTATCGTCGTGAACCCCCTGAAAGGTGGGGAGCTCTCCTCCCGGCCACCTTACAAAGGGACAGTTGACAACTATGTCCGTCGTGGTGATCAGAACCTGGCCTACCTGCCCGGCCTCAATGACCTCTTCGACAGATGTTAATTCCCTAACATCTGCCTCGTCAACCCACTCTACATTGTTCACCAACCAGGCTGGACTGTAGTTTGGATCCCCTGGTATCGAATCGAATACCTCTACTTGATATCCATGCACGCCATCTCCATCAATGCCATTAGTGAAGACGAAGAAGTTGGCTAGAGCTGCTCTAGGAACATTGGCTATTGCGGGAGCAAAGGTGACCGGGAAGCCGGTCCTCTGCGTGATTGCAGTAGCCGTTGCTTCATCCGAGGCTTCAGTAGAGATGTAGAACAGCTGGTCTCCATTGTAATAGCCTCTCTGGAGTGGAATTGAGATCTCGGCATTCACCGCAAGCAGTCTTTGCCTAGGTTCTAGGTCTACACCACCATCTGCCAATGCGGCCTGAAGAGCTGTGATCTCGGCTCTCAGATCACTAGCCTCTTCACTTTGCATAGGACCTGGAGATAGGCCTACACCCAAGCCCGCACCGACGAGGAGTGCTATTACGATTAACATGATTGCAGTTCTGTCTAAATTCATTTTCGCAAATGCGAATCTGATTTGTGCAGATAAGCTTTATCCCAGATTCGGATTCCAGACAATGATATCGTATGATGTCAACGGGTCATTAGCGCTCGATGATATCTTGTTATTAGCATTAACATACCCAAAGAAACACACACACACAATTTCCTGCCTACGATTGGCTGTGAATCCAAGTCTCTTCTTTAGGGCGCTGAAGAAGACTAAATCCACTAACTCCTAGCTATGAAATCCTGCACCGCTTTTGTTTGTATATCTAGCAAGGGAAAGGGAGGTTCCACCTCGTCGAATGTCAGGATGAGCGAAGGTTCGCTCATTGTAGTTATTTTTGTCCCCCGACTTCCCGGTTATGTAAACTCAGAAGGCTGTAGGATAGCTTTGTTTCCGTCAGGATACCACCCGACTAGTAGGTAGCCATCGTTTATCTTAGATTCTACAGAAGGAGCATCGACAACTACTTGCTTCACGCTACCCTTCTTATCACGAATTTCCACTTTCTCGGCTTTGTCGCCGGATAATCTCCTTCTTAGTAGCGCCTGGAACTCCGCGTCGTCTATCTCGGAACCGCTGAGCTTTGATGCTTCGCCTTTGTCCATGATCGCCAATAGGATCTGTCTCTTTAGCTCTGCCTTGAGTTCCTTCCCTTGCCGTTCCGTCTCAGGACGGAATCTCATTCTGGAATACTCGTTCCGTAGAACTTCCACCTTGCTGCTATCATAGTAGGCTTCTTCGCTGCCTGGTAACACATGACCAGAAAGAAAGAGCTGATCCTTCTCATCCATTCTCCCTCCATCAGGATACTCGGTCTTCAAGACATTCTTGAAGCTCTTCCTAAGACAGTGTGGGTAGACATCCAGCCATCTCTCGATACCGGCCTTCCTTGCGGCATCGTGAACAATGACTTGCAGTGTTCTTGACTTCATGTGAGTGGTTTTGTTGTCAACCAGTAGTCCAACAAACAATGGTGTCTCACCGTGGACCTTCCCGTATTTGCGTTCGTTTTCTGTCAGATATCGCCTAAGAATCTTCGAGGTATCCCTTGAAA
>SDBV01003765.1_pt1 | contig 22108 bp, 20 predicted proteins | sample 2277081 | NCBI WGS metagenome assembly SDBV01 (sample SAMN10402039, study PRJNA504765) | marine sediment metagenome | isolation source: marine sediment core GS10_PC15, 223 cmbsf | place: Arctic Ocean: Southern Knipovich Ridge | collected 2010 | reverse complement strand
TCGCTTCGAGAATCTTTCTTGCGATTCCGAACAAGTCGGAAGGATTGCGGACATTCATCCTTCGCAGTGCTACGGAGAACGGGAGCCACAATGACAAAAACTGCTCTGTTAATGTCGCTTTACTTATGAACTCATTAATAATCTGTTATCTGTTTATCTGTGCTAATCAGTGTTAAGTATCAGGCTTTCCCCTGTCATCTCTTCAGGCTTTTTAATCTGCATAAGGTCAAGAAGGGTAGGAGCAACGTCCGCCAGTATACCTTTATCCCGTAATCTTGTGCCCTTTTTAACCAGGATAAAAGGCACGTAATTCGTTGTATGGGCAGTGTAAGGATGATTGCCATCCATCATTTCCTCACAGTTTCCGTGATCAGCCGTTATTACAGATATACCTCCTGTCTCAAGAACTTTTGTGACTATCTTTTCAAGGCATTTATTTATTGCCTCACAGGCCTTAATCGTCGCTTCCATGACCCCTGTATGGCCGACCATATCAGGATTAGCAAAATTTAATAATATGAAATTATACTTCGATTCACCTGCTCTTTTAATAACTTCTTCAGTTACTTTATATGCGCTCATTTCTGGTTTTAAATCATAAGTTGGAATATCTTTCGGAGATGGGATAAGGCACCTGTCTTCTCCGGGGAAGGAAGTTTCCGCGCCGCCATTGAAAAAATATGTTACATGTGCATATTTCTCTGTCTCTGCAATTCTAAGCTGTCTTAAGTTATGTTCACTTATAACTTCTCCTAATATGTTTTTTAATTTCATAGGAGGGAATACTACAGGAAATGTGAATTTCTCATCATAGAGGGTCATTGTTGCATAAAAGTTCAGTTTTGGGACTTTTTTTCTTTTAAAAGCGGAAAAACCCTCTTCTGTTAATGCCATTGTCAGCTCCCTTGCCCTGTCAGCCCTGAAATTGAAAAATATTACTGAATCACCATCCTCTATTCTTCCAACCGGTTCCAGGTCATTATAGATTACAGCAGGTTTAATAAACTCATCTGTTTTATTAAATTTATAGCTCTGATTGACTGCCTCTTCAGCTGATCGGGCTCTTTCTCCTTTACTCAGAATAATGGCGTCATAAGCACGTTTTATCCTGTCCCATCGTCTGTCCCTGTCCATTGCCCAGTACCTCCCTGATACCGTTGCAATGCTCACCGACGGCTTGTTTCTTATAAATGCTTCAAGCTGCTGTATAAATCCGATACCAGAAGTTGGCAGGGTATCCCGTCCATCCATAAAAGCATGGACAAATATTTTTTTGACTTTTTTTGACACTGCCAGGTCGATTAATGCGTATAGATGATTTAGATGACTGTGTACGCCCCCGTCTGACACAAGACCAAGGAGATGAAGGGCGCTTTTATTTGCAGAGTTCATAACATTCAACAGAACAGAATTTTCAAAGAGCGCCCCATCTTTTATTGCTTTATTTATTCGTGAATAGTTCTGATAAACAATCCTGCCTGCTCCCAGGTTCAGATGGCCTACTTCTGAGTTGCCCATCTGGCCTTCGGGCAGTCCAACGGCTTCTCCTGACGCTTCCAGCTCCATATAAGGATATTCTTTTAAAAGGTTTCTATAAAAGGGAAGATCTGCTTTTTCTATTGCAGAGATTGCAGGGTTTTTACCTATCCCCCATCCATCTAAGACCAGGAGTACCAGAGGCTTCATTCCGGGGCTTGTAAAAATTCTTTGTATTCAGGAGATGTATCTATAAATTCAATCCCCATACCGTTTTTTACGCCCCGGAATTGGGTCTTAATTGTTCTTTTTACCACACCTTTTCGCTTTATGTGTTTTCCTGAAGGAAGATAAGGTTTAATCTGAAGTAATGTTCCGGGAGGAAACCCTTTCAGGGTTCTAACAAATAATCCTTCTTTTGAAACATTGCTTGTAATTCCAGTAAAACTTATTTCGTTAGATGTAAATTTTATCTCTAAGCGTCTGGTTATTCTGGAAGAACGCCTTTTTTGCATGAAAAATTTTAGCAGTATTATTGAACTTTGTCAAAAAAAGAAGAGGTTTGCTACTTGACCATTCTGTTTTTTTCATCAAGTCTGATGATTTTTGGGGAAAAGCCTTTTATCTCGTCCTCGGTATAGTATTCGTAGCAGAAGACTATAATTTTGTCTCCGATTGTGCCTTTCCTTGCAGTAGGACCATTAAGACATACAACACCGGAATTTTCCTTTCCGGATATTATATAAGTTTCGAACCGTTCCCCATTGTTAAGGTTGCTGACCATAACCTGCTCGTAAGGTTTGATTTCAGCGGCTTTGAGTATTGCCTCATCAACAGTCAAGCTTCCCTCGTAGGTAATGTTGGAATCAGTAACAGTAGCCATATGTATTTTGGACCTTAGCATACACCTTAACATAAGAACCCCCAGTGACCAGTAAAAAATCTTGAAATACCTGTAATTTTCATGCAGTAAACGGTAAACTGTGAACTGAAAACTGCTTTTTCATTCTATAATCTTTGGCACCCTGTAAAAATCATGGATCCTGTCCGGGGCGTTTCTAAGGGCTTCGTCTTTGGGCAGAGATGGTTTTAAATTATCGTCCCTGAAGACATTTTTCATTGGAAGCACGTGCGCGGTGGGTTCGATATTGGTTGTGTCCAGTTCATTAAGCTTATCTATGTATTCTATAATGCTTTCTATCTGTTTGGAAAAGAGTTTTTTCTCTCCTTCCGTAAGCTCAAGTCTGGCAAGCATTACAATATGTCCTATGTCCATTTAGCGCTTCTCCAGATTAGCAAATTTCAGCGCAAGCCTTTTTACACCTACGGATGTAAAATTCACCATAACCTTTATGTCGTCGGTGTCACCATAGCAGTCTCGCACAACTCCTACTCCCCATTTGGGATGTTTTACCCTGACACCTGCAACAAAAGGAGTTGATTTGCGTAAGACCGCTTGCTTCTCAACGGGAGCGGCGATCCCCTCTGTTTTTGGCTTTTTTTCAATGCAGTGAAAACAATCGTCAGGTATTTCATTAAGAAATCTTGATGACTTCTGTTTCTGTATTGATGTATAAAGTTTTCTCTTCTTGGCACTTGAAAGTATAAGCAAATCTTGCGCTCTTGTCATGCCTACATAAAAGAGCCTGCGTTCTTCCTCGAGCTCTTCAGAGTTTTTTAGGGTATGAAAATGAGGTAGTAGTCCGTCCTCAACCCCTGCAATAAATATAACTGGAAATTCAAGCCCTTTTGCGCTATGGAGTGTCATAAGAGAGATAAAGTCACCGTCATGGGGCTCGTCTATTCCACTGTAAAGTGATACTGTGTCAATAAAACTCCGCACATCTCTGTCTTCTACAGAATTAACGAGTTCCATGAGGTTTTCAATGTATTCTTCTCCAATCCATTTAAGGTATCCTGTTTTTTCAAAAATCTGCCATAAGAGTTTCTGGACATCGGTATTTTTGCAGTTTGAAAGTTCTTCTATGAGTTTCACAAAGCCACCAAGTTTTTCCTTTAATACCGTAACTGCTCCATTGCCGCCTGCAAAATGTTTCATTGTCTCAAAAAGGGTCTTATTTTTTTTCCTGGCCTCATTTTCTATCCGGGCAATTGAAGCGGAGCTAATTCCCCTTGGCGGCCGGTTGATAATTCTTTTAAGATTTACAGAATCGCATTGATTATTAATTACCTTCACATAAGAGATAATATCCTTTATTTCTTTTCTCTGATAAAAACTGATTCCACCGATTGCACGATAAGGCAGACCATATTCCCTAAGAACCTCTTCTATAATTCTTGACTGGAAATTAACTCTGAAAAGAACAGCAAAATCCCCGCATGAATGTTTGCTTTTAAGGTAAAGCTCTCTTATAGACCTTGCAATATACTGTGCCTCTTCAATCTCATTATTAGTAATGCAGAAGAATATTTTCTCGCCCCTGCCTCTTTCGCTCCATAATTTTTTGGGTTTTCTCGACTGATTTTGTGCAATAATTCCATTTGCAGCACTAAGTATGTTCTGTGTAGATCTATAATTCTGCTCAAGTCTTATTATCTTTGCTTTTGGAAAATCTTTTTCAAAGGCAAGGATATTTTTAATCTCAGCGCCTCTAAACTTGTAAATACTTTGATCATCATCTCCAACAGCACAGATATTTTTGTGTTTGCCCGCAAGGAGCCGGGAAAGTCTGTGCTGTGCTATGTTTGTATCCTGATATTCATCAATCATTATATAGGGGAATTCACTATTATATTTTTCACGGAGATGCGGACATTCCTCGAAAAGCTTGACCGTATACATTATAAGGTCATCGAAATCAAGGGCGTTATTTTTCCCCAGCTCCTCCTGGTATCTCATATAGACCCTTGCAAATTTCTCATCAAATCCGTAGCTGTCTTCGTTATTGGTGAGTTTGAGAAATTCTTTCGGACCGATCAGAGATGCCTTAAGCGAGGTTATCTTTGATACAATGCCTTTATAAAGTGCCTCATGGATTTTAAATTTTTTTAAAATGTGCCTTATTATATCGCATGAATCATTCTCATCATAGATTAAAAAATTTCTTTGAAAACCAAGTTTATCAATCTCTTTCCTCAGAATCCTGTTAGAAAGGGAATGAAAAGTGCCTATCCATGCCCCTTTAAGCCTTTTTCCTGTAAATTGTTCGACCCTTTCCTTTATTTCCTTGGCAGCTTTATTGGTAAAGGTCATCATGAGTATGGAAGCCGGAGGGACTTTAAGCACTTTGCTGAGATAGCTGAACCTGTGGATGATTACTTTGGTTTTACCGCTTCCTGCGCCTGCAAGTACAAGAAGCGGCCCCTTGGTGTGAAGAACAGCATTTTTTTGCTGTTGGTTAAGGCCTTTCAATAAAGCATTTTTATCCATATTAATCCATTACATAAACTGAGAATTAGGAACAACCAAAGGGGATAAGATTGCTTTTGCTGATACTTTGACATTACAAAAACTTCATTATATATAAATTATACACAGTGCCTTAAATTATTACACATGTTGTGTCATTACCGCCTGCCTGCCGGATCCAGAAGCATCGGAAGCATGACAGACTTTGGGAGAATTTTATATTATGTGCAATTTTATAAGTTGTCATGTGTAGATCTATTTATAATAACAGATTTTATCCAAAAATTGGTATCACTTCCTCTTATTTTAAATTTCCGTGTCTGCTTTTAAAATTTTTTTATTCAACTGTTACACTCTTTGCAAGATTTCGGGGCTGGTCAACATCGCATCCTCTTAAAACTGCTACATGATAAGCTAGAAGATGTAAGGGAACACAAAAAAGAATCGGGTCAAGATATTGATTTATCTGCGGAACAAATACCGTATATGGCGTAAACGATGAAATACTGCTGTCTCCTTTTGTGGCGAGGACAATAATCTTGCCGCCCCTGCTCTTTACTTCTTCAATATTAGAAAGTATCTTTTCGTGTACCTTGTCTCTGGGTGCAAGGAATAGAACGGGCATATCGTCATCAATAAGAGCTATGGGGCCATGTTTCATCTCACCGGCAGGATAACCCTCTGCATGAATATAAGATATTTCTTTTAATTTTAACGCACCCTCAAGGGCAATGGGATAATTTATTCCCCTCCCCAGATAAAGAAAGTCTTTTGCATGGAAAAACTTTTTTGCGATTTCCAGTATAGGGTCGTTAAGATGGAGAGTATACTCCACTTTTTCAGGCAGTATCAATAAGTCATTAACAAGCTTTCTTATTGCTGCGGCATCAAGAGTTCCCCTGGCCTTTGCTACTGCGATTGAAAACAGATAAAGTGCGACGAGCTGTGTGGTAAACGCCTTTGTAGATGCAACGCCTATTTCAGGCCCTGAATGTGTATAAAAAACGCTCTCAGCCTCTCTTGTGGAGGTGCTGCCGACTACATTGCAGATATTAAGAATCCTTGCCCCGGATTTTTTTGCCTCCCTCTGGGCAGCCAGAGTATCAGCGGTTTCCCCTGACTGGGTAATAACTATGACAAGGCTGTCTTTGGGAATAATAGGATTTCTGTATCTGAATTCAGATGCAATATCAACCTCTGAAGGTATCCCGGCTATATCTTCAAGCATGTATTTACCAATAAGGGCTGCGTGCCATGATGTACCACATGCTACAAGAAAGATTTTCTTCAAATTTTTCAGCTCATTGTTTTTTATTAGGAGTTCCTCAAGGTTTACATCTCCATTCTCAGGGTGAACTCTCCCCCTGATTGTGTCCATAATCGCCCTTGGCTGTTCATAAACCTCTTTTAACATGAAGTATCTGTAACCACATTTTTCAGCCATTTTAGGAGTCCATGTAATATTGGTAATTTTTTTCTCTACGGGGGTGTTATTGATATCATAGACTGAAACACCGTCATTTGTTACTACAGCCATCTCGCCGTTGTCAAGAATTATTGCATCCCTTGTGTAGTTGAGAAATGCAGGGATGTCAGAAGCAATAAAAAACTCTCTGTCGCCAAGCCCTACAATAAGGGGACAGTCTTTCTTTACAGCTACAATTTTATCAGGCTCCTCTTCCCTTATGATTGCGAGGGCATAGGCGCCCCTGACATGCTGTAAGGCCTCTCTTGTTGCATCCTTTAGATTAAGCCTTTTTTTAACGTAGCTGCTAATAAGGTGACAGAGAACCTCTGTGTCAGTCTCGGAAGTAAAAACATGCCCTTTTTTTTTCAGTTCTGTTTTAAGTTCACGATAATTTTCAATAATTCCGTTATGGACAATTACAACTCCTCCTACCTTGTGAGGATGTGCATTTTCCTCCGAGGGTTTTCCATGTGTAGCCCACCGGGTATGTCCAACTCCTACAGAGCTTTGGAGATTTTCATCTTTTATTGAAGCCTCTAATTTTTTTATCTTACCGGCACAGCGTCTTACCTCTATTTTGCCATTTATAAAAAAGGCTATACCCGCGGAATCATAGCCCCGGTATTCCAGTTTTTTTAAACCGTCAATAATTATGGGGACAGCGTTTTGACTTCCAAGGTATCCGATTATTCCACACATAATTATAAGAGTTAAAAGTTAAGAGTTAAAATAATAGTTATTCCTATATGATGTATAAATTGCCATGTTTACCCCGTTAGAAGGGCTAAGGTCTTCTAACGGGGTTTATTTTCGTTTATTTTTAACTTTTAACTGTTTTTTAATCCCCCAGCCCTTTATATTTTTTTGTCCTACCCTGCTGATTGCCAGACCGCCTGCAGGGACATCTTTTGTTACTGTTGTACCAGCTGCAATATAAGCGCCTCTGCCTATCTCGACAGGCGCAATAATCTGGCTGTTGCTTCCAATAAACACTCCGGACTTTATTGTAGTAATGTGTTTCTTCCGGCCGTCGTAATTACATGTAATAGTACCCGCGCCTATGTTTACATTTTTTCCTATTACAGCATCCCCCAGATAACTCAGATGAGATGCCTTGGTGCCGTCTCCTATACTGGATTTTTTTATCTCAACAAAATTGCCGATTTTTACATTACGGCCAACATTACTATGAGGCCTAAGATGCGCAAAGGGTCCTACAATTGAGTCACTTCTGACTTTGCTGTTTTCTATTAAAGTATTGTCTTTAATTAATACCCTGTCTTCAAGTATGCTGTCATATATTCTTACTCCGGGATAAATAATACAGTTTCTGCCTATTGATGTATTGCCCTCCAGGTGTGTATTTGGATAGACAATAGTGTCCTTACCTATTGTTACCAAAAGGTGTACAATTGATGAAGACGGGTTAATAAATGTAACCCCTTTTTTCATCCATTTTGATATATTTCTTTTGTTCAGTATCTCAATTGCCTGATGAAGCTCTGCCCTGGTGTTAATCCCCATGCCCTCTTCAGGAGGACATTTATAAGACTCAACCTTTTTACCGTTTTTAGAGGCAAAACTGACAATATCAGTAAGATAATATTCACCTGAAGAAGGGTGTTTTTTTAGTTTATCGAGATAGCACATAATATCAGGCTCTATAGCATAGATGCTGCTGTTCAACTCCTTGTTCTGTCTTTTTTCATATACTGTGGCGTGTTTGTCTTCAATAATACCGATAATATGGCCCTTTTTATTACGCAAAACCCTGCCGTATCCATATAAAGACTCATCAATAAAAGAAAGAAGTGAGAGGGCATTCTTGTTTTGTTTATGTTTTTTTAAAAATCCTTTTAATGTCTTTGAGGTTGTAAGCGGTGAATCGCCGGTTAGAACTAAAGTTGTTCTGTCCTTTATGCATTTTAAAGACCTGGCAGCTTCCAGGAGAGCATTACCAGTACCAAGGAGTTTCGCCTGCGTTACAAAAGATACTGATTTATCTGTTATTTGTTTTTTAACTTCTTCAGCTCTATTGCCAACTACTATAACCATTTTTTCAGGTTTTAACTCCTTTAACGCTCTAATTGTATACTGAATTATAGGTTCACCCATAACCTCATGGATAACCTTGGGTTTTAGGGAGTTCATTCTTTTGCCATGTCCTGCAGCAAGGATAACAGCACAAAAATTCATCTCAGGCCTCTTTCAAAACAAACACTCATGCATTGCAACTCGCTGTATTTCTTCATGGAAGAGCAATAGCCAAAATTTTTGTTATTCATTATTTGCTGATTTATTGTTCAAATAACTATACATGGCGACATTAATTACAACAAAGCGCGTCATTCCCGCGAAAGCGGGAATCCAGAAAGGCACTGGATTCCGTGTCAAGCACGGAATGACAAACTGCATAAGACTTATGTCGTCATGCATAACGGCGTCTATATATAGTTATTATGATAATGTTTTTGAGTTATTATTTCAATTAAATGCAGTCGCTTAAAAAGTCTTTTGAATTCAAGATAGAGGCAGGTCTTATTTTTTTCTATGAGCCTCGAAAAGAATCTCTTCAACAATTTGACAGAGAACATGTCCGAGAGTAATATGGGTTTCCTGTATCCGCGGTGTATTGCTGGAAGGAACGATAAAGGCATAGTCAGCTTTTGCCGCCAGTTTATCGCCTTTTGCTCCTGTGAATGCTATTATTTTTAATTTCTTTTTCCTTGCCGTGTCTACAGCCTTTAAAACATTAGGGGAGTTTCCGCTGGTGCTTATGGCAATGGCCATGTCACCTTCCTGGGCAAAAACCTTCATTTGACGTGAAAAGGTTTCTGAGAAATCATAGTCATTAGAAATAGATGTCATAACAGCGATATCAGTATTAAGGGCGATAGCTGGGAGACCCGGGCGCTCCTTTTTGAATCTGTTAACAAATTCAGCCGCGATGTGAGAAGCGTCAGCAGCACTTCCTCCATTACCAAAAAGAATCAGCTTATTCCCCCTGTTAAATGTGTCAGATAAGAGTCTGGAAATCTCAATGACCATATCCAGGTTTTCTTTAATAAACTGCTGTTTAACAGAAACACTTTCTTCAAACGCTTTCAGAATTTTTTCTTTCATGGGAATTTAAATGAACAGCGAGCCTGCCTACCGGACAGGCAGGCCTGCCTAACGCCTGCCTGCCGGTAGGCAGGGCAGTCAGGCTTTAGCGAGTGAATGTAATAATAAGCAACTCCTTACATTAGTGTTACCTCCGGTAACACAACGCAGGTAAATTAATTTGTTAATATTCGTTCACTAACGTTCCCTAAACGTTCAGTGTTTCCTGCATCAAATTGCAGGGAACACTAATCGCAGGTGGCACGATTTTCCTATTAATAAAATTTATGGTATTAAATAGCCCTTAAATAGTCAATGCCCAAATAGGCTCAAACTGTTTTTAGTTATAATCCTGATTTCTTCAGATAGGAGGCTTTCTTGGTTTCCGACTGCGCTTACCTTATAATAATATTTTTTGACAGCTCTCTATTTTTATTATTAAATACAACTGTAACAGTTTCTGCTATAACAGGGCAATCATTTACAACTCCTACTTCCCCATACGAGTCCGGTTCGGCTTCTTTGGAATCAATTCCGGCTTTGTAGGGTATAATTGCTATAGGATCTCCCCTCCTGCCACAGGCAGTAACAAAAGCAGAAAGCAGCACAAGGATAATAATGGGCGGCACAACGAAGCGGAGATACAGCGATTTCCGTCCCCGATTCTTTGCGTTAATCTTTTTATTTCGTTTTCCGGTTTTAATTTGTCAGTCCTGGTGATTAAAAAGATTTTTGCATTAGTACCGTTACAACTATTTACCCCTATAGTTTAATTTTACTTTGCAAAGCAAATATATATAATTTAAAGTTTTTAATCTTGGCACATCAAGTTGTAACGGCAATAGGACCTAATCGGTGCAATCAATGGCAATACGATTTTTTTAAAGCACCATTAATTTGTTTAATACGTCTAATTATTCTTTTCTTTGCAGTTCCCCCGCAATGTCCTTTTTTACTAATGGAGGCATCTATTGTGATATAATTGAAAACGTCTTTCTCAATCATCTCTGAAAACCGTTTAAACTCTCCCAGATCTAAATCTCCAAGTGTTTTTTTCTTTTCAAGACAGTATTTAACAATCTTACCGGTAATCCTGTGTGCCGTACGGAAAGGCGTCCCTTTTTTTACGAGATATTCAGCAAGGTCTGTTGCAGTTGAAAAACCGCCTTTTGCAGCTTTCCCCATTATCTTTTTGTTAAATCTAATCTTTGGCAGCATCTTTGTGAGTACAGACAGGCATGCCTTTACAGTATCAACGGTGTCAAACAAGGGCTCCTTATCTTCCTGTAAATCCCGGTTATATGCAAGCGGAAGGCCCTTTAAAAGCACGAGCAATGCGAGAAGATGTCCGAATACCCTGCCGGTCTTGCCTCTCACAAGTTCTGGAACATCCGGATTTTTCTTCTGGGGCATGATACTGGAGCCGGTTGAATATGCATCAGGCAGTTCAATGAAACCAAATTCCTCGCTGCTCCAGAGCACAAGTTCCTCCGAAAGTCGGGACAGGTGAACCATGAGCACACTTGAAGCAGAAAGGAATTCAACCACAAAATCCCTGTCTGATACAGCATCCAGGCTGTTTTTTGATATTGCCGGAAACTTTAAAAGACGCGCCACATATTTTCTGTCAACAGGCAATGACGTTCCTGCAAGGGCGCAGGAACCAAGCGGCAGGATATTTACCCTTTGCATGCAGTCTTCAAACCTCCCTATGTCTCGCTCAAACATCTCGAAGTAGGCAAGGAAATAATGAGACAAAAGAACCGGCTGTGCCCTTTGAAGATGTGTATATCCCGGCATAGCAACGTCTATATATTTTTCAGCCAGGGCTACAAGAATTGTCTGGAAGTTCCGAATTAGCCCCTTAATTTTATTTATCTCTTCTCTGATGAAAAGCCTTAAGTCAAGAGCAACCTGATCATTGCGGCTTCTTGCCGTGTGAAGTTTTTGCCCCGGTATTCCTATTTTATTAGTAAGGGCATTTTCAATGTTCATATGGACATCTTCCATGTTATCGGTAAAATTGAATCTTCCACTTTCTATTTCCTGTTTTATATTGTTAAGACCCTGAAGGATTGCTCCAGCATCTTTAGAGGATATAATTTTCTGTTTCTTCAGCATCTTTGCATGTGCTATGCTTCCATTAATGTCATATTCCCAGAGCCGTTTATCAAAAGATATTGAGGATGTGAACGTCTCAACAGCCTTTTCTGTTTTCCCTTTAAATCTTCCTGCCCAGGGTTTTTTCATGACAGGTAAGGATAAAACTAAAACTTGTTGGTAGTCAAGCATAACGAGAACATGCGGAACCGGAAGGGACAGGAGCTCCAGGGATAACATTTTTTCTCCGTAACGAGCTGGTTTTGTTAGTCAAAAAGCAGGCGAGTTATATTACAACTGAAGTAAAGGCCAATTTTTTGTGTTCTGGAGAATTTTCTGAATTTCCTGTTCGGTAAGTTATTGAATTTTTAGTCAGTTAATCCTTATAAAAAAACCGGTCGCTGTGCCTCTTCTCTTTCCCTGATCTCTTCCTCGCTTATCTTATGCGGCAGTTTCTTGTTATCAGGCGATATTATACCGCGTTTGAGCTCAACTACAGATGGATTTTTGCTCTGAAACTTCTTAATAAGGAATGCTACTGCCTTCTCAGGTTTTATAATGTTGCCGCAGGTAAATATGTCTACTGCCGCATATTTATATTCGGGCCATGTGTGAATACTGAGGTGAGATTCTGCTATTATGACCATACCGCTTATTCCAAATGGACTAAATTCATGGAAGGCTACCTCAATTATCGTAGCTTCTGCTGCTTCAGCCGCGCTGATTAATACGGCCTTAACTTCCTTTAAATTGCTGATAGTCTTTGCATTGCACTCTTTCAGCTCAATTAATAGGTGGGCACCTAACGCATACAATTCTCTACCCCCTCTCTAATAGAAAAAAATTACGCTATATAATCACCTCTCTCGCGTATTACTTGCATAAAAAAACTACAGCATAATGAGATTTTTGTCAAGAAAAATTTGCCGCGGCATGTTTATTTGTAACACTTTACCCAGTTAGAAACAATTTTTCTAACGGGGTTTACAAGGTATACCCGTTGTGATAAACTAAAATTAAAGGATGTAGATGAAAGGTAAACTTTTTTTAGTTTTATTGATGTTACTGGCTTTTGGTATTCTTGTAATCATTAGCTACAGAGAGAACGGGGTAAAAACATTCCCATCATATAAGACATCCTCCATGCATGGGTTTCACTTAACCCATAAAGAGAACGATAAGGTCAAATGGGAGCTTGTCGCTGACAAGGCAACGTTCCCTGAAGGAAATAAAAAAATTATCCTTAAAGATTTGACAATGAAGATATATCAGGAGCGTGAACTTACATTAAGGGGTGGAAGCGGGATTTATTACATTAAAAATAAAAATCTTGTCATTAACAAGCCGATAGAGGTAGATATGGAAGAGGTAAGGCTGACTACGGATTCACTTATATGGAACAGTGAAAAGGGAGAAATAACAACCGATGACAGCATTAAGTTTGAAGGCAAAAATTTTCTGATTGAGGGTACTGGTCTATCTGCAAAAATCAAAAATAAGCAGATAAGGGTACTTAAAAATGTCAAAGGCATTTTTTACCTTTAGAAATGTTTTAATAACATTTCTATTGTTTCTATCGCTCTTATGTTTTTTTGTTACACCTACCGCTGCAGCTAAAGAGAAACCTATAATAATCACTTCTAAAACTCTTATTGTAGACAACAAGAATAATACCGCTATTTTTGAGGGCTCAGTAATAGCAAAGAGCGAGGACATAATAATTTATTCAGATAAGATGGAGGTTTTCTATAATGAATCTCAGGAGGAAGTTACAAAAATACATGTCTATGGAAATGTAAGAGTACACAGAAAGGAACGTACCATTTTTTCAAATGAGGCAACCTATCTGGGACAAGAGGAGAAAATAATTTTCAAAGGGGAACCAAGGGCAGTTGATGGAGAAAATGTGGTTACTGGCACGCAGATAATTTATTTTTTCAAGGATGACCGTACAATAGTTGAAGATGGTCGTATAATTTTAAAGCAAAAAAACAGGGAATAAAAAATGCACTCTCTTGAAGTCAGGGATCTGGGAAAACATTACAATGGGAAAAACATAGTTACTGATATAAATTTATTTATAAATTCGGGAGAGGTTGTAGGCCTTCTCGGCCCAAATGGCGCAGGAAAGACCACTACTTTTTATATGATACTAGGGCTTGTAATGCCGGATAAGGGGGCAATATTCCTTGATAAGGAAAATCTGAATAACTCACCAATGTACATAAGGGCGCGGAAGGGTATTGGCTATCTGCCCCAGGAGACTTCAATCTTCAGGAAATTGAGCGTTGAGGACAATATAAAGGCAGTTCTTGAAATAACCGATATTAAGCGGGAAAAACAACAAAAAAAACTCAAAGACATTCTTGATGAATTCAGGCTTGCCCCTTTTGCCAAAAAACAGGCATATCATCTTTCGGGAGGAGAGCGCCGAAAAGTAGAAATCGCAAGAGCTATAGCTGTGGATCCGCTTTTTCTTCTGCTTGATGAACCCTTTGCAGGAATAGATCCCCTGTCCATTATAGAATTAAAAAAGACCATAAAGCAGCTTAGTGACAAAGGAATTGGCCTGATAATAACTGACCATAATGTTAGAGATACCCTTTCAATAACAGATAGGGCATATATAATAAACGAGGGCTGTATCTTTGCACATGGGATTCCCCGCGACCTTGTTTCTAATGAACGCGTAAAAAAGACATATCTCGGAGAGGATTTTACACTTTAATGGCAATAGAGCTTAAACTTGATCTGAAGCTGACTCAAAAGTTGATGCTTACCCCTCAGCTTCAGCAGTCAATTAAACTTTTACAGCTGCCGCGGCTTGAGCTTACACAGACATTGAACCAGGAACTTTTAGAAAATCCTCTGCTGGAGGAAGTAGTGGAAAGAGATCCTGATGAAGGAGATGAAGCATCAGATATATCGCGGGAAGAGGAGATGAGTCAGGAGGCGTCCGAGGATTTTGAGACTCCGCTTGAAAAAATTTTTGGATTTACAAAGGATGAATATTTTGAAGAAAGGGGGAGTAATGGAAGGGATCTTGGTTATTTTACAGACGGCATAGAAACCCCAAGTCCTTTTGAACGCAGTAACAGGGGAATGGATTTATATGAATATCTGCTCTGGCAACTGAGACTTTCACGAACATCAGACCAGGTAAGACAGATAGCTGAAATAGTTATGGGAAATTTAAATGAAGATGGTTACCTTCAGGCCTCTGTTGAAGAGATAGCGGATATGGCGGAGACTGATACGAAAATTGCTGAGGATGCTATTAAACTTATATGCGGGTTTGACCCTCCGGGAGTGGGAGCAAAAAATTTACAGGAATGTCTGCTGCTGCAGTTAGGCCCGTTAAATCTTAAGGGAACTATCGTAGAAAAAATTATTACTGATGGATTTGCGGAACTTGAGTATAAAAAGTACAAAAAGCTTGCTGTTAAATTCAGGGTCACCGTTACTGACATCTTAACAGCGGTGAAGATTATAGAGAGGCTTGAACCAAGACCCGGCAGGAATTATTCAAGGGAAGAGATTATCCATATAATTCCCGATGTATATATTGAAGAATCAGAAGGGAAATTTATCATAATATTGAATGATGACGGCGTACCCAAACTCAGACTGTCAAATTATTACCGTAAACTTATTACGAATAAGAAAGCGCTGGGAAGAGAAGAGAAACAATTTCTTGAGGAAAAGCTCCGCGACGCAATATGGCTGCTTAAAAGTCTTTACCAGCGGAACAAGACGATTTACCGGGTTACTGAAGACATTCTCAAATTCCAGGAAGAATTTTTCAGGAAAGGAATCAAGTATCTTAAGCCCTTAAACCTCAGTAATATAGCAGAAAATCTTGGACTGCATGAAAGCACAATAAGCCGAGTGACATCTAACAAATATATACAGTGTCCCCAGGGTCTCTTTAATTTCAGATTCTTTTTTAGCAATGCGCTGTATGCCGTAAACGGTGGAATCTCGTCAACGACAGTTAAAGATATTATAAAACAGTTAATATCCAGGGAAGACCCGAAAGCACCGCTTAGCGATAAAGCCATAGTTGAAATACTTACGGGAAGGGATATAAACATTGCTCGAAGGACTGTAGCAAAGTATAGGGAAAAACTAAAAATACTGTCTCATAACAGACGCAAAAAATGGACTTAAAATCTGCAAATGAACGTTATACAGGAGGTAATGATGAACGTAATCATTACGGGAAGACACTTGGAATTGACAGACAATCTGAAAAAATATGCAAAGAAAAAGATAGAAAAGTTTAAAAAATATCTTAATAACATTACCGAAGCAACAATAACACTGAGTGTAGAAAAATACAGACACAAGGCAGAGGTTCTTTTAAAGATTAACGGTTTAATGATACAGGCTGAAAGTGTTACAGGTGAAATGTACTCCTCTATTGATGAAGTAATGGAGAAGCTCGAACGTCAGGTTAAAAAATACAGGGAGAAATGGCTTTCTTACAGAAAAGGAGAAGAAAAAGAACCTGTAGATTTAAAATCCGAGGAATCTTTTCCCGTAATTATAAAAAAGAAATCACTTGATATAAAGCCAATGCCTGCCGAGGAGGCAGCAATGCAGATGGTGATGCTCGATAAAAGTTTTTTTGTATTTACCAATGCTTCCTCAGGAAGTATTAATGTCCTGTATAAACGAAAAGACGGAAACCTCGGACTTATAGAACCTTCAAAATGAAGACACGTAAAAAGCATCAGCTCTCCACAATTATTCTAACCGGACTTTCAGGGGCAGGAAAAACAATTGCTCTTAATGCCTTTGAAGATAGTGGTTACTTCTGTGTAGACAATATTCCTGTTCCACTTATAAAAACCTTTGTTCATCTGTCTTATAAGACACCCGCTATATCAAAGATTGCTGTTGGTGTTGATATAAGGGAAAGAAAATTTTCTGCTAACCTGGTAGAGGCAATTTCTTCTTTAAAGAGAAGCAGGAAAGTAGAGATAATATTTCTTGAGGCAAAAGACAATGTTTTAATGAGACGGTTTAAAGAAACCAGGCGGCCCCATCCGCTTGGCTATAAGGATCTTAAGAAGGCAATTTGCAAAGAGGTTAAAATATTGTCAGATATAAGACGTGAGTCAGATAGAATTATAGATACTTCTTCGTTAAGTCCGCATCAGCTTCGGAAAGTCGTCACAGGGTTCTATCTGGGGGGAAAAGAAAAAACCATGGCAGTTTCACTCATATCTTTTGGATATAAATATGGTATCCCGGCTGAAGTAGATCTCCTGTTCGATGTAAGATTTCTGCCAAACCCAAACTTTATAGAGAAATTGAAACCGTTTGATGGAACAACAAAAAAAGTGAAGAATTTTGTTCTAAGGAAAAAAGAGACAAAAAATTTTCTTGATAAACTTTATTCCCTGCTTGAGTTTCTTATCCAGCGGTACAGGGTGGAAGGACGTCCCTATCTAACAATCGGTATCGGGTGCACGGGCGGAAGACACAGGTCACCTGCTATTGTTGAGAAGATTAAAGGGATACTTGAAAAGCAGAAATTAAATGTGTCAGTAATACACCGGGACATTCATGACCTTCCAGACTAGTGTAATGCCCTAGCGCTTCTTTACTTTTTTGAAGCGTCATTCCCCGATAAATCGGGATCCCGACATTATCGGGGACCGGTCGGAGCGACTCTACGCGGAGACTCGCTTCGAGAATCTTTCTCCTTTGCTTTGTCATTGCGGCTTGTCCGCAATCCTTATTCAAGAATGATTCCGAACAAGTCAGAATGACAGAAAAAAGCGGGAATGACAGAATTATTAAATTTATTTATGGAACAGCACACCAGTAAGAAAGCATCAAAATGGTATGCGCCCCTATTTTTTAAAGATATTTTGTTGCAGTTCCTGAAGCTCCCCTTCTCTCACCGGTCCATAAACAGTCATGGCAAAGGAATTATTTTCCAAGAGCCGATGAGAGAGTTCTTTTAGCTCTTCAAGGGTAACAGATTCTACTGCCTTGATTATGTCTTCGGGAGAAAAATATCTTCCATAATACATTTCCTGCCTTGCTATATTGACCATTTTACTGTTTGTAGATTCAAGAGCAAGTACAATATTGCCCTTAAGCTGGTTTTTTGACCTCTGGAGTTCATCGGCAGTAACAGAGCCGGATAATTCCCTCATCTGATCGATTATTATATTAATAACTTCATTTACCTTCTTTCTGTCTGTACCTGCGTAAGCAGTCCAAACCCCTGTATCAAAGTAAGAAACATTAAATGAGCCAATAGAATAGGCAAGCCCCCTTTTTTCCCTGATCTCCTGGAAAAGTCTTGAACTGATACCTGAGCCAAGGATTGTATTGAGCAGGTGCATTGAGTAACGGTCCTCACTTCCATATGGAAGTCCCTTAACGCCGAGACATAGGTGAACCTCTGACAGTTTTTTAGTGACAATGTTAAGTCCGCATTTGAATTCAGGACAAGATTCTTCCCTTGGTATGGAATCCCTTTTCAGTTTACCAATGGTAAGATTGAGTCTCCCAATCATATGTTCTTCTTTAAAATTGCCGCTACAGGCTATAACTATATTGTTTGGACCGTAATGATTTTCCACAAAGTTAAGGAGTTCATTTTTTGTAAATGACGGTATTGTTTCTTTACTTCCAAGAATAGGCTGGCCCATACTGCTGTTCCCCCAGATGTTTTTATTAAATAAATCGTGTATATAATCTTCGGGTGTATCTGCAGTAAGTTTTATCTCCTCGAATATTACTCCTTTTTCTTTTTCAATCTCATCTTCCGGAAAGATTGAGTTCAGGAAAATATCGGTCAGAAGTTCAATACCCTTTTCAATATGCTCATCAAGAACTTTTATATAAAAGGCTGTACTTTCTCTTGAGGTAAAAGCATTTAACTCCCCGCCGAGGGAATCTATCTCCACGGCAATATCCCTTGCTGTCCTTTTTGCTGTGCCTTTAAAAAACATATGCTCGAGAAAATGAGAGATGCCATTTTTCTTGATTGTCTCATTTCTTGAGCCCGCCTTTATCCATATTCCAATGCATATAGAGCGTGTCTCCTCTGCTGTTTCAAGGACTGCAGAAATGCCGTTTTCAAGAATTACTTTTTTATACATAGTATTGAATCGCAGATGACCACAGATGAAAGATGCACCTGCCTGCCCTGCCTACTGGCAGGCAGCAGGCAGGGATTATCGCAGAAAAAAGACGCAATGACTACAAATACATCAGTGATTATCTGTGTTTTTTATTCGGGATAGGGGTTAAGACTTTATCTCTGCCTGTTCTCTCAACACTTCTTTTCTGCTAAGGCGTATTCTGCCAGTTTTATCTATCTCTATGACTTTAACACGAATTGTTTCGCCTTCCTTTAGTTCATCGGTAACCTTTGCAATTCTCTTGTCGGAAATCTGAGATATGTGGAGCAGTCCCTCAGTGCCTGGCAGTATTTCCACAAATGCTCCAAAATCCATTATTCTCTTTATCTTGCCCGTATAAAGTTTCCCAAGCTCAGCCTCTGCTACAAGCCCGCTGATAATGTCCATAGCTTTTTTTGCCGAGGCTTCATCTGTAGAAGCGATATTAATATTGCCTTCATCATTGATGTCTATCTTTACCCCTGCTTCTTCCACAATGCTCCTTATGATTTTGCCTCCGGGGCCGATTACATCTTTTATCTTGCTGGGGTTAATTTGCATGGTAAAGATTCTTGGCGCATGCGTTGAAAGGTTATCCCTCGGTTCAGCAAGGACTTTGGACATCTCCTTAAGGATATGCAGTCTCCCGTGCCTTGCCTGCTCTAAAGCCTTTCCCATTACCTCACTGCCTATATCGCATGTTTTCACGTCCATTTGAAACGCTGTTATCCCCCCCTCTGTCCCTGTAACCTTGAAATCCATGTCTCCGAGATGATCCTCAAGTCCAAGTATGTCTGTAAGGATGACAGTCTTTCCCCCTTCTTTTATAAGACCCATTGCAATTCCTGCAACCGGGGCCTTTATGGGTACGCCGGCATCCATAAGGGCAAGCACCCCGCTGCATACAGTAGCCATGGAAGATGAGCCGTTTGATTCCAGTATGTCGGCTACTATCCGTATAGTATACGGAAAATCTGAACTCTGGGGGATTACAGCCTTCAGTGCTTTCTCGGCAAGCGTTCCATGCCCTATCTCTCTTCTGCCGGGGCCCCTGAGCGGCTTTACTTCACCCACGCTAAAAGGCGGGAAATTGTAGTGCAGCATAAATGTTTTTCTTGAATCTCCTTCAAGTGCATCAATTCTCTGTTCGTCCTCGGAGGTTCCCAGAGTGACTACTGCAAGACACTGAGTCTCGCCTCTCACAAATAAAGCAGAACCATGTGTCCGTGGAAGGAATCCTACATCACAGCTAATTTCTCTTATTTCTTCTGGTTTGCGGCCGTCTGCCCTTGAATTTTTCTCCAGTATCATGTCCCGCACAAGTCTCTTCTCAATATTGTTAAATACAGCTGAGATATCCCTTGATATGTCATTTTCACCTGTGTTCAGGGCATCTATGACATCTTGAAGGATATTGTTCAGTGCATCCTGCCTTCTTAATTTATCCGGAACCGTAATAGATTCTTTTATCTTTTCCAAAGAAAGGTTTGATACAGAATTTATAAGTTCTTCACTTACTACAGGAGGGGTAACCGGTCTCTTGTTTTTTCCTGCCAATTTTATAAATTGCCGCTGGATATCAACAATTCGCTTTATTTCTTTATGTGCAATATCTATTGCTTCAAGAAGAGTTGATTCCCTGATTTCAATACCTCCCCCCTCTACCATGAGAACTGCCTTTTCCGTGCCCGCAACAACAAGATCAAATTCACATTCCCCTGTTTCCTTAAGGTCAGGATTTACAACAAAGGAACCATCTATTATTCCTATTCTTGCAGCCCCAACAGGGCCTTCAAAAGGGATATCGGATATGCTGAGCGCTGAAGACATGCCAATGATTCCCAGGACATCTGATATATTCTCATCACCAAAGGACAGCACTGATACTATTCCCTGTGTCTCCGAACAGAAACCGTCAAGGAAGAGAGGTCTTATTGGTCTGTCAATCAGCCTGGAAGTCAGGATTTCTTTTTCAGTAGGCCGACCTTCTCTCTTGAAGAATCCACCGGGGATTTTTCCTGCAGAGTAAGTCTTTTCTTTATAATCTATTGTTAGCGGGAAAAAATCTAAATCTTTTTTTGATTTTTTCTCTGCGACGGCTGTAGCTAATACAACAGTATCTCCATATTTAAGAACTGCAGCTCCGTCAGCCTGTTTTGCAAAACGTCCTGTTTCAATGGTAAGGGTTTTCCCTTTAACTTCAATCTCAACTTTTGTCATCAATAGCTATTTTCTTATTCCGAGCTCACCGATAATTTTCTCGTACCTTCCTTTTTTCAGTTTCTTGAGATAGTCCAGGAGACTGCGTCTCTGGCCAATAAGCTTTAACAGTCCTCTTCTGGAGTGATGATCTTTTTTGTGTATCTGAAAGTGTGATGAAAGAGAGTTCAGCCGTTCAGTTATAATAGCTATCTGAACTTCAGGGGAACCTGAGTCATTTTCATGCAGTTTGAATTTATTGATTACCGCTTGTTTTTTTTCTTTATCAAAAATCATAGATTAACCTTATTTAACGGCAAGATTAGGAAACATTAACATAATAACAGGATATAAGTAAACCCCGTTAGAAAGTTTTGTCAAGCCAATTTAGAAATGTCCTAAAAAAGTCATACTATCCTGTCCTTTTAATTATCCATGCCTGTCATGCTGGCCCTGGTCGCCTTCGGCGCCGCCAGAGGCGGGTAAACTTGTCCAGTATCTTTCTTTAAAGAATGATTCCGGCCATTCATCCTTCGTAGTTTCATCCTTCGCAGTGCTACGGAGAACGGAACTACGGAGAACGGGAGTCGGAATGACACTTCAAAAAAAGTAAAGAAGCGTTAGGGACAGTACACTAGTTTTTCACCTCCGGAGTTTCTTCAATTGCCAGTGTTTTAAGCATTTCATCATTGATTTCAATTTTGTTAGCTTTTCCCTTTAGCTTTTCAATATATGAGTCAAACAGGGATCTCTGTTTCTCTACCATAAGCCGGTTTTCAATAGAGGTTTTTACCTCTTCGAAGTCACGTGTCTTGCCTTCTTTTTTATCGGTAACTTTTATAATATGATAGCCAAATTTTGTCTTAACCGGCTTGCTTGCTTCTCCCGGGTTGAGACTGAAGGCAACTTTCTCAAACTCAGGCACCATCCTGCCCCTGCCAAAAAAGCCCAGGTCACCGCCGTTCTTTGCAGTGCCCTTATCTATTGAAAGCTCTTCAGCCAGTTTGGAAAAACTCTCTCCCTTTTGAATCTTTTTAAGGACATCCTCTGCCTCTGTCTCTGTATTTACAAGGATATGGCTTGCCTTGACCTCAAGCCCTGCCATAAACTCATCCTGATGTTCGTCATAAAAATCTCTGATTTCTTTAGCATCAACCTTTGCCTTTTCCTCGATTTCATTTTTCAGCAGGGTGGATATAAGGGTCATTTTTTCAAATTTCATCATTTTATCCTGAAATTCCTTTT
>SDBV01003764.1_pt1 | contig 22109 bp, 16 predicted proteins | sample 2277081 | NCBI WGS metagenome assembly SDBV01 (sample SAMN10402039, study PRJNA504765) | marine sediment metagenome | isolation source: marine sediment core GS10_PC15, 223 cmbsf | place: Arctic Ocean: Southern Knipovich Ridge | collected 2010 | reverse complement strand
TTCAGTACCAGCCCTTTCAAGATGCCCTATAAGATCGTCAAAATATATCACTGGCTTACCAAATTCGTCTCTACCATCACGTGTTGCCTGAATAAATTTGACCTCAGGAAACGACTTTTGCAAGAGTTCCATTTCTTCGGCACAATTTATCGAGACAACATTAAACCCCAGCTTTAGCCAACTCTCCACTGCCCCTTTCTGTTTCTCAAGATTTTTAGGCGCTATGCTGGTAGCGATGGTCAGTCCAGCGTCTTTCTGTATCGTAGCATTACTTTGGATGAGAGCATTCTCTTTCTTTTCGGGCAAGCTAACTATATTTCGTAAGGAGCTTAATCCGCTGTTGCCATAGCTGATTTCAGAAGACTTAGCTTTCAAGAACTCTATAATGCAGGAAGCAAAAATTTCTATTGGCATTTTGTTTTTATCATCTATGTCTTTTTTTTCAAGATAATGCCGGTGATAGTTTAAAATTATCCGGCTCAAAAGGGCCCAGGGATTTTTATTGGGGTTTGCGTTAAAGTTTTTCTTAAATCCATCCTGTAAATAGCAAAGAAACTTTTTAGCCAGGATTCCATGGTGCTTAGGGCTCCAATTAAATGGATGCTTGAGATGATAGGCGAACGGAGAAACACATTTTTTTGTTTTAATCCCTTGTAAAGCAGGCATCAAAGCCATCCAGTAATCCCACCATGGCATCCCTATACAGAAGTCAGACTTTGGAAAACAGCTTATTAGTGATTTTGGGAAAAAGAAAAAATCGAAACCTTCTTCGTAAAATTCGCCATCTAAACTATCCAGCGAATCGACATCAATTCTTGAACCATAAACAAGACAATTTTTTGCCTGCTCTTTAATAAAGGGGATGATACCTTCACCAGCGATGAGGCAGACGTCTGAATTTACAATCCCGTATAATTCAGAATTACTTCTGCTGAAATATTCCAAGAACTCATCAAAATATATCACAGGCCTGCCGAATATTTCTCTCCCATCACGGTTTGCGTGAACAAATTCAACATCAGGGAAAGATCGGCGAAGCATTTCTATTTCTTCTGCACAATTTATCGAAACAACATTGAACCCGAGCTTTTTCCAGCTTTCTATTGCTTTTGCCTGTCTGTCAATATTTCGTGGAGCAATGCTTGTGGCAATCGTTATATTTTTGTTTTCCTGTGATTGAAAATGTCGTACACGTTTAAGCCGCAAGTCAACTTCTGTACTCAAAGCAAAGGTTTTTTTTGAATTCTCTGCGTTAGTAAATGCATCATTCAGAATAATTTTTGGTATATCTATGAGGGGTAGTGATTTTACTTGCCGGGTTTTGCTTTTATATTCTTCTAAACAACGCTCATACAAACTAAGATATTGTTCAGCAATAAGTTCATGCTCAAATCGTTGGATTGCTCCCTGGCGTGCGTTATTGCTGAACTCGGCACGTAATTTCGGCTGAGTTGCTAATTTTTCCAAGGCTAGGACTAACTGTGGTATATTTTTATAACCTGCTACGTAACCGTCCAGGCCATCACGTACCAACTCTGGTATACCGCCGGTAGCAAATGTAGCCATTGGAATACCACAGGACAGTGCTTCTGAGACAACAAGCGGACAATTGTCGGCAGCGGGTGTAAACAAGAATATGTCAAGCGTAGAATATGCCTGAGCAAGCTCGCTTTCATTACTAATGTGGGGTATATTGATGATCCTGGGGTCATCGGATTTTTGATCGCTTCCTATATTGACAAAAACGTAATCTGACAGATTGTTTGATAAAGCCTTAAATGCGGCTCGTGTGTATTTACCTCCCTTCCACGGATTTTCCAAGGCTCCACAATGGGCAACGGCTCCTATTATCAGCATGTCCGCAGGTATGCCGAATTTTTTTCTTACCTGCTTTTTATCGTACGGTTTAAATACATTCGTTTCAACCCCATTGTATATCAGTTCAACAGGATGGTTTCTTAGACTACTCTGCTCGACCATCTTTTTGAGCCAGAGCGAAGGTGTAACTATCAAGAGGTGTGAATTATCATAAATCAGCTTTTTATCTCGCCAGAGTCGAGCAGTAGAATCAACCAGTAAGTCCGGGTAAAGTGACAAATCAGAACATTGTCCGCAGCCAGATTCCCATTTTTGACAATCGAGCGAATACGCACAGTGTCCGGTAAATGCCTGCATGTCGTGTAGGGTCCATATTGTTGGCTTTATGTGTGAAATAGCTGAAAGAGAAAAAGGATTAAAATACCCGCCGTGTAAATTGTGAAGATGCAAAATATCGGCAGAGCGAACAAGCGGATTGCCTACCAATTTGTGGCTTCCCTGGAATTCGTAATAAAGCTGACCTTGTTGCCTGCAGATAACCGCTAAAGATCTATTCAGTTCAACTGGAAATGAAGAGCAATATTCAGAGTCGCTGTTTTTTTGCCCTACGAGCATTTTCACATCAATTCCCAAACTCCGATGGGCTTTTGCCAGGCGCCAGGGCACCTTAGCAGCGCCTCCGGCTACATCATGAGTGTTGATATGTACTATTGACAATTTATTATACATAGTCTTCATTTTTCCTACATGTTCCTTTTTATACTGATATTTGACTGACAATCTATAAGTCTTTGTGCTCTTTCAGAAATGGCTTGAGCCTCTAATATAGCTTCCCCTTCTTCTTTGAGCCAAAGAGTGAATTCCTGGCCAGTACAATTTCTCACCACCTTCCGTGGTATTGCATATATATCAACAGGTGGTTCGATATTAGCCTGCACATTAGCCATACCGGCTCTATAACCGGCCTTTGCAACAATTTGTTTGGTTTCCTCTGTAAAATCATCTTTTGAGCCATAAGGATAAGAAAACAACCAAACAGGTTTTTGGATAGTAAGCTCAAGTTGGCGTTTTGACATCAGAATTTGAAATGATTGTCCCTTTAGAGTTAATTCGCTTAATTTGGAGTGGGTAACCGTATGAGAACCTATCTCAATTAAAGGACAAGAGGCCAACTCCAGCAACTGCTTTTGATTCATAACAAGATGTGAATTTCGCCCAACAAGTGGTAGTCCGGCCCATACTAATAACGGATCAATAATTTGATCAATCTTTGTAACCGGTTGAACACGGAGAAGTCGACATAATTCGTCCCATGCTTTTATGCGATTTTGAGGAGTTGTTATATTCCACTTTAGCAGTCCTTGTGAGTCCGTTATACTCAAAGTGTTGGGTAAAGGATAATTTGCCATGAAGATGCGCTCCATTGCATCCCACCAGAATTCTCTGTCTGAGCCAATCATACCGGTGGTAATGAATACTGTAGCAGGCAGGTTATATTTTTCTAAAATCGGCAGTGCATTTATCAGGTTGTCGGCATAACCATCATCAAAGGTAATCGCGACCGTGTTAGGCTTTAGTTGATTTCTGCGAATTTGCTCAATAAACTTTACAAGTGGCACGACATTGTAATTTTCTGCCAATTCTTTTAGATGTCCTTCAAAATTCTGGGGGGATACCGCCAATAACTGGGAGTTAATTGGGTCATTAGCAATCCGGTGGTAAAGTAAAACCAGAGGTTTTTTAAATGAGGCCTTGATTTTATTAACATGGTTAAATTTAGTAGTGAGCATTTTTTCTCTCAATATCCAATTTAAGCTGATAATCTGTCATTAATAGAGTTCCACGATATACCTGTTTTCCCAATATAACTCCAAAACAAACTATGAGACCTTACAAGCCGTACTTTCCGTCAAATACCTCATTAGGTTTAAAGCGTAAAATTATTTATATGTAACGTCTTACCGCACTGTGAACATTGAATTAGTCCGTTGCCTTTATAGACAAAAGGCTTTTCACAACAAGGGCAAATAATTCTATAGACAAGACCAGTTGTATTAGAATTGGAATCGACCCTTACGATAGAAGTTGGAAATTCAGTTTCACTCAGCTCCCCGTCTTCTTTTCGATCTGAGCAAAGGACAAGAATCCTAAAAGACCAATCCAGAGGCGCAGGAGAATATATAGTCTCAACTTTTCTAAAATAAGGCGCAAACGCCTCTACATAGGCTCTTAAATTATAGCCTTGAGGAAGAGGATTTGACTGAGGAGTGCTTCCGCCAAGGCCATTAGCCATAAAATCGGTAAGAAGAACATCCGTACAGTAAGAAGAAAAACTTTCTGCTATGAATGTAAATGGAAATCCCTGGGTAATTGCAAGGTGATGAGATAATGCAGGAGCAAGTACAAGGTCGGCCTGAATATCCCTTTTAGTCAACACGTCACCAATAGCAACAGTTAATGATATAGGCCCTGGAACTTGTTTAGCATAGTGATAAAGTCTTTCTATTGCTCCCTCATCCATATCAATTGCATATGTATCAGCTCCCATAGTTGCAGCCATAAATGAGAAATAGCCTGCATTGCATGAAAGGTCCACGACTTTTTTTGGTTTATAATGTTTAATAACCCTATGAATGGTTTCGGCGCGTTTGTCACCTAAGTCATTAAAATTCAAATTAGAAATACTTGCATCCGGTTGATAGACTTGCCATTCTGAAGATAAATCAGGAAAACATAAGTTCGTCAACCAGTCACGAACCGCCTCCAGAATATCCTTTCGGTTGTTTGCTTCAAAAAAAGATGTGTTGCCGGTCATGTCTTTTAATTGCTCTTCGGTTAAGCCCCCTGAATAGTGAATAATTTTTCGGCAGATGTCGTTTAGAGACTTCTTTTGTGAAAGTACATATAGAGGGTTTAGGAAATAATTCTTCAGTTCAGATAAACCACACTGAACACCAACTGAACTCAAAGGGCAAATCGAGCCAAAGTCAATCCATACCGGTGAACAATTAGCTCTTTGCTGAATATTGTTAGGAGTAAAATCAATTGTACCAAGACCGTATTTGAGCAATTCTAAATTTAAATTGATTCCACACAGTGTAGCATCTCTTATAAAGCCACGATTCCACACCAGTGGGTTCGTAGAAAATGGAGTCGCTCTATGCCAAAGAACCAATCCAAATCCTTTCACCTCCATTTCTGTAATTCTGGTTTCGACCAAAAGCCCCTTGCCAACTAAATCCTCAACAAGCCCAGATTGCAATAATTTCATTACATAATCAACTTTATGAGGATATATAGCTCGATAATATTGTCCATCATATTTAAATACTCTTCCCATTTGGTCAAAGAAACGAATACCAATCCAGTTCAGTTCAGATGGGTTTAGGATGACTTTTTTAGATTCAATACATTCCATATTTCACTTTCTACCTTCCATAAATAATGAATCAGGTTTACGAACAGAGCCATTTGGTTCGATATCCAGTAAATAAGAATTGAAATTCGCAATCATCGATTCATCTGCCCGACAGACACTGACTTCTCGGAAGCCGGCCTGTTTTAGTAGTTTGCCTAAAGAATATCTGTCATACATCCATTGATGGATTTCTCCGGAAAGTCTGAATCTGCCTATCTGATAGGGGTCTAAAGCAATGTTTTTGTCATAAGTTTGCGGCATTGTAGTTGTAGTCGCCCCAGCGTTTTGCCTTATCTTGTTTAAGACATTCTTAACTTCTGAGCCAACTCTTTCAATAACAAAATCTTCGGCAGGAATGGTATCTTGCTTCCAATAGTTCAACATTTCCCCGCCAGAAACGTTTCTTACCATTTGATCAAATAACTCCAGCATAATCCATTCATAACGCTCCTGAGCATCTTTCACACCCTGCATAGATTTCTCGAGTATTTTTAAATACCACTTGGCAATTTGTTCCAGGTTGGGGACAACAACACGGATTACACCACCTGGCTTGAGAATCCGGAAACACTCGCCAGTAAACACCGGAGCACGGCTTCGGGGGAAATGTTCCAGTAAGTGAGAATGGTAAACAACGTCAAAACTTTCATCTTCAAAAAGAAGTGGCTTATTAAGATCAAATGCTATTACATCAGTTCCCCTTGACTGAAAATCTATATTCGTCCAATCAAAATGATAACGATTACCACAGCCGAGATTAAGCATGTTTAATTTAGTGTGCCCGGTTTTCGATTTGGTCAATGAGGCAGCCTGAAAACATTGTGCATTTATCCGGGCCAGGAGATCGATTGCGTTTTTACTATTTGGAAAATAACGCAATTCCTCCTCTAAAGCCTCTCTGGCTTCTGCCGGCTTGTTTTTTCTCATAAAATAGATGGCTCTTAAAAAATCAAGCCCCTCTATAAAAGGCTTAAGAGATTTTGCTTCGTTAAGGAAGTTAAAAGCAACATCATTTTGATTTGCATTTAATGAATTGAGAGCCTTTTGCATCAAAGCAAGAATCTCTGAAGCCTTGATATCCGAATTCGTAGCTTCAGCCTTACCTGATAGTGAAACATTGGCAGTTGCAGCTGATGATTGCTCTATCAAAAACGATGCCTGTCCGTTTTTATTTGAATCTAAATAGTCTTTCACCTGATGCTGTATGAGATTCGCATTATTTATAAAAAATCTTGGGCCTTTTCTGTACATATCTTCAGTAATCTGAAATATCAACCTCATTTCCTCCGGCGTCTTATATTCATTAAACCCCCAATATTTCTCAACAAGTTCCCTTTGCTCAGGAGATATATCGTCACGCATATCCCTAAAAGCAGCCTTTATTTGCTTACGTACTCTTGGCTCAAGCACGTCATGAGTTACTGGAAGGTTTTTATTTTCAACTGTAGCCTTGACGCTAATTGGCAAGATAAAAGACGGTTTATTCATAAAAACAGAATAGCCCAGTTGAGTTCCTACATCATTTGACATTGTAATTGTTGCAGATTCAATGATACTTTTAAGTCTTGGCAAAAACAAAGGATCATATATGTGCCCGGCTGTGACACATTCAAAGCCATGCTTCATATACTCTTCGGCCTGACCTCGTAAAATGTCTTTCCAATATAAACATATTCTTATGGTATTAAATTCTCTGCCTATAGTCTCCAGCTTTCGGCAAAAACCATGGATATCATAATGTCCATAAATCCAATGGGAAGAATGTGGAGGAAATACGAGCAGGTTCTTTCCGAGACGATTCTTTTCGGATTCAAGAACTTGGCGATTAAGAAAATGGGAAGCGTACCTTAAAAACGACCCTACGGCAAACAGCGCTTTATCGGTTTGCTTTTTCAACAAATGACAACGGTGACTACCAAAAGTAATAATAGCTGGCAACGGCGCATTTAAGTCGACATCCCAAACATAATTCCCGAAAAACGCACCATGCTCCAAAGAAGCCTTAATCTGATATTCCGGCATACATTGAGCGTACTGCTTTAAGATCGTAGCATGGCCATAAAAATCATTTGGCTTATGAATCTCATTTGTTATTTGAGGTATGTCTTTTGCAAGCTTATAAAGCTGCTCAAGAGATAACCGTTCGGTTAATAACTGCATATTATTTTCCATTAGCTACCTTGATTGAAAAAAAGAATTGTTTGCTATTATCAATCCAATGCACTATCTCCAAAAATCCACATCTGTTTTTAATAATTAGTTAAACACCTTTTAACACTACCAGTACAAACCTTCATATCTCTCTGTGTGACGGTCCACATCTTTGATACTCACAAGATCCAGCACTTGAATACCCGCATCAAGCCATCTATGAATCCAGCCAGCACCAACTATGGGATGATTAATAACAATCAAGTCCACTGTCGATAATTCTTCTAAGGATTCAACGAGCAATTTTTCCAGATGACGCAAAGCATTTAGAATCTGTTGCTTATTACTCCCTATCAATCTCTCCGGATGTACCGCTGGGTCGTAAATTCGCAGTTTTATTCCCTCACCGATCAGGGCCTTGGCAACTTTAACATAAGGGCTTTCCCGCATATCATCCGTGTCAGGTTTAAATGCCAGACCGATCATCCCTACCGAGACAGGCTGATATGCCAGAATACGTAAAATAAGATTATTAACCTGCGTATTGTTGCTCTCTGTCAGGCTCTCGAGCATTGGCAGTTTCAGTGACTTAAGTGAGCTTAATCGAAGTATTGCTCGAAGGTCTTTGGGTAAACAAGAACCGCCGTAAGCAAATCCAGGTTGCAGGTAAGCAGGACTGATATTAAGTTTAGTATCAGCACAGTAAACATCAGCCACCCGACGGGAATCTACCCCAATTGACTTGGCTATTAAGGCCACTTCGTTTGCAAACGTTATTTTCAAAGCGTGAAAAAGATTGTCACAATACTTGACCATCTCAGCTTCGCCGACTTCCAGACAAAAACGCGGGGCCTTATATTTTTCGTAAACTTTTAACAACTTATCTGCTGCACCAGGTCGTGTCTCGCCGATAACGATTTTAGGGGGATTGTCAAAATCCTTAATAGCAGTTCCTTCCCGGAGGAATTCCGGGTGAAATACAAGATCGATGTCTTTGCCCACTATCAGGCCGGAAGTTTTTTCTAAAAGAGGTATCACCTTTCCATGTATGCTGCCGGGCAAACAAGTACTTCGAACTACAATAAGTGGACGAACCGAATTTTGCCGAACAACCTGACCAATCTGCTCAATGGCAGTATTTACTGATGAAAAGTCAATACTATCATCAGGTGCAGATGGAGTACCAACACATATCCATACCATATCAGCACCTACAATAGCTTCTTTGGGGTCAGTTGTAGCTTTCAAACGCCCTGCTATATATCCTTGTTCGAGCAATTTAGCTACACCTGGCTCCTGAATTGGTGAACGCCCTTTTCTGAGGTCACTGATTTTTTCTACTACCGTGTCTACACCAGTAACTTCGTGGCCATCTCGAAGGAGACATGCCCCGCTGACAAGACCTACATAACCCATTCCAAAAATAGTTATTTTCATGTTCTTATTTAAGTGTTTATGATTTTTAATTTAGTCTTTTAAACCCGGAATGACAAACAGGTCCTTGCAAATACTTTTGCGGACAATCATTTTGAATAGTACGCGAAATGACACTAAAAGCCTCATCAGCCGCATCTAAATAGCCATCAACGTGTCGGGATTTGTGGGCATAAGAAGCATAAAATGCTGTTGTAGCCAAAAAACCCCTTTCAAGCATTAATTGGGTAAAAAGAGTTTTCAATACTAATGGATTATCATAATCAAAGGAAAAATGGCCTAAAGGATAAATACCGGAAATTGTTATTTTTAAGTTATGCTTTTGTGCCAGTTTTCCCCAACCTTCCTGGATATCTTTGCCAATATTTATAAGATGTTGCGAGACATTTTTTTCTTTGAGTTTTTTTATCGTAGCCAGCGCAGCTGTCGGTCCTATTCTTTCTGTCCAGTATGTGCTGCTTATGAAAGTATCCTGGGCAGATTGCATTATTTCTGACCTTCCGATTATGGCAGCCATTGGATATCCGTTACTTATTGCTTTTGCAAATACCGCTATGTCGGGATCAATGGAAAAACCCAAATGTGCTCCACCTAAATTCAATCGCCAACCTGCAGTAACTTCATCGAACACTAAAACTATGCCTAAATTTTCCGTTGTCTGTCTAATTATTTCCAGAAAACCTTCCTGAGGATAATGAGTCCTTATCGGCTCCATAACCACTGCGGCAATATTTGGCTTGTGTTTTTTTATTAACGCCAGGAACGCATCTGTGTCATTATAGCTAAATGGAATCGTCGTTCCCTTCAAACTTCTCGGGACCCCCAAGGACTCTAACCCAGGCAAAAGATGTCCGTCCAAAGCCTTGTCTTCTGCCAAATTTGCTGAAAGGTACCAGTCATGCCATCCATGATAGCCACAAAACAGTATCGTATCCTTATTCGTTTTAGCCCGGGCAATTCTTACCGCAACAGCCATTGCCTCGCCGCCGGTTCTGGCATACCTCACTTTACCAGCCCATGGATGTATCTCTAACAGCATTTCTGCCAATTCAACTTCTTCAGCGCAATTTAACGTCGTCATCGTTCCGGCATCTATAGCATTTTTAACCATCTTGTCGACATCATCATCCGCATATCCTAATATACATGGCCCAACCCCCATAAGAGACATATCAGTGTATCTTCTCCCGTCAAGGTCCCATATTTCACAACCTTTTGCTTTTTCATAATAAGCAGGCCAAAGATCAGGAGAAAACATCTCTGGTCTCTTGGAAAAAAGTTGTGTACCGCCGGGAATCAATCTTTTGGCAGTTTCGTACTGCTGTTGCGTTTTTGATATTTTATGCAATTTCCAAACGTCTAAAAAGTTAAGAATTAAAAAGCAAGCACACTTATCTATTTTTTCTTCGCTACTACCCACATATGCGAGGACAATTCATTATCTGATAACCACTGTTGAAAAGACTCCATATAGCTCTGCCACTCATCAAGTAATATGCGTTTAAGAAATGGCTGATCATCCAGCGTTATAACACCGGCCAATGCTTTTTTCCTAACCAGCTCAGCATCCAATTTGCCAGGTGTTTTAATTTCTAAAACCTCAAAACCACAGTTTTCCAGAAGAAATCTCATAGACTTAGGATGAAAGTAGTTTAAATGGTCCGGAGCAGTGGTATTATCAGATTTATCTTTCAGGGTCAGTAAATCAAATCCCTTAATGTTAGGTGTCGTTATAACAAGCAACCCGTTTTTTCTCAGAATGTTATATATACTGACCAAAAACGTCTTAGGATCAAACACATGCTCTATATTCTCAATGCTTGTTACAACATCTGCTATGGCTTTAGCCTGAACATTCTCTATAAAATCCTCCAATACTTCGATGCCTTTACTGCGGCAGATATTTGCTGGACTTGGATTAGGCTCTACTCCTATAACTCTTTCAAATTTCCCATCTTTCTTGGCTATCTCACACAAGGTTCCATAGCCGGCACCAACATCCAGAATCGTTCCATAGTTCGTGTTATATTTTTGACAAAAAGTATATATTTTTTTGAGTCTCGGCTTGAGTAAGTGTTCAACTCTGCCTTGTTCAGTTTTTGAATAAATGTGCTCATTAAAATATTTTTCTGCAAGAGAGTTACGGTAGTGATCTATTAACATTTCAATTGTGGGCCTTGGATTCACATAGACTGTGTCACAAACACTGCACTTTTCAAAAAAGAATCCGGTTCTTTTGTAGAAAAGACTGCTGTCTTTCTGGCCACACGCAGGGCAAGGAACCGAGACAAAAGCCTTCTTTTTGTTCAATAAACGCTGCTGATCTTTCTTGTATAAACTCCACCTGTACCCCAGGTTGTCGTCAACTCTAATATCATTTTCTTTCATCTAAAACGTTTCTGCGATGTATGTAAAACAGCTAAATCATCTCGCATATTAAATCAGAAATTCATCATAGAATATGTTCAAAATTTCCAGGTTCACACCTGCAATTCTCGACATATTCAGCCGTTTCCGTAACCGGCACAGCGACCTCATCTACAAACGGGTCATTTGCATGATTGGCAACAGAATCTTTAAGATGATATTCCCCATTTTTCTTTTCCCATATTTCAGGGTCACGCATAGGCTCAATAACCGCCTCAAACTCATCTTCTGTCATTTCGAGAAAATCCAGAATAATATCCATATCTTTGGGACGTTTCCCATCATATTCTTTCACAAGTTCAATTCCCTGCTGTCTTGTGATTCTACCGAATCTTATATCATAATTGGCATGGTCGGTTGCCCTGCCGAATCCGTATTTCAAAAACTTCAGGTAGTCATGGGCGCCACCACAATGCCAACACTCGACATTTTCATGGCAGTTATTTGTTCTCTCCTGCTGCATGGTTTCAAAATCATATTCATTGATTAACATTTCTGTTTGCTTTTTGGCATCCCAATACAAAAAATTACTCAGAAAGATACCACGAACACCAACTTCTTCCAATTCCTTGTCAGAAGGATAAATAAATGGCAGCAAATCTGTTTTAGTTATCCCTTCCTCCCCCAGAAAATCATCGCAGGTAAAACCTCGCATGGAATGTTCCTGCCTGACTCTTTTGGTCCATTCCACCATGTCATTATGTGAAAACATTCCAACCATATCCTGTATACCATGGTCTCCCCAGATAATTAAAGGCACTTTATACTTCACCGCTATTTGAATTGGATACGTCCCAATGCCGGTATGGCAGTGCCAACAAAAATCACCCATTTTTTTCATGGCGGCCCGTGCCATTTTTTTTATAACACCTGGTTTTTGCGTAAATCGAATATGGTCACAATCAAACTTACTGACAATATTCTTTAAATTTCTCAAACCCGGCTTTGTATTATACTGATGGTTATAGGTTACCAGAAGAGGGTTTAGGCCCAATATGTTTTTTACAACGTGTACTATGAAGTGACTGTCCTTTCCTCCGCTAACTCCTATAATACAATCATAATTTGACTTGTCTTTGCTCCGGTATTGTTCAACTATGTCCTCTAACATTTTCCATCTGGCCTTGTAATCTATTTTATCTTTTTCCTCGTGAACTCTGCATCCGCCGCATACACCTTTATCATCAAAAGTTATACCTGAAGGATGGTTGGCCGGATTCACACATCTTGTACAATATTTCATGGGCTATCTCCTGTCTTATCAGTTAAATACTACCGTGTAAGATTTTCTCTGCATACGTTACTTTTGAGTCAATACGAACATCAATCCCTGCATTTTTCATCGCTGCTTTTGCCTGGATTGTGCTATGTTCTATATAATGGAAAATATTTGCCGCACAGGCTGCATCTGCCCCTCCCTGGAGAATCGCAGCAGGAAAATGGCCAACTTTTCCAACACCGCCAATGGCGATTACAGGAATTTTTACTTTGTCAGCAACATTTCTTATGAGATTCACATCATAGCCGACCTTTGTTCCGTCCTGATCAATTGAATTAAGCAATATTTCTCCTGCTCCCAATTCTTCGGCCTTTTGGGACCATTCGACAGGATGCAACCCTGTTGACTCTTTTCCGCCATGGATAAAAACTTCGTAGTCACCACAATCATTTCGTTTCACATCGATTGAAACGATAATCTCCTGTGAGCCAAATATTAACGCTGCATCTCTTATAAATTCCGGTCTTAAAACCGCCTGAGTATTTATGCAAACCTTATCAGCTCCTGCTTTTAATAACTTTTCAATATCATCCGTCGATTGTATACCCCCGCCCACAGATAAAGGAATGAAGGCTATTTTACTTATATGCCCTATCAGCTCTACCAGATAATCCACATCATGTTTATTAGCGGAAATATCCAATACTACGATCTCATCTACATCCCATCTATTGAAATACTCGATAGCTATCTTAGGTCTGCCGATAGGAAGATATCGTTTAAAGTTAATGCTTTGAACTACCAGCCCATCTCGAACTAAAATACAGGGTATTAATCTTTTCTTCAGCATGTATATCTTCCTTTTTCAGCTTCTCTTTAAAGTAAAACAAGGAGGCATCCGATCATCCGAAAGGGCTTTTTTAAGCACGTTGTTCACAGCAGAAATGGAATGCGCCAGGGTTTGTTCCAACGGGCCGTGCAGAAAATTATGGAGTAAAAGCAACCCAACTTTTCGACTCTTTTCAGGGTGGAACTGCATGCCGATAATATTATTGCGTTGGATTATCGCTGGAAATTCCACACCATAATCGCATGTGGCCTTTATAATAGACGGGTCTTTGCAATCAAAAAAATAACTGTGAAGAAAATAACAACAAAAATCATGTTCCAATCCATGAAACAAAAATGTTTTATCTTTTATTAAAACGTTATTCCAGCCGATATGCGGCAGGCGAAGTACGGGGTCAGGAAGTTTTTTGACAGTTCCTTCAATCCACCCTAACCCTCTGTGCGTTCCATCTTCAAAACTCTCATCAGCGAGTAACTGTAACCCTAAACATATCCCAAGGAATGGCGTTCCTCGATTAAGCACTTGCTCCTTTAAAACATCGATTAATCTGAATTTTCTTAAGTTATCCATCCCTTTTTCAAAAGCACCAACTCCAGGAAGTATTATTTTGTCAGCAACTTCGATGTCTTCTTTTTTTCTTGTTACCATCGCAAGGCCGCCCAGTGCCTCTACCGCATTGGCAACAGATGCGACATTTCCAAGGCCGTAGTCTATAATCACTACTTTTACTTTCATATACTATCCTGGTAAATTCAAATATTATTTTTTCAGGTAGTTTTGGTTAGCTTGTGAAAATGCTCTCTATGTGTAAAAAGTGTTTTTATCCAGCCGTAATAACGCAGGGTTGTGACCAATATTAAAAATGGGATTATAGACACACACTTAAGAAAACCAATTCTCTTAATTGGCGTCAAAAACTCTGTTTCTATCGGATGGAAAAAAGACTTTAATTTTCTTGCTACGCTCCATTTGTGGGAATGCTTCTTATAAAATAAACAATCGCCACGACCATAGCGGGGCCAGCGCTCCAAAACTGCTGCCATAGAAGTAAAGCCTATTTCCAAAACAGTTGTATCAGAAATTGCAAATTTATGGCCGTCTTTTGCCATCCGAGCACAAAGATCCGTATCATCACTATTGGTCATAAAAGTATCGTACCTGTATTTTTTTAATACTTCCGTCTCAAAAAGGGTCGGTGTACCGACTACATCCTTATATCCGGGGGTGTATTTGGTCCTGTAAATATTCTGTGCCCAACCAAGATATGAATCGGTTTCCGGCAGCTTTGTCATAGCAGAGACTATTGAGCAATCGTACTGTTGCAAATACTCTATCATTTTTTTCAAAGACCCCTCAGGCATTATGTTATCCGGGCCGACAAAGGCAATGTATTTGCACTCGGCTGCATCCAGGCCCATATTGCGGGCATTTCCGAGACCTTTGCCGCCATCCTCAAGTATCCTGTCGGCAAATGGTTCTGCTATTTCTCTCGTTCGGTCTGTCGAGTTGGCATCAACAAGAATCACTTCTTTGGGGTAATTTTTCCTAATAGAATCTAAGCAGCCTTCTATAATTTCTTCTGAATTATGAGTACAAACTACTACTGAGAGGTCGAGCAATTCATTTTCCATGGATATCTCTATTATCAAGAACTTTAAATTTAACTATTTCTTTTTTTTCAGCCGAACGATAACAAGATGAAACTATATCTAAATCCATAACTGCTTCTTTATAATTCATCTTATAGTTTGAGCTTTTCTTTAAATTCATAAAATATTCATCTATCAGATTTTTAAAATAGCCCTTTGTCGGGGTGGATATAATTTCCCTATCTAACCCCTCTACTACTACTTGACCACCCTTTGTCCAAACAATATTATTTTCAAATAATAATTCAATGTGCATTTCGTTTGGTAATCCTGAGGAAAACGAAAATGAACCTATGATTCCGTTTTTATGAACTGCCTGTATAAAAACCGTGTCCTCTACTTTTATCTTATGAGTTACATTCTGTCTTAAGGCAAAAATATCCATATCCGTATACCCTATAAAGCCGTACAATAGATTAATAAAATGTATCCCTTGATTGATCAAAACACCCCCTCCCGCCTTACTCGGATCTGAGGTCCATCTTTTATAATACTCTCTGTCTCTAAAAGAAAAGTATTTTACTCTATAAGCTTTTAAATTCCCATATCTTTTAGATTGAATCATCTCTCCTAATTTTTTGAATGTTTCCGAATAAGGATATTGATAAATAACTAAAATGCTTCTGTCAGAATTTTTATACTTTTTATAAAATCTTTTTACTTTTTTTATATCAATATCAATTGGTTTTTCTATTATGACATTTTTTTTCTCCTCTAAGGCCCTTTCAGCGAAATCTAAATGCAGATATGGCGAATTTGCAATATCTACTATTTCAACCTCAGAATCATGTAAAATCTCCTCGTAATTTTGGGTATGATTTGGAATATCATATTTTCTACTTAAATCGTGTGCACGCCTGATCTCTCTAGAAAAAATCCATTTTATTCTCACATTTTCTATCTCATTATAAGCATTAATATGATTTTCAGACGCACTTCCCGTTCCGATAATAGCAATTATTCTCTTCATATATTCCTTATTTATTTAAATAAATTTTTAAATCTCCATTTTAAAGCTATCTTCGGTAAATTGCCGTAACCAACATAATCACATTGACTACATAATTCACTACAATTTCTATTACCTTTATTAAGTTCTTCTCTCAATTTTTTAAACTTATCGCCAAACCATACATCTAAAATGCTGTCTTTATTGAGATCACCCATCTCATTTATATCATAGAAATCGTTATAGCAGGAACACACTTTACCTGTAGGTTTTATATATAAAACTTTATAAATCATATCACACGGAGCAAAAATAGTATTTTTTTTAAACTGACGAACATTTCCAGCTCGACTCGACCATCCACTTTGATAAGTTCGATTTAAGTGATTTATTAGCTTTCTATAATTAGGATTTATTTCTTTTAATAATTTTAAATTTCTTTTTAGTGCAATTTCATCATATGAACTCGAATAAATAAAATTTAAGCCGTCTTTGAATAACTGTTCAGCTTTTTCCACACTCAACAAATCGCCATTTGTTGATATAAAAATCCATGCCTTAGTTAATTTCTCTCTAGTATATTTTAAGAATTTATTAAATCTTTTATCTGTCAAAGGTTCGTTCATTTCAAAAAGGCCTATCCTACCCTTGTAATTAATATCTCTTAGCTGGTCGATAATAGTGTAAAATAAATCCTCATTCATATCTACGTTTTCAGGGGGAGTTTCCATCCCATAATGGCAAAAGGGACATTTTCGTGTACATTTATAATTTGTCTGAATTAAAATATGTTTAAAAATATCTTTATCAGCCAAACCGATGTTTCTTCTAATTTCCTGAAAGGGGTTAGATATATTTCTAATAAAATAATCTCTAATGACAACCTTTGTCCTTATACTCAATTTAATATTCTTTTTCCAATCGGTATTGCGTTGAGCAATTCGCCTATTTGGCGAACTCTTTTTCTTATTTATTTTCTCTCTATACAATGGAACCATCAAACTCATATATATGGCAGTTTTCAGTTTTTATGTTTTTATCAGGTTTCGTAGATAGGTTTTAAGATATTGATATCGTTGTTTAAAAGTCTTTATCTCGAACCTGAAGTCCCGCCTTATACCCTGAAGGTCTTTCACCAGCACAAACAATCTGTTGGGAGGCAACTTAATCAGCAGATTTATCAACCATCCCAGCCTCGGAAAGCGAACCGCAAGATAACAAAGCTTATCAAGATTTATCAACTGTTTTATATTATCCTGTTTTATTTGCAAACACTCGCCTGTCCTCGTTGAGCCGGTATCCGAATACGTGCTCATGCAGTCTATATAACCGTTCTCCATACAGTACTCGGCAATCTGTGTCTTAGAATAAGGCACAAGCACATTGGAATTAACATCATCTGGAGCAATCCTCCTGCACAAATTAACGGTCTCATACGCATTTTCCATACTCTCGCCGGGCCAACCAAACATCACATCAACCCCGATTCTTATTTTATATTTCTTCAACAAATCGCAGGCATTAATTATCTGCTCATTAGTCATCTTGCGATTCGCCAACTCTTTTCTCAGCTTTTCATTGCCGGTTTGGATGCCGAGGACAATCTTGTCGCAACCAGCCTGACTTAAAAGCCAAACAAATTCCTCATCTATATTTTCCACACGGGCATATGCTATGAAGCCCGGCAGGTTATTCTGAGAATACATCTTCAAGAATTTTTTTATGTATTGTAGATTAGCGTTAAGTGTTCCATCATGAAACCGCACCCATTCCAAACCGTATTTTTCTTTCACATATGATATTTCTGATATAACTTTTTCCGCCGAATCCAATCGGAAATGGCACCCGGCTCTTTCATTATAAAATTGATTTATCCAACTGGTATAACAATAGGAACATTCATAAGGACAACCGCGTGATAAAATAAATGGCTTTGTTCGCGAGTCTCTTACTTGAGGGTATTTTTGACAATAGAGGTCTCTGTCCAGGCCCGGCAATTGTCCTATATCTTTAACATATGACACATTTGAACTTTTATGTACTTGAGCATTCTTTTTAACCCAAACTCCTGGAATATTGAGTAAATCTTCGTTGCTATCCAGTCGATTCATCACCTCTAAACAGGAAAATTCACCATCACCAATACACATCAAATCAACACATGATTCATATATAATCTCCGGGAACACCAGAACATATGGTCCGCCGATAAAAGTTTTTACATTTTTATCAAGTTGTTTTACTTGCCTCAGCAGTGCAAGAGCTTCTTTTTGCTCACCCATCGCCAAACTATAACCTATAACATCCGGCTCAAAATCAAGTAATGACTTGTAAAAATCTTCCTCTGCGTTTAAACAAAAAACGTCACATATATGTCCATGTTTTTTCAATACAGATGATATGGACATGACGCCCAGTTTTTCTAATAAACCATTTTGAATAAAAGCTATTTTAGCCAAGAAGCCCGCTCACATATAACTGATTCAATTCTTTGTTGAGGTCTATTTTGAAATGGATAAAATATTTTTTGAAATCATTGTCCGCCAAGAGGAGTTGTTGTGTTTTTTTCCAGGCATTCTCAGCCTTGTGCATCTGTCCTTTTATCTTGTAAGCCTTACCCAGGGCATAATAAGCCATCGCATGATTCGGGACCAATTCGATAACCCACTTAAAATCCTTTATGGCCTGGTCCACCCTGTCCGGTCTTAAATTTCTTGAATTCAGGAAGTTGATTTCGAGATTTGCCAGATAGTTTGTTTCGAGAATAAATTCTTTGGAAAAATTAGGCCAGATGACACTGCTGGTAAGCAATGGATAACCGTATTTTATTTTTGTCCTCGGCAGATAACCTTTCTCAAGGCATTCTTCATATATCCTTGACCCCGGAATTGCCTGATAATTTCTTATTAAAGCCCAGTCCAGGTCGAGGGATCTGGCAAAATCTATTGTTTGCTCAACATCCTCTTCGGTTTCAAAGTGAAAACCAGATATGAAAAAGCCTATAATGTAGCCGTCTCCCAACTGACGTATTTTATTAACCACTTGCCTTGAGGTTTCAAGTTTCAATGCTTTGCCTATTTTTTTCAGGGTTTTTTTACTGCCTGACTCAAAAGCAAGATTGAAAATCGATATGCCGCTTTCGTACATTTTTGCTATCATTTCTTCGGTCAGGGAATTTACACCAAGCCCTCCTCCGGCTCCCCAATTAATATTAAGCTTCCGTTTGATGATTTCATCTAAAATAGCGGTGGTACGTCTTTTGTTGACCGTAAAATTATCATCATTGAATACTATCGTATTAACACCATAATTGCAGACAAGGGATTCTATTTCATCAGCAACATTTGCCGGACTCCGGTAGCGTATTGTTCTGCCCCAAAGATGCTTGGCCGAACAGAAAGTACATGAATAAGGACATCCTCGTGAAGCAGTTACTACTGCTGTTTTTGCTTTATTGCGGTCCAAAACACGAAAGAGGAAATTTCGACTCAAATTCCCATATTCCGAAAAATTATTTGGCATAATATAATCGTTAGGACTGATGTTTACCCTGCAGGGAAAAGGCAATTCATCCAAATTGCTGATTACAAATTTATTTTCACGGTATACAATATCCTGATCGCTACGATAAGCAATACCATCTAAATCACTGAATTCTTTTTCCCCATTGCATGCACAAATCAGGTCTGCAAAACAAACCTCACCTTCCCCGATTATCGCAAAATCTATATCGCTGTTCTCCAGAACCTCCGAATAAGAAATTGTTGAGTAACTTCCACCTGTCACGGTAATTGCATCTGGCGACACCTCTTTCACAACTGAGCATGTTCGATGCGCAATGCTGGATGTTGAATGAAACAGGCAGCTTATCCCTGCAATGTCGGGAGAAAATTCTTTGATTTTGTTTCGCAATAAATCCCAACACTCCGCCATATTACACGAACCTTCGGAAATAATATGTTTTATGGCCATCAGGTTAGCGTCGAGAATCTTGATTTCCAGGCCATCTATATATCTTTGCACATAGGAAGCAATATAGCCTAAGCCCAAAGGTGATTCAGCAAATTGCCCCCCCGAAACGACAACATCATAATCATAAGAGTCGGTCTCTATTGTAAAAGGGTGTATTAGCAGAATCTTCTTTATTTTTAGCGACATTTCAGACTTTTTCTATTTCTAAGCAAGCTACAGCTTTTCTCTTAGATGGAATTATTTCCGGAATTTTATCACTCCACCCACACTTTCGGTCATAAACAAAAACTTTCTTCCTGGCAATTTTCAGCCCGGATATGCTTTCCAATCTTTGCAAACGTTTCTTGTCATACTGAAGTTCCAGAGCATATAATCCAAGCGAGTCTTTTTCTATGATTATTCGCTCTTGTCCAAAAGGAACCGTCAATAACAACTTACCTCCAGGTTTTAATATTCTGATTATCTCTTCCATCGCCTTAAAATCTTCAGTCCATGACTCAACATCAGGAAGCTTTTTCGGCAGGCATGCAGAACGATCAAACGCAGATGTGCCCGTAGTCATATTAACCTTGTCGAAACCAACATGTTCAATAGTGGATATACAGAAAATTACATCAAAATAATTGCTCGTGCAGGGCATCGCACGAATGTCTGCTCTTTGAAATTTGATATTTTCTTTCAATAACTCTGTCGCTACATAACATGAAAACCTCTCGGGGTCAAAAGGAACAATATCAATAGCCTGGAATTCCTTCGAAGGTAAAATAACATTTCCCCAAAAAAGCTTGAAATACTTTCTATCGAAGAAAGATATTCCCAAATCCAGCACCTTCTCAGGGTTCCCGATTGACTGAAACTGTAGAATAACCCAGGGTATTTCAACATTTCTCATCGATTTGTTGGCCAATAAAGCGTCAACACTTTTGTCTTCGAATCCAATATCATGTTCTTTGCTTCTAAGAAATGCTTTGATATCTTCCACAATAATTTCTGTTATCAATTTATTTGTTCCGGCCAACATTAAAAACGCAGTAACTATATCCAAACTAAAGATACATGTCTTTTTGTTCCTTCCGGCACATCTTACCATTAATATCGTGGTCGTTCCGGAGAGATTCCAAATACCCTTCATCCCGCATAATACCGACATTTAATTTGTTTATTTCAGGCTGTTTGTTTATTAATTCAAGAGCATCTTTCATCTTGAAAACACTGTTATTCTCGATGTATAACTCTTTATATATTTCGCGTACAAATTCCAGATCATGCTCTTTGTCTACTGTCCATCGCATATCCGACAAATCTATACTATGTTCATAATTCTTCATTTTGAATAAGTGAGAGTTTTTCTTAATGTATGGTGTAACATGCTCTCTTTCTGAGGCCAAAACAGCTTCGTTCCAGGCTTTTTCGAGAGCGCTAAAAGAAAATACTTCCGTATCGAGTCCGTCAGGATACGTCGGCTTTATTGTATTGCTTACATAATCAAATCCGTGACCCAGGAAAAATTCTATCATCTCATCTATAACATCAGGGTCTATCAATGGACAATCGGCGGTAATCCTCACTACAATATCGCTGTCATACTTTAATGCAGCCTGATAGTACCTGTCTAATACATCGTTCTCACTTCCGGCAAAACTGCTAACCGCCATTTCAGATGCAAGTTTGATTATCTGCTTGTCTTCATTTGCGGTTGTTGTTGCAAGGACAATATTATCAATATTCTTCGCCTGTTTAACCCTGCTGATTACATGCCAAAGCATAGGTTGTCCGGATAGTTCAAGCATTACTTTCCCAGGTAGACGAGTTGACCCCATTCGTGCCTGGATGATTGCTGCAACTGTTTTATCGGCCTGCATTAACTATATACTTGATTCACTGGATTATAGAAGTCTTTCTTTGATGAAAACCAATCGCTTAAGTCATTTCCTCCCGCCCAAACAACACATTCCCTGCAAACATCTGTTTTCTCATACTCTCCCATAAGGTCATATTTACGAATCCTCTTAATCTTTTCGCTGTTCCATATTTCGTGAAGGGATTGTTCGTTGACATCTCCTGTTATTCCTGACAAATTCCAGTCAAGATTGCAAATCGAAACCCTCCCATCCCAGTTTACCGCCATCATATACCAAAGCAAAATACAGGGAAATCTCGACCCTTTCACATGGACTTCGTCAGTCACCTCAACATCCGCAATGGCACCACTCCAATCATGA
>SDBV01003763.1_pt1 | contig 22112 bp, 25 predicted proteins | sample 2277081 | NCBI WGS metagenome assembly SDBV01 (sample SAMN10402039, study PRJNA504765) | marine sediment metagenome | isolation source: marine sediment core GS10_PC15, 223 cmbsf | place: Arctic Ocean: Southern Knipovich Ridge | collected 2010 | reverse complement strand
TCTATCGAGTACCATTTACACTTCTTCCCGACGGATTCTTAGACACGAAGTCTATTGAAGCCGCCCAACGAGAAATGTCCAGCCTTGAGTTCCGTATGGAATATGAAGCAGCCTTCATTCCTGACACAGATGCATTCTACAAAGCTTCACTTTTAGAGGCATGTTCTACCACCGGCTTCTCTACACGGGTTGCGGGAGAACACGGAAAATCTTATTGTTTAGGTGTAGACCCTGCCCGAAGCGAAGACTCATTTGCTATCTGTGTTGCAGAACTGGGGGTACCTTCTAAGGTTGTTCATGCCGTAGAAATTCAGAAGATGCCTTTCCCTCAGATGGCAGAATTGCTTGAAGACCTTTGTGATGCTTTTAATGTACAATCCATTTACATGGATGCCGGCGGCGGCGGATTAGCTATCAAAGATATTTTGGCTGAAAACAATCGTGGCCATCGTGCAGGACCAATTTTGGACCCCAATGACGAGATTCATCAGACTAAGTCTGGTAGACACTTTCTGACAATGTGTAATTTTGGCACTGACTTCATTTCAGAGTCTAACTTTGCTGCATTGCGACTGCTTGAGCACCGAGATTTATTGTTTCCAAGCATCCCTCGTGCGGAAGAGCCAACCCCTGCACAAGAAGAGGGTTGGCATACAGTCCAAATAATGAAGCAGCAGATGCAGATGATTGAGCTGACTGAGACTGCAACTGGAAAGCATCATTTTGATGTACCCAAAGGTCAGGGACATGGAAAGCAGAAGAAGGATTTATATACTGCCTTTATGCTTGCAGCACGCTGTGTGTATGATCATTTGTGGGCGGAAATGCTTCCTACCAGTGTTATTCATCATGGGGGAATTATTAAGTCCAGAGAAGCGAGGCCAGAGGTTATGTCCGCCGGTATGCCCGTTGGGGATGTCCCGGACGCCTTACGCGAGAAATTAGAAATGGCACAAGATCCAGAAGGATATAGGCAAAGACTGTTGTCTCAGACGTTCAAAGGTAGAAAAGTTATAACTCATGCCTCTGCGGTATTGAAACCCAAGAATAAAGGTAAGACTCCTGGAAGAACTTCCAATCGGCCTGTAAATCAATAATAGGAGAGGAGAATATGGTAAATTGTAAGAAAGGCCATGAATTCACCCCGGCTAATACCTATATCTCTCCAGATGGAAAACACCGCAAATGTAGGATATGTCAATCTGCTCGCCTCAAAAAAAAATATAGAGAGAACAGAAAACATGTGCTAAATAAGAGATCCGAATATAGGCTAAAGAACAAAAGAGCTTTGCATGAATATCAAACAAAATATATTGAGAACAATAAAGAGAAATTATTAATCCTATGGAAAGATTATTATCATTCTAACAAGGAAAGAATACAACAGTATCAAAAGCAATATAGGAAGGATAATAAAGAACGCATGTTAAAGATGTCCGCAAATTATAAAAAGAAGAACCCAGCGAGATGTCGAGAATATGTGAGAAAAAGAAACGCACTTAAAAGAAACCAGCTGGGAAACTTTTCCTGTTGGATGGAAAGTTATTATCGTTGGCAACAGAAAGATACTTGTATATATTGTGGTGGTGATATAAGTTCTAATTTCCATTTGGAACATATGACACCTTTAGCACGAGAAGGTTTACATAGCTGGGACAACACCTGTCTGTCTTGCCCTAGATGTAATCTTCGCAAGGGAACGCTAACTTTTGAGGAGTTTGAGGTAGCAAACAATGTCTAATGATGTAAAAGATGTTATTAATAAAAAGCTTGAGAACTCCAAAGTTCTCTCCCATCGGGAAATCAAACCCGGTATACATGAAATGGAAATTGACGTTGGTCCCGAAGGTAGACCCGCAGTTGAATTAGCTTACTTGGATCCTAAAAAGGGAGACCAGAGCCCCATGAGGTTTCATGAGGGGGGTAGAGTTATTACTCGTGACTTTACTCGTCGAGTAGACCTAGACCTGTTAGTTGGTAAACCCGAGGTTATTAGAGCCAAGCCCCAACAGATTTTTCAGCGAGCTATTGAGTTTTACAAGGCCAAGGGTCCATATGGCACCTGGGTTGACACCCTATCTAACTTTGCTGCTAAGGGATATAAGAACGATATCGATGACGAAGATATTAAACTCTTCTATGATACCTGGACGGAGGAGATCAATTTTCAAGAGACTGTTGAGAAGATTTTCTTTGACTTTTTTAGGGTAGGAATGGTTCGGACCTTCAAAATTGTGGGTAAGTTTGACCCCAAGTTGAAGCCAGAAAATTTTGATGGTGCCGTAAGACGTAAGGCACAAGCAAATAGGTACCAGACTTCCTCACAGTTGAAAACTCTTATGGCATATAGAGATGTTGCAGCTGCTAAGAAGATTTGGTCTAAGTCTTTTGTACCGCTTAAATACACCCTCCTCAATCCCACACTCGTGGATATCCAAGGTTCCCTATTATTCGACCAAACAGAAACTTTCCTAAAGCCAGAAGCATTTAAGGAAGTGGCGGCTCTATTGAAGAACCCTGCCAAGGCCAGTCCAGAACAGAAGAAGTTTCTACAGAGCTTACCTCGAGAGTTGAAGGATGCTATCAAGAAAAATAAACCAGTAAAGCTTCCTCCGGAATTAGTAGGTAAGTGTGATTATCGTAGAATGGATTACGAGCGCTATCCTATGCCCAAGGCTGCCCGAATGTTTGATGATATGAATTACAAGGATGAGTTGAAGAAAGCCGACTATTCTACTTTAGATGGTATTACCAACTATATTCTTAAAATTACCATAGGTAACGATGAGCATCCTGTAACTAGCCAGGGAGAGTTGGAAACAATTGCTAGGCTCTTTGATACCGCAAGTAAGAGTTTTGATATTGTTTGGAACCATACTTTACAGGTTGAGAAGATTACTTTCCCAGAGGTTTCTCAAATTTTAGGAGTTGATAAGTTTGAACAAGTTAATGACGATTTGAGTCAGGCTATGGGGGTTACCCGTGCCCTGGTTGATGGAAAGTTGAGCGCCAATGCCAAATCTGTAGAGGCAGCTCTCAAAGGTTTTGCTGAGGAAGTGAACTATGCCCGTCGATGTGTGAAGCGTTGGATTGATAACGAGTATGAGGAAGTGGCATTAGCTATGGGATTTAGCCGTTATCCTGTGGTAAGATTTGATGAGAACTCTCTCAAGGACGAGATCATGATGATGAGCGTTGTTCAGGGAATGATCGACCGACGTATTCTGTCTTACGAGACCGGTATTGAGAAACTGGGTATGGATTACAGTAATGAGCTTTCTAACTTTATCCAAGAAAAGCCTTTGGTTCAAGACGGTACCCTTGGTATTATTGGATCGCCGTACAATCCGAAGGCTCTTCCGCCTACAGGGCCTGTACCTACTAAGGATGAGACCCCTGGAGGCAAGCCGACGACAGTTACCCAGAAGGATCTTCAGGATTTCCAGAAGAATATTACAGAGCAGATTCAAAAGATACAAAGAACACCGGTGGGTACTCCTAGTGAGGGCCGCCCCCGAAGGGGACGCGGCAAGCCTCGTGCGAAGTCAACCAAACCGAACACAAAGCCACGCAAGACCTAACTAGGGAACAAAAACTATTGAAGAATTTATGGAGGACATTAGAAAATGACCAACCACAAGAACGTAGATAAGAACGTCAACGTCAACGCCTTTCTCGAGGAGTTGCGAGAGTTGTCTGTTGTTGTAGGCGAAGATTGTCCAGAAGGGCATCGAAAAGATCCCTCTTCCGGTAGGTGTCTGCCTATGGGAAGTTTAGACCATACAGAATTTACAAGGAGTGTCAATGTTGATTATGGTCCCGAGTGGAGAGGTGAAGTAGATAAGAAGGATACCACTCCGATGATTGCTAGTGAACAGGAGACCGGCGTTGACGCTGAAGAGATGGATGAACCCGAAAGTTGTGCTGAAGGCACAACTTTTTCTTTTATCCAGAGACGCTGTGTTTCTCTGGAAGATGCGGAGCAGGAGAATGATGACGAATTCGCCATGACAGACGAGGGTATTTACATTGAGGAGTCCCGAAATGGGCATGAGGAAGTTGTTGCTTTGGATCCTGAGGGTAGGCGTGACCCTGTAAATCACGATTGCCCTACGAATATGTTTTTTGATTACAAGAGGAGAGAATGTATTCCTCTTAACAAGGACACCGTCCTGGCGTCCGAAGATTTTAGTGATGAGTTCAAGCAGGAAGTGGCTAACTTTGCTAGACTCGCAATGACGTCTCCAGACCCAATGGACGGCCATAGACACGTAGCAACTCTCGATGTAGATGGAAACGGTGTTACTTCCGTCGCCGGACATCCCTTTCACAGCCATACTGTGAAGAAGTTTGAAGTTGCCCCTGAATCAGGAGAGCATAATGGTGAGACATATATTTCTCAGCATCCGGGCGTTGCTGTCCCTGTAGAGATGCGTGTAGAGCCTCTAGAAGATATGGGTTTCGGAAGTGAGGAAACCGCAGCTCCCCTTAAGGGTGGAGCGAGGAAGGCACTGCCCGATAGTGCCTTTGGTGTTCCTGGTAAGAGGAAATTTCCTCTGGATACTTGTGGACGTGTACGTAACGCAATGGCCCGCTTTAACCAGGGTAAAGGACTTACTTCTGGGGAAAAGGCCACTCTTCGTAGAAAGATTTTAGCCCGAGCTTCGGCTTGTGGCATAGAAGTGAAAAACTTTGGAAAGGCAAACACCAACGATGAATTTGCCGTCGTGGTACAGGAGCTAATCACAATGGATAATAATACAACTGAAGACAGAATTGAGACCTACCGGGCAGAAGCTCAGGGTCGAGGCCCCTGCCCCCCTGGTATGACATGGGATTCCGCTTCTATGCGGTGTTCACGAATCCGAGGATTCGTACAAGAGATTGCTGCAAATGGGCATGAAGACGTAGTTAAGAATCAGCCGGAAGGAAGAAAGGATCCTGTTGGTTATCAGTGCCCTCCTGGAGAATTCTTTGACTTCACCAACCGGCGCTGCCTGCCTCTAGACCCTTCTCGTAAACCGGGTACTACCACCACCAAGGCAGATAACGAGGATTCCGCTGAGCGTAAGCTAACCCCGCAGCCTGAGGGAAGACCTGTCCGACTTCCAATTGATTGCCCTACAGGTACAATTTGGAATAAGGACCGTAATGAGTGTATTCCCCTAGACTCTAGTAAGAAGACCAAGTCTGCTGAGGAAGAGGCCGCCCTTCCTGATTTTATCCAGAAGATTGTAGATAAAAAGAAGGGCAAGAAAGACGACAAGAAGAAAGGTGGAAAGAAGGGCTTCGTACCGTTTGGTAAGAAGAGCAAATCCGAAGAAGAGGATGGAGCTGCACACCCAACTACAACTACCAATGGTCCTGGTAAGAAGGGAGGCCCCGGCTGTCCTGAAGGACAGTTCATGAATCCGGTTACCAAGAAGTGCATGCCTAGAAAGGGGGCTTTTAAGGGTAAGTCTGAGCAAGAAGACGCAGATGCCAAGCCCGCTAACAGGGAGGGACTGACCCCCGCCCCTGCTGGTAAGGTACAGCATCAGTCTGATTGCCCTCCTAACACTGCTTGGGATGCTAAGAACAAGATCTGCAGACCAATTGATTCTATGGCTAAGGATCGCCCTTCTGGGGCAAGCCCTCAGTCCCCACGATCTACTGCTGAAGAGGTACAGGCAATGTCTCTTGCTAAGCTAGTCTCTGCTCTTGATGAGCTTATTAGCCACTTGGGTGAGGAGAAAGAGAAGGGTAAGGTTGTAGCTAAGGACCTGCCTAACGCGGCATTTCCACCTTCTCTAGTAAGTGATAGTCATCGTAGTCTAATGCATCACAAGTCCGATGTTGTAGATCCTTATGATACTGCATCTGTGGATGTGGTTAGACTAAGAAATTCTCTATTTAGAGCAACTACGGTTCAGGGATTCTCTGGGAAAGCTGTTGAGGATGGAATAGACCATCTCTTATTTCACGCCCGTGAGATTGTAGCAGAGAACTTAGAAAAAAAATCCTAAGCGGGTGGGCTGACAGAGGTCAGATCACTAACCCTGAGGAGTTTCATCCGCTATGCCAGCCTACGGAAATTTTTGATCCCAAGTCTGGATCTTGCATTCCTCTTACTAACGTGGAGGGGGCGGATCCGGTTGGCACATTGGAATGCCCTGATGGATGGGTATTAGACGAAGCTCTTAATATGTGTAGGCCTGAAAACCCCATAGACGTTTCTTCCCACGGGGGAACTGATTTTACAGGTAGATTATCGGATGTACCTAAAGGATTAAGGCCTAAAAAGGTTAAGAAGAAGAAGGGAACTGCTGCAGATGAAAATGCGGCGCCGTTTAAACCGACAGATAAGATGGAGCGGTGTATTCAAGATGTTAAAGCCCGTTTGAGAAAGAGCCAGAAGACCTTTAAAGACCAAAGCATTAAGAGTGCTGCAATAGCTATATGTAGATCACGACTAAAGCAATAAGGAGGCAGCGATCTAATGTGGGATTTTCTAAAGCTCCTGCTCCAGGATTATGGATTGGTTGCCCTTATTCAGGTAGTGGAAGTCGTAGCTATTATATATCTGTTTCGTTTGAATCAAAAGAAGCAGGCAGAAGTGATAAAGCTTTACGAAAAAAGAGTTGAAGACGTATCTGAGAGTAAGGAAGATTATGAAGAACTGGCCCATAAGCTTGATCAATCAATTGACCTTCTCATCAAGGTCTTCAAACGTAATGGAGGATAGAAATCCGATGCAGAACATCGAAACGATGGAAGCCCAAGTCGTAGAGCTTAAGCAGGAACAGAAGGCCTGTAAAGCAAAAACTTTGAAGAATTTAGACGAGTTGTATAAGCTACTAAACGGAAGTGACAAAAACTCAGAAGAGGAAGCAGTGGCAGTAGCAGAACCCGCTGCCCAAGTTTAGGAGGAAACAATGGTAGAAGAGAACAAGGTTAGGGTATATGCGCCTATTCAGGTCCAAGAGGAAGTGGAGAAGGCAGACTTAGAGAAGGCGTCGGTCCTAGCTTTCCCAGACGAGAAACAGGGAGATCTTCAGTACATTCGTTCTCTTTTAGTTTCAGCAGGAACTAATAAGAATGGAGCCCATTTCCTCCCATCCGAGATGATGAGGGCGCACAACACTATTGTCCATAAAGCTATCGATATCGAGCACGAAGAAGATAAGATTATTGGACATATGTATGAAGCAGCTTTCATGTTTAAGGACGGCAGCCAGTTTGATCCCAAGCAGGTTATGGCAGAGTATGACGAATCAGAACAAGACCCAGACTCCCTGGATATAGATATAGTAGTTGCTGGAGTTATCCACAAGCTGCGCTTTCCTGAACTTGCCGAGGAAATCGGTAATGGTGATTGGAAGGTAAGTATGGAGTGTTATTTCAAAGACTTTGATATCAAGGTTGGGAATCAAATAATTACTCGCGACGAGGCAAATAGTTTGGGATACAATCCCGAGGATCTAGTTGGGGGCTTTGTTAAGGTTATGGCAGGCCAGAAGGCTTTAGGTAAGCAGTTTGTTTCTCGGGTTCTACGACATATCACTTTTAGTGGTATGGGAATCGTGAAGAACCCTGCTAATCCTCACTCCATTATCATGGAGACTGCAGCTCACCGAGAGAAAATGGAAAATGGTGAGCATGTTGTAGATCTAGAACAGATCGACAATCTAAGAGGACACAAAATTGAGCTATCTTCTTCTAAGGAAGATGATCCAGAGCAGGAGGAGGTTGCTGCCCAAGTTAAGGTAGTATCCGAAGACGGAAATATGGAAGTTGTAGACCAAATCTATGTAGAGCTGGATAAAGATACCGGCGGAATTAAGAGAGTTTTAACTGTTGGAGGTAAGGAAGAGGCTGCGCTACGTTGGACAGGTCCAGGTATTGGCGGTCCCGGCTCAATATCTTCCTTTCCGGACAGTGTTTGTAAGAGTTTCAAGAAGAGAGTTACCAAATTTAATGCCCTTGACCAGTCGGAAGCCCAAGTTATACATGAGCATTGGTGTGCTCTTTTTGAAGAGGCGTGCCCTGTAATCGGTGCAACTTCTAAGGCCCCAGAGTGCCTGAGAAACGTTCGGAATCGAACAGTCAGAGATGAATCAGACGATGCTCTCACAAAGACTATTCGAGAGGTTGTAGACGGTAGTCCGGGTAATACATTCCAGACTATCCTCCAACGGCCTGTCCTGTCCAAGGACGCAGCCAGCACTTCCAGCAGGCAAGAGCAGGTAACCAGAATCCGGGCTGAAGCAGAGGAACTTAGAAATTCTCTTCGATCTTTCGTTACCGTGGAAAAAAAAACTTCAGAGTAATCAGTGAGCCTATTGAGGCCTCCTCAGTCATAGCTTCGAACAAGGTTATTAGGTATAAGAAGAAGATGGATGCTTTTAAGACTGCACAGGCTTTGGAGCCTTCCGCACAACGAGAAAAGGCAGGAGGTTTTATCCTTTTCGTGGGAGCCGGCCCCGATGTTATCGAGGCAGGTGTAGATCGCGAAGTTGCGGTTGAGAAGGCTGTAGAAATTCTGAAGGAAAATGACACAGTTGTGTTTTTATCCAAACTGCAATCCAAATTTGGAGAAGTTTACGTTACGAAAGATCAGCTGATTCTTACAAGGAAGAAATCAGAATAAAAGGAGGTACGCCGACATGGCAAAGCCGGATCAACAAAATGTCACAGTAACCGCAGCCGGGCAAATGTTTAGGGACGATGGTAAGCTACCGTTAGCTCCCGCTTTTGACAATCTGTTAACTGCCAATGGTCCTGGCGACGCGGCTGCTAGTGGAGTCGTTGTTGGAGGTATTTACGTCGAAACTACCACCAGTGGCTTGGCGGTACGTCTTACCTAAGTAATGTGTTCACTACATTTTAGTGAAGGAATGGCTACGGAGTAGATGAGAGGAAGTGTGACCCAAAGAGCACACTCGTTTGAAGTCGTCGGGGGACGTACATCAGACAAAAATCCTGATAAGGAGGAAAAGCCGAAATGACAGAAACTACTAAAGAACAGTTCAACGCAACTGTCCAGGCTGAAGTCGAGAGAATTCTTTCCTCCAGAGAAGAGGCACAGGCTCGTATAGAGGCTGAAGCTGCTCTCAAAGAGGCAAAGGAGACCTTCGAAACTCTGCGCGCATCCCTAGAGGCAAAGGATGCAAAGCTTACGGAGTATGAAGAGGCTCTTGCTGCTCTCGACAACGACTCGGAGACGCCCACAAATGCTGAAGTGGCCGCCAACGAAAGAATCGTTGAACTTGAAACAAAGCTCGAAGAGTGGAAGCATAGCGCTGAGGTAGCACAGGCTGCCCTTGACACTCTAGCTCGCGAAGAAACTGCTGCCAGCCGAATGGCTGAGCTTGCTGAGTCTGGAGTTTCTCTAGATGACGAAGCGGCTGAGGCACAGTATGCTAAGGTCCGAGAAATGTCGGACGAGGGCTTCGCGTCCTATCAGAGCGAGCTTGTTGCTCTAAAGAGCAAGTATGCCTCCACTTCAGAAGAAGATGGAGATGAAGGGATCGAGGTTACGGAACTATCTGCTCAGGAAATCGCTGAGATTTCTCAGAGCCTTGGCTGTGACCCGGCCGACTCCAAATGCATTTCTCTCGTCAACGAGGTAGCACAAAAGGTAGCAGAGGTTAGCAATAACCGACGCACTCAGGCTACAAAAGAAGAGACCACAGAGGAAACCTCTGAGGAAGCTTCTAAGGAAACGACAGAAGATCCAAAGAAGGAGACCGCTTCTCAGAAGATGTCTCTCGGAGAGGCAATTAGTCGATCTGTAAATCAAGAGATTCAAGCTAATCCTAGCTTGAAGGAAGAAATGACCCAAGCATGGGAGGATTACTACGAGGCGAAACGCGCCGAAAGAAAGTCCTAACAAAAGGAGGTACTGACACATGGTGTTCATCCCACGTGATCCTGTTGTTCAGAATCAGTTCCTGGTACATGATACGTCCCAGGGTAATGGTACTGAAACCGCAGGTTGTGTAGTTTTTCTTTCGGGTGACCAACTAGTAGCATGTGTAAGTGGTTCAACGAGCGGCAATACTAACAAGCCGTATGGCTTCTTGATGCAAAACGTCAAGGCCGAGTCCTCCGCACACCCAACTGGGTTCCGACTTCCTGGTGATCTGGGAAGCTCCGACGCATTTACGGGAGACCCCGTAGCGGTTGCTCACCTTGGACTCTACGATACCACTTTCTATAACACTGCTGCTACATACACTGCTGGCGACGATCTAGATATTGCTGCCAATGGTGCAGTCACACCGACCGGTGTGAATACAGTTAACAATACAGTTGTTGCTGTTGCTCAAAACACACTAAACTCTGCAGCTGTTGCTGCAGGTGATAAGCTTAGAATAAAGCTTCTCATATAACCCCTAAGGAGGAAAAGTCATGGACAAGCAAAAGCTTGCTGAATTGTTTCACGCAACTGCTGCATTCGACTCTCCTGAGGGCGTCGAAGCATACAAGGCCTTTGCACAGGCACTTACAGTGCCAATTCTCCAGGAGATTCGAGATGCATCCATTATGCGACAGCTCTTTGCTGTTGAGCGTCTTGCCCCTGGTGCTCAGGCCGTATATCCAGTTGCTGACGATTTCGAGATTCCAGTATTCGTACTGCCAGGTCTCGGATATATCGCACAGAACTTCGTCGAAGGTGTTGGTGAGGAAGTATATGTTCCTACCTTCAACATTTCCGTATCTGCGGATTGGAAGGTAACTTACGCCCGAGATTCGCGTATCGACATTCCCGAGAGGGCTGCTCGAAACGCTGCCCGCGCAATTGCTGACTTCGAGGAAGACTCTGGTTGGCGAGTAATCGTTCCTGGTGGAACGACCAACTTCGCTGGACAGGGTCTAATTGGATCCCGCAACGCGCCTATTTTCCAGGTTCCTGCCGGTGCAACCGGTGAGAAGTTCCTTTCCAAGGAACTAATCAACCTGATGATGGTCGGCATGAAGAGAACTCGCCGATCTCTAACCGATCTCTATATCTCGCCTGAGGATGCCGCTGACGTACGTGAGTGGACTGATACTCAGGTCGATCCTATCACTCGCCGAGAGATTTTCCAGGCGGCAGGTATGGGTCGAATTTGGAACATCAACCTACACGAAGTATTCCAACTTGGTGCTACTGGTCGATTCAACATCAACCAGAATGGTGCTACTTTTGGTGTCTTCCAGGTAGATGGCTCCGGCGATTTCAATGACTATACGCCTACTAACGTCAACACCGTTGATGCCAATGGTAACGTCACGACCGCTGGTGAGACTCAGGTATGGGGATTCGATCTTTCCGTTAATGACTCTCTCGTCATGCCTATTCGAAAGGAATATGAGGCCCACGACGATCCGACGCTACTCCGACAGCAGAAGCAAGGTTTCTTCGGCTGGGAGGAAGTTGGTTTCGCGCTTCTTGATTCTCGAATGGTACAGCTGGGTGTTATTGACCGATCGTAATCTCATTTCATCTCTTTGGGAGGGGGTGGAAAACACCTCCTCCCTCAGGGAACAAGTTTAGGGGATCAAGTAGCCGGTTTGGGTCTTGCTACCCCTCCCGGCTTTTTTTGTGGGAACAAGTATATTCCAGCTGGGCCCCGGTTAGTCCTAGGTAAACAAGGTCTCCCCGCCCTGTTTCCGGGGCCCAGCATCAAGATTATTTTGACCAAGAGGGTAATAAATGGGACCAACAGACGTAAGTAATACAAGCACACTATATGATCAGGGTTTGCGGTTTCATAACGTAGTTGCTACTGGTATCCAGACAATAAGCGCAAGACCAACTAGATTAATGTCTGTGCAGCTAAATCAGAGCTCAATCGGCTCCTCATTTATCATCTATAATGGGCTGAGCACGGATGGGGAAGTAGTATGCCGAGTTGCTACAGTCGGCGGTTTCAATCTTCTAAACAAGAATAGGGTGTTTGATGTTGTTTTGAGCGGAGGTTTAACAGTAGATGCAGTTGGCGGTACGCCAGACTTCACGATAAACTATATATAGAGGTAACCATATGAGCACTGGAACACTATACGATACTGGAAATCGTTTTACCCACCTTAGTTCTGCTGGAACTACTGTTATAAGAACCACTGCTACTCGATTGCTGAGAGTTAATATCAATACCCCAGTTACAGGCGGCGTGATAGATGTTTACAATGCCACCACTGCCGCTGGCGAACAAGTTGCTTCTATAGCTGCCGCGGTCAATTCCCAGACAGGGTCGTCAGAATTTGATGTGGCTTTAAGTGGTGGATTAACGGTTGTTGTTACCAACAATGTGGACGCTACAATAATTTATCAATAAGGAGAAGGTATGTTGATTTATTTTTTCATTAAAGTGCTGATGGCAGTCATTCTGACTGAGTTACTTACAGAATTGGTTATCAAGTCGGAGATTTTCAAGTTTGTGCGAACCGGGGCTTTTAAGTTAGGAGATTGGTTCAGAAAACTATTCAGTTGTGGTTATTGTTTTTCAGTATGGGCAGCCGCAGCAGTTGTAATTTTAACTGATACATGTTATCCGGTAACAGAAACCCATTGGCTGGACCTAGGGCTGATGGCCCTAGTAGTTCATCGTTTGGCCAATATACTTCACAATGTGATTGATAAGTACACAGATAAATACTATGACCAACGGTATGTTAATACCATTAAGGAATAGGGAAGGAGATATTATGCGAGGATATATACAGAATGAGGGAGATCAAGCATACTTTGTTTGCCAAAGACAGATTCCGCCTGGAGGTAAAGTTCAGCTTGATGATATTTACAAAAGTGTAGGCCGTAACAGCGGATTGGAGGATGGCCTGTCGTTTGTTGACTGGGTTAAATCCAATATATTCAGACGTGGCACCTGGGGGTATTACGAAGAAGAAGGTAAGCCCCTCGGAGGAACTGCTACGAAAATTGTTCCTAAGAAAGCTGTTCCTAAGAAGCGTGTTAAGCCGGAATCCGCGGCCACCTCCTCCAAGAAAGAGAAGGATGCAAAGGGAGCAGGCCGTTCTATGCGCCGAGATCCCCGAGCTATTCACGATGTCACGGGTACAAATGTTACGCCCTCTGCCATTATTGAAGCCCCTTATGATCAGGCGAGAACCTTAATCGAAAAGACTAAGGATCGGGCGGTATTGAGAAAGGCTCTCAGTCTTACCAAGCATTTCTCTGGTAAGGAGCAGCACATGCGACATATAGTTAAGAGGTTAGACCAAGTATACTAAGGAGGGCCTAATCGATGACATCGGTTCTAAAGCCCGAGATTACTTCGATCATTAACGGTCTTCTTACAATAACAGTCAGATCTGTTACTGCGGTAGAAGCTGTGTTTGATCAGCTCTTGATCTTTAGAGCAGATGCGGCTAATGGTCCCTTTACTAATATAACTACTATTACATTAACGAGCGCTGGCGTATATACCTTTCTAGACACTGGAACTAATCCAGGTAAATATTACAAAGCACAGTATTTCAACAGTAGTAGTATGGTGAGTAGTGTATTTTCTGAATTGGCACAAGAAACTGGCGTCTTTTCTGAGTATACAGTCCCAACTTCTACTGCTTCTTATCCCCCAGAGATAGCTCTCTCGGAGCAGGATAGAGAGATTGTAGAATCTATTCGACTCACCTTAGGAGATTTTGGTATTATCGAAAGAGATTTCTATAACTCTACAGACTCCAATTCTCAATTTGCTTGTGCTTCTCAGATCTCTTCTGATCAGAAGACCTGGGAACTCTTGGAGTTCAAGGGTTGGCCTCAGCGAGTTGTCATCAATGGTGATGAGAAGACTAGTATTACTGATCCTCAGGTAATTGGTTATCGGTTTTTGACCTTTAGTGGCGCTGAAGCCTGTATCACAGGATCTTTGGACATTTTCTATAATCATTTTCGATTCTCAGATAGAGAAATTTTGCTGGCTTACGATAGGGCCGGGAATCTATTGGTATCTTGTGGTCTGGATACCTCTCAGATTACTACCGAAATGTTGATTATGCAGGCAGCCATTCTTCTTCTAGAGGGAGAAGTTAGAGACTTTGCTACTGGGGCAGTAGAGATTAGAGATGGGGATACCTTTTTCAGCAATACCCGTGGCATCCAGGCTAGAACTGAAGATCTGAGAGATCTTAAGCAGAAGATTAGGGATCTGATTGAGTGTGCTCGCTTCAATGCGTCCTACGGCCTGGAGGGAGTTAGGTTAGACTAATGCCCAAGCAGATGGTCCCTAACAGTGTAAAGAAGCAATTCAAGAAGATCACCCAACGTCTGACGTTGGATTTATCTCAACCTCTACGTATTATTCAGGAGAGCCCTTCGTTTGTGGATTGTCCCAACTGTGTGTGGGATTCTATCAACAAGAAGTCTTCTAATGTGTTCCAATCTTCCTTTACTGTAGCTACAACCATTTTCGCTAGTACGGACCAAGAGAGAGTAATTAGCCCGGTTTCATTTACCGAAGGTCGGTGCCCTGTTTGCATTGGAGAGGGACAACTCTTCACAACGAAAGAAATTTGTATTCCAGCCATGATTAATTTCATCGGGAGAGATAGAGGTGGGCGTTTCTTAGATCTACCTGTCGGAAAAGAAGGAGTTAACTTCCTTGTGGTAAAGACTTTGGCTTGCCATTACGAATTACTTTTGAACAATCAGATTTTTATTGTTCATAATAATGTTAAGTGTGAGAAGTTTACGCCTCCGTTTGTTAGGGGTTTAGGCGGGGAAGAAGCAGTTACTGAGATGGTTCTACAAACTGTAGAATCAGGAGAGAGAACCTCTGCTAAGTTTGGCGGCACCGATAAACAACGTCGAGAAGCTAACGTCAAGCGCCGCATCAAGGGCCCCACCGAGACTGACGTACTAACTGGCCGTCTAATAGGTAGATAATGGCTGGATTCAAAATAAAAGCTAATATAGATCTTGGAAAGCTGAAGACTGTTATTGAAAAGAAACAAAAATTGATACAGAAAAATATAGCTACAGTCTTAAAGAAGGAGGCCCTCCCTTTCCTTATAGAAAGGATTATGGTTGGGTTTGATAGTCTTTCTGATAGGGCGAATATGCTTCCAGAGGATCCGACTAACCCTGGAAATTGGAGAGCAGAATTCCTTAACAAGCTGGAAGAAGATGTAGTAAGAACTTTTGTGGTAGCCGGGGATCGGATTACTATTAGATTGGGAGACAAAGACTTCTTAGGATATGATCCTTCTGGGAATATTGACGCAGATGATACCGAGCCTTTGCATTGGATGGTATTTTTTATAGAAGGGTTGGTGGGAGATTGGGCGTTTATCAGTCCTGAGAATTATACTCGCTTGAATAAAGGAAGTAAGTATAAGCCAGGTTGGGGTCGCTTTGATCAAGGCTTTATGGTGAATCGTCAGGAGTACGAAGAAAGGGGGTGGGATAATACCATTCCTTTTAGCCAGTTAAGGCATCCATTTTCTGGATTTTCTCCTCTAGATATATTTGCAGAAGCTCTTCGAGAATTTAATTTACGACCCTTTATTCAAAAAGCTATTGACGCTGCTATTCTAGGGAGGCAAATATGACAGTAACTTTGGCCAGAATGGAAGACATGAGTCTTCAACACTGGATTAAAGACGTTATCATTCCTCTCAAGTGGGTCGAAAAGGTAGTCAATGCCCCGTTAGTATTCAACTCGGAGAAATCAGTTTATGAGGCGGAGATTCAATGGCTTCCTAGTTTTTTAGATGAAGGAAGGGGTTGGGTCTTTTTTGATCCAGCAGGAAGCGGAAGTTGTGTTGTATCAGATATTCCATCTACGGAACAGTCTACCAGAGTAACAGTAAGGAACGAAGGGAGTACTGCGATTAGTGCTTCTCTCTATACCGTTAATTACAAGGAGGGTACAATAGGTCTTCCTGGAGGAGGAATTACTACTGCGGAAGGAACTCCTACCACAGTAGATTTTTTCCAGTATTACGCATCTATAATCGATGGGTGGCCGGGAACTAAGCCCCCAGATCTCCCCGTAGTGGCTATAGAGATGAAAGGATATGACAAGCGTCCCTTTCAGTTGGGGGGAGGAAGAAAGTCTGTTCGTACGGTAGCAATAGATATCTTTGCTACCTCCAGTGCAGAGAGAGATGATTTAACAGAGTTCCTTTACGATGCACTTTATAATCGTCACATCCCTGTTTTTGATTTTCGAGAGGGGGAGCCTCTAACTTATGATGGAGAATTTAATCCCACCTGGAGCGGAACTCTGTTAACGTTGAATAACAATGACGATGCACTTTTCTACTTCCGTAATGTAAAAGCAGAACACATTACTGGAAGACAAGACTGGAGCGACTTAAATAGATGGCGCTCCAGAATTACTTTTCAAATGGAGTCCTTTAGAGATGGCTTGGATTTTAATGCCTTGTCTTAAGGCGGAGCGCCGCCGCGCTCCAGGCATGGAACAGGAAATTCCTTCAAAGTTGCCTCAACTTTGAGGCGGTTACTTAGATTCCCCCGTCTAACAGTAACTAAACAAATCTCGTAAAGGAGGAAGACCTGATATGGCACGACGTAACCGAATAATTTACCCAAGTAATTCGGTCTGGGCAAACGGTAATGTCCTCTACCGTGTAATGACGTTTGGTTCTACTACAACGTTCAACACCGAGGATATCTTCGAGCTTGGTCAGCTCAAGATCATCGACGTTGTCGATGATTCTCCGACTGTCGCCGTGACCATTGAAACTGATGAGTTTGGTTCCGTTTCTAACCTTTATGCTCTAGCAAATCTTGAACAGGACAATGTTCTGGTTCATGACGCAACTACCGCATCTGGCCACCTTACTGTAGTAAGTGGTCTGGGTGAGAGCGCTACCAACATCGCTTTCTATCACGGTGTAACCCTTACCGATTTTGGTCTATCCGCTATTTGTGGTAACTCCTCGGTCGAGATCTGGGCTCCGATCCAGAATGAGTGTGATCTTGGTACTGATTCTAACAATGTTGATCAGACCATGTATCTACCGCGCGTATTCGTCAACTCTATTGAGTGGACATACTCCGCCGGCGCTAACGCAGCCGAGAATTACGGTGGAGAAACTGACGCGAAGTTCTGGTTTGTAAACGATGGTAAGTTCGTTTCTAACGAAGAATTTGTATACACTACTTTTGGTGCAGGTCTTGATGGAGATCCTAATACTGGAACCACGGGTGGAACAGGCTTTAAGCTCCCACTTGGTGGAGTTTCTCAGTTCTTGGGTCTCGATGAAGCCAAAACTCCGGTTGAACTTATATCTACAAGATCCACTGGTCAGCTGGCATTCCTACGCTTTGACGATTTCGGTAACCCCGCAGTTCGTTACTTCAACGAATCTGCAGGTGATACGACTGAAATTGCTGTCGAGGCGGGTACTGTAGCTGTTGCCGGTTCATATGTATACAATTCCGCGACGAACGAACTATTTGATCCTACAGATCTAACGACTAACAGCGCTCTTCTTGGCGAAGCTAAGGCACTAGGCGACATTCTTTATGTAATATATGCCGCTAACGCTTTCGCGAATGCGTTTGCAAGTCTTGAGGGCGCAACGCAAGCTGCTAGAGGTGGCGGTACTGCTGCAACCTCACTAATGGCAACGCGAAGAGATGCAGAGTACTTCGCACCGATCGAGGTCAACACTGAAGCTAAGCCCGAGGATGTTGGTGCTGTGCGACAGGGACAAATTGAGATTTACTTGATCGATAAGGATGTGCTTGACCCAGGTGCTGACAGAGATGAACAGCTTGCTCTACGTGTAACTTCCGTGACTATTGCTGCGGACCTTACCCGAGAGCCTCTCTTCGAACTCTCGCACTTGAGGCCTTATGACCGATCTTTGACCTTCCCGATTCCGTTTACGGTAACCGTTGAGACCACCGCAAACGACTTGGAAGAGTATGCAACTCTTGCTTCTAAGAAGCTGGGTGTTGTTACTGACAAGACTACGGATGATATTTCAATCTACGACTTTATGACCGCTAATGAACGACTCGACCTAGTGGTTCAGATTTATCAGCAGACCGACGAGGAAGCTGGTGGAACTGGCCAAAATAGACGAGTTCTCGTGCGCGAGATGGTTGGAGATGAATACTATCAGAGAGGGGCACGCTTCAACTACTATGATGGAGCAGGTGACGATCCCGATGGAGATCCTGTTGGTTCTCCTACGGCTATTCCGGCAGTCCCAACGAAGTCTAATACTCACCGTGAGCGACCACTAAAGACTGTTGTTGCTAAGGATCTCAGAATTACTGACGAGGCCTACAACCTCACTCTTGGTGAGAATGCATCGCAGACCTATGGATTCCGAGGAACCAACCGAATCTTTGCTATACTTGGCGAAGTCGATATAGCTGACTTGGTTGCTGACCCCGGTTTGCAGGCGCAGGAGGGTATCAACAGATTGTTCTAAAGGGTTACTTTTATATTTGAATACCTCCGGATAAAATCGGGGGTATTCAACAAGTTTACCTCCGGTTGACCGGAGGGATTTACTTAAAGGAAAGGAATATAATGACTGATTCAAGGGAAGCGCAGGCCTTACAAAGATCTAAGGAAAAACTCAAGAGAGACATTGAGAAAAGAATTATGAGAGGGGTGGATGAAATTCTCGATATTGCAGAGGTTGCAATTGGTGATTCTCAAAGATACAAACCTTTTCGATCCAAAGTCCTGAGAGCAGGAAACAATGCCATCAGAGAAATTAAATCGGATTTGGAACAGCATTACAAAGTGCTGTTTGTGCCTACTATAGAGGATATAATTGAAGTACAGACGCCTACGCTGCGTAGAGCTAATTAAGGCCAAGGAAAAGGAGAATAAACATGGCTGATGCCAAAGAAGATGTAAAGCAAGCTGTACAAGATTTGTTGGACAGCAGAAGAGAATACACTTTAGAAACTCCAGAGAATGAGATTTTACATTTCTTTATTGCCAACCCCAGCGGAGAAGATATTCGTAAAGCAGACTGGCAATATTCCAAGGTATACAATCAGGCGATCGTCGATGAGTTTTTGACCCAGGCCCAAATGCTTGACCTTCTCCAGGAAAAAGGTATTGTTAGCGATGAATATACTGAAAAGCTAGAAACGGTTCGCATCTCACTTGGAGCCGAACTTTTCAAACTTGAAAATCTTATGGATAGCTCTAGCCCGGAAGAACGCGAAGCCTCCGCCCTTGAGGTTGCTCGTCTTAGAGATGAACTCTTTCAGTTAAATCAGAGAGTAAATGGTCCTATGGCCAATACTTGTGAAAATTTAGCTGAAGATGCTAGAACAGATTTCCTTACCAGCAGAATTATTCAGAATAAGGATACTTCTAAGGTTTGGGAAGACTTTGATGCATATAGGAATGAAGATAACACTGCCCTATCTATCAAATCCCGTTTCGAAGTTATGTTGTGGATGCAGGGGTTGGAAAGTAATTTCTTAGAGAATACCCCAGAGCAGTCCACTTTGAGAGAGATTGCTAAAACTCGACTAGAAGAGTCTATAGCAGAACAGACGGCTATTGTAGAAGCAGAGCAGGAAACACCTCCTGCCGAAGAGGCCCCTGCAAAAGCTACTGAGGATTTAGAGTTGCCTGAAGAGCCCAAGGCGGAAGAAAAGCCTAAGAAGAAAAAGGGCAGACCTAAGGGAAGCAAGAACAAGAAGACTAAGCCTGCTAAGCAGGATGAGTAATGGCAGAGATAGAGCTTTCGTATCAAGAAGTTGAAGAACTTCTGGAAAGCGTTATCAACAATCAAAAACTAGTTCAAACATCTTCCAATAAAGGGGAAATATTTATTGTATTTTCCCACCCCTCTGCTCACGACATTCTCTTAAGTAGATTTATAAGAAAGCGTGCCCTTATAGAGGCTGCCAAAGAGGAACTTCCTTCTCGTGCCGATATAGAAGCTTTAATAGAGGAACGAGAAATTGGAAAGGCGGATATAGGTAAAATTGCAGAGCTAGAAGGGAAGATTAAGGCCCAAGAACGCTTACTCAATATTACTAAGATAGAGGGCCGCCGCAAACCTATAGAAGAAATTATAGCACGGTGTGCGCAAGAACTAGTTGAGTTGAGGGCTAAAAGTGACCACCTTTTTGTCCTGACTCAGGAGTTCAGGGCAGACGAGGAGTCTGTACTCTATCTCGCGTGGGCAGCATCCCACAAGATTACAGGAGAAAGGTACTGGCCTACATTTGAAAGTTTTGAAGCGGAAACAGATTTGGGTTTTCGTAGTTCTCTTATAGACCAATTTGATAACTTTAATCGGGGAATATCAATTTCTTACATCCGTTATTTGTCCAGACATGTTCTCTGGAGAATTAGATATAGTGCGGCTTTGAAAATAGGAGGTCCCTTATTTCCCCAGGGACTTCATGATTTAACTCCAGACCAACAGTCTTTACTGTATTGGAGCAATTATTATCAGTCTATTTACGAGATGCTTCCTGATGAACGTCCAGACGATGATATCACCAATGATGACGAAGCTCTCGATGCTTATATGGAGGCATATTTCAAACAGCGGGAACAGGAACGTAGTGGAGGAAGGATTAAAAGGCGATCTGGTGGCAAAGGGAAGCTTTCAGCAGAAACCTCTGACGAGGTAATTGTTACCACCAATCATCCGGATTACCTACAATTGGCCTACAGTGATAAAAGAGCAAAAGCTGGAGAAGGCCAAACGGAGGTAGAAGTTGTGGCTCCTAATAGTAGGCGAGCAAGGAATATGCGCGCCGCTAAACGAAACAGGAGAAAATAGCCTAGGAAGGCATAAACGGTTATGTTACGAACCCACTGTAAACAAGGACACGAATACACAAAACAGAATATATATATTCGGCCAGAAGGTTATAGAGACTGTAGAATTTGTAAATCCAATTCTGTGTTGAAATGGGGGAAAAATAACCCCAAACAGAATCGGCTAAGGAAAAGAAAGTATTATCTAGAAAATAAAGAAAAACAAGATAAAAGTGTTCGAGAATGGCTTAAATCTAACCCAGGGAGGAAGAGGCAATATAATAGTAAACGTCGAGCTTTAAAAAAGAATGCAGTAGGCATATGGGATTATATAATACCTAGACAACTTTTTATTTATCAAGATGGAAAATGTTTTTATTGTGGTATGCCTTTAGTGGAAAATGGAAAATTTTATTACCAGGAAGAACATATGCTTCCTCTTTCTAGAGGGGGTAAGCATGATTACCGGAATATATGTTTATCATGTAAACCATGTAATTTACGGAAAGGGATGAAAACCTCGGAAGAATTTATAAAGGAAACACAGGAAAGTTTATAAGTTTATAAACAAAAGGTAAAGGAGCAGGCTAGGTGGTAGAAGAGAACTTCAAAATTGGTATAGAGCTAGAGGTTGATCAGAGTAGCCTGGCTAGCATAACCAAACAAGTAGAAAAGGCTGTTAGGCAAGCCTTCGATAGAGCTACAGCTGGTGCTGCCCGAGGCGGCAGACCCGGCGCAGCACCTCCTCCCGTCAAGGGAGGTACCGCTACGACCCGAAGTGCGCGAGAAGCTACTAATGTTAGCTCTGGGGATTTCACTAAGATTGTAACTCAGCTAGCGAAGGAGAACCGAATAACCGCGTCGAGATTTGATGATGCATCGGCTGGCGTAGTTCAAGCTTTAGACAAACTTACTAAAGCATTAGAACGTCGATCTACTGGCGGGGCTGCGCCCACGGCCAAAGAAACCGCTAAGCTTGTAGCCCGCCAGGTCGGCCCCACCAATAAAAATCTCGCTCGAGATATCCAGAAGAGCCGCCAAGAGGCTGGTCGCCAGACCACGGGTTCCGGCGGTACTTCTGAGAAACGAACCGATCTAAGAACAGGTACTAGGAAAGATCAGCCTAGGGCCTTGCAAAGTGCTAAGGAGAGGCAGGCAGCCCGCACAGGCGGTAAAGCTCATCCTCTTCAAAGACATGCTGAGACCCAGGCTAAAGCTGTAGCTGCAAGCCTAGATCGTCTTGGTAAGGAGATTAGTAGTTTAGGTAAGCTCAGCGAGATACCCAGTTTGCTTAAGAGAATTGGTCTGCCCACTGGAGGGGCTGTAACAACCAGTAAGTCTGCGTCTGTGGAAATTAAAACTCTGTCAGGGCAGACTAAGACCGTTACTGGT
>SDBV01003762.1_pt1 | contig 22116 bp, 46 predicted proteins | sample 2277081 | NCBI WGS metagenome assembly SDBV01 (sample SAMN10402039, study PRJNA504765) | marine sediment metagenome | isolation source: marine sediment core GS10_PC15, 223 cmbsf | place: Arctic Ocean: Southern Knipovich Ridge | collected 2010 | reverse complement strand
GATTCTCCTATATATGATTTCGCTGAAGAAACGATTGATCCTGGGTTTATGGTTACATTCACTTTAACAATAGCTGAAGGGAGAATCTTTTTCTTTGAATATTTCAACATAACTTATAATGAAGATACAATTTATAACCTTTATATTGATGGAGTTGGTCCAGGAACATTACCAACATTAACAGATGTTCTTCAGGATTTTGGCGATCATAATATTATGTTTTCTCCACCAAGATTGTGTTATCAAAATGTGATAATTACTGCTACAAATGTAGGAGCTATAGCTCAAACATATTCTGTGTTTATGAGAGGTTGGTTTAGACAATCAGTAAAGATTGATCAGGAATATCTTGGAAGCAGATAAGAATATTTAAATAAGTTTAAACCTTTAGAATTCTATGACCCATATTAAAGGAGTTATAACAAAAGTAGCAGAAGTTGAGACAAGAGGGTATGATTTGCCCAATGTTCAGACTACTGGAATATATTCTCTTCTTGGGGGGTGGGTTCCGACTCTAACTTATTTCACTTTTGCTATTTTACCAAATATAAGTGGATTGATAAAAAAAATTTCAGTTACTTGCAGTAATGCAACAGCTTTAAATGAATTTTATTTTACTGAAACAGATGCTACTGGAACAGCGACAATCTTTTTGCGAGCAATATTTTTTATGAGTTTGGAGTTTGATTTGAATGATTTTCCTATTAGTAGTGCTAATACTTATAGTGTTACATTTGGAAATTATTCAGGAGGGTGGGTTTATTTTACTACAAATATAAGCTATATAGAAATATAAAATGGCACATTTAAGAGGAGATATAACAAAAGTTTATGAAGTTCTAAAGAAAGGATATGATCAACCAATAGTCCAGCAAACAGCTATTGAAGTAACTCAAGAAGCATTGCTAGGTGGAGCTGCAGGAGCATGGTTTGTTATAAATCAACCTGGAGAAACTCCTAAAAGTGGTTTTTTTAAAAAAATATCAATTACTGTTGATAATGCTACAATTATGGAAGCTAATTTAACAGCAATTTTTCCAGATGGCACTACTGAACAATTTTGGTGGAATTATTTTGTAATTAATGGAGAGTATGATTTGGGGGATGTTCCAATAAATTCTGATGAAACATATATTTTATCATTTCAAAATAATGCTGTTGGGGCAATAAATTTGACAGTAAACATAAGCTACATTGAGGTATAATGATGACACATATTAGAGGAAATATCATACAAGTTGCAGAAGTTTTGAAGATAGCATATACTGAAAAGGTAAATGCTTTTCAAAATGCAGAAAGATGGGTAATACAGTATAGTGTTCCTCCTGGAGGATTACAATTTACAAGAACCACTCCTAGAGGAAAAACAGGAATTGTAAAATTGTTTGATGTTTCTGCTTTAAATATTGCAGTTTTACTTCCAGTCATTCTTCAAAGAGATGGGGGAAACATTACTCTTTTTGAATCATATTTATTCAATAGACAAAACTGGGAGATAAACGATGCAATAGTCCCAGCAGGAGATCAATTAATAGTAGTATTAAACAATCCAACAGGGGCAAATATTCTTTATACAGCCCAAGTTTTGATAGTAGATGCAGAAGGAATATTAACTTAAAATATATAAACATTAAATTCATATTATAATCATGACACATATAAGGGGTTCTGTAACAAAAATAAAGGAAATAACAAAAGATGCTTTTACACAACCAGTTGGAGCAGGAACTCCTAAGCAATTATATTTTGCTTATGGATTAGCTACTGCGATTTATACAATTCCAAATCTATTTACTGGGAATTATGCTGTTGCGACAGGGAATCAAGTTATGTTACATTCATTTAATATTAGCTGTGGAAATACAAATCTTAACAATATCTGGTTTGTTAAAGCTGATGGAACTCTTTTAGGAGATTTTTTTTTCCGTTATGATAGTAAACTTCAATTTTCCTTAGGAGATATTATCCTCACAAAAGAAGAAGCTGAGGGATTTCTAATGTATATTGAAAATACTGGAGCTGGAGCAAATTTTTACGGAACAATTTATTATGTAGATATTCCTCTTCCAACTTAAAATGTCAATAAAACCAGATAAAGCAGTGAAAATCAAAGAATCTCCTGAACCAATAATTTCTGAACCTTTAATTGAAAATCCAAATTCATTACATGAAATAACTAAAGAAGAAAGAGATAAAATTAAAGGTAAGGATAAAAAAGCACAAATAGCGATGATATATGCCCCAGAACCTATTGCATTAACTCCTTTAAGTGCAAAAGAGACGGAAAAGGTTAGAAAATTAAAAGAGAAAAATAAGAAAAAGCCTGCTCCAATTTATTTATAGGTAACTTTAAATAAAATATAAACTTTGATAAAACATGGCAGAAAAAGATACAGGATTGTTATTATTCGGATTAGCAGTTCTATTGGGAATGGGATTCTTATTTTATAAAATTACAACTACAAGTAAAACCAGTATAACAGAATTTGTCAGGGATGATGCTGGAAGAGTCACCCAAATAATTGAAAAACAAATTTAAAATGAAACAAAGTTATGCTCATGATTTATTTATTGCAGAAGAAATCGCAAGAGGGATTAAGATTGAAATAGGAGATGTGATAATTCCTGAAATAAAACTTCCTGATTTTATCAAGACAGAAGAGATTCGTCCAAAGACACCATATATAATTAATCATAATTTAACTGTGGCTAATCGATGGTACGAACTAAAGATTCCTGTGAACGCAGTCACTTGGCAAATTCGTTGTAGAACTAATAATGATATTTTATATTCTTACTCACCTACGCATGCTACATATTTTTCATTGAAAGCGGGAGAAATTTTGTCAGCAGATACTGCCCCAAAAGATATTGAGCAATCAGAATACGGCTCAATCTTTGTGATGAGTGAAACTGCAGGAATGGTTGTGGAATTGGAATACTGGCAAAGATAATTTTAAAAACCTTACTTACTTAGTAGTTTTATGAAAATATTACATATAGCGACTCTTTCATGGATTGGAGGAATTAATTCGTTCATCCTTGATTTTAAAAAATCCTTTCCCGAATTTCAGCATGAAGTTCTTTTTACCTCTGACATTAAGGAGAATTATAAATGCTATCAAGACTTGCAAACCAAAGGCATTCGCTGTTATTTTAATGACAACCTAACAGAGGAATTTTTTGAACAAATAAACCCCAAGATTTTGATTCTACATAATCCTCCCCATACTCTTTATCCTGAAAAATTAAAGGATTTGAAAATCCTGCAAAAATATCAAACAATTCAGTTTCATCATAATAAATGCAAAATTTTTCCAAATATAAATCTGCATATTTTTGTATCAGATTATATAAAAGATGCATACAAAGATTTTGGAAAATTCATTAAAAAGAGCAAGATAGTTCACCCTTGTGTAGATGCAGAGCCATATTTGAATATTAAAAGGGATATCCATGGATATCCAGTAACAGTGGGAAGAATCCAATCAAATACAAATGCACATCTTGGAAAATTCAGTGAGGATGTAAGCATGCTTAAAAAACTAAAGAATGCAAATTTCTTTTTAGTTGGGGATGGGTATGAAAAAACAGATGATAAAAGATTTACATTTGCTCCAATTAAACAAGGAGCAATGAGAAATTATCTTGAGAAGATAGATATATTTTATATTTGGGGTGGAAAAGGGCATGTTGAAAGCTGGTCAAGAGTTATTACAGAAGCCATGCTAAGCGGAATTCCTGTTGTTGTGAAGAATAATCACGATGGTCTCACAGAGCAAGTGCGAAAAAGTGGTATTGGATTTTTAGTAAACACTGAAGAAGAATTTATTGAGACTATCCAAAAACTTATTGATAATCCTGATTTAAGAAAGGTACATGGAGAATTAGGCAGAAAATGGGCGAGTGAGAATCTTACAATAAAAAATTTACGTCAAAATTTAATAAATGAGATGTTTGAATTCGCAACTAATTAAAATGTTTTTTAGATATAATGAGGGAGGTAGGATACCCCTTGATTTGGATGGAATGTTTTCAGGAAGTTGTTTCATAGCTGGAGGAGCACCAAGTCTTTTAAAAGAAAATTTAGAATTATTAAAAACACCAGGAATCCCGGTAATTTCAATGAATAATACTGCTTCTCTTGTGCCGACAGATATTTGGATAGGTATGGATAAGCCAGCTTGCTATAGTCCAAGAATATTATTAGATTCGAAAATAATGAAATTTAGTATGATATCAAGGAGAGATTTAAGGGTACCCCCCAATGGTACCCCAATGAAAGAACTTCCAAACATGTATTTCTTCGGAGCAAATGAAAAATATTTTAATGTTTCTAATTTTTTAAATTCCTGCAGAGATTTTGTGTGGTGGAAAAACACAATGTACGATGTGATACAATTAGCATATCGCCTCGGTTTTCGCAAAGTATATCTAATCGGCTGCAGTTTTAAGATAAGCAAGGAAGAGCAATATTCTTATAAAACAAATTTAGATGATCACCAAGTAAATTATAATCAGAGAACATATAATAATTTTGTTGAAAAGATGAAATTAATGAATCCACATTTTAAAGAAAAAGGTTTTGAAATAATATCTTCTACACCTGATAGTTTATTAAATGAATTCTTTCCATTTGTGCCTTTTGAAGAAGCTGTCAAGGAAATATTAAAAGATTTTCCAAAAGAATATGCTACAGAAAAATGTCTACATAGTTCAGAGATGGCAAGCGAAAAGTATAAAGATATTAGTGCTTTAAAAGATATGGTGAAGAACAATGTCCCCAAAACTTAGAATAAAGCAAGTAGCTGGAGTAGGAGTTACTGGTCCCACAGGAGATTTAACAGGTCCTACTGGTTTAACAGGACCTACTGGAGATGTAACAGGTCCCACTGGTCCAACTGGGATTGGTGATACAGGCTTGACAGGACCTCAAGGAATAACTGGTGATAGTGGTTTGACTGGTCCTACTGGAAATAGTGGAGATACAGGACTTACTGGTCCTCAAGGTTTAACAGGTGAATCAGGAATCACAGGTTTGACAGGTGATTCAGGTTTGACAGGTCCACAAGGATTAACAGGCGAATCAGGAATTACAGGGTTGACTGGTGATGTAGGAGATTCTGGTTTAACAGGAGATTCTGGACTTACTGGAGATTCAGGCTTAACTGGTCCTACAGGAGACTTAACAGGACCCACAGGTCCAACTGGTATTGGTGATACAGGAATCACAGGAAGAGGAAATATTAAATCTACATCATATCTTGGTTCTGCATGCACAGGATCAGATGGAGCAAAAAATAGAAGATTGAGTATTGGAAATGTTATTTTAATTGCAGTTTATTATGATGGAAGTTTAATTTATGAAGCTCATGATTATTTATTATTTGGTCCAACAATAAGATTTCATAACACTGCAATAGATAATGCAAAGACAATAATTATTTATTATATTGATGTAACAGCAAGTGCTGGTCCAACAGGGCCTACTGGTGATACAGGATTAACAGGTCCAACAGGAGATACTGGAATGAATATAACAGGTCCAACAGGAGATACTGGAATGAATATAACAGGACCGACAGGTCCTACTGGAGATACAGGAGAATCAGGAATCACAGGATTAACAGGGGATTCTGGCTTAACAGGCGATACTGGTCCAACAGTAACAGGTCCAACAGGTCCAACAGGTGGTGAAGGAACTTATTATTGGAGTTGTTCAGGAGTACATTTTAACTCAAGTGATAATATAGTAGTTGCGATAAAAGGTTTTACTCCAGATGGAATTTATGATTCTTTCGCAGGACATGCTGCTTACGCAGCTGTTCTTTTACCACACGGGGCAACAGTTACTGCGGCAATAGTAAACGGCACTGATGCTTCTGGACCCTGGACATGGCTTCTTAAAAGGTCATTAAGAACAAGCCCTTCAGCATCAACAATGGCAACAGCAGCTGATAATGTTGCAGATACATCAATTACAAATGCAGTAATAGATAATAATAATTATACATATTTCTTAGTTACAGACGGCTTATTCACAGATAACATCTACGGAGCAAGAATAACATACACAATCTAAAATGGAAAAAACAATTGTAAAAAAGGACGAAGAAAACTTAGAAATAACAGAAACGAGAGTAACAAAAACTACTTTGTCAAAAGCAGACATAGAAGAGAGAAAAGCAACCTTGGAAAAAAATTTAACAGAATTCAATGAATTGTTAGATTATTTCAATTAAAACAGTTTTAGAAATAGAAGGAAAGGCAATCCCAATCTAAAAAGTAAGAGAAACTATAACTTTAAATAAAATAAATGCTAAGTAAGATTATGAAAACAATAAAAATTCCAATCTTGCTAATTGTTTTGATTCTCTTAGTTGTTTGTATGGGCATAGTTTTGTCATATTCACCATATGGTGCCCCTCACGAATTTGGAAATATAACAACAACAACCTGCTGGATTGGAGGGGATTACGGAGAATTAAATTGTACTGGTTCTGCATATATAGGTGGAGATATTACAGCAAGCAATTTCTATGGAACTTTCACTGGGAATTCTTCAATTTGGAGTAGGGCTGGAACATTTATTTTTCCAACAAATATTGGTGATTTGGTTGGTATTGGGACGAGTTCTCCAGACTCCGCATTTCATATTAAAGCAGGTGTTTCAGGGTTATTTGGACAAATAATTATTCAGAATCCAGCTGATGATGTAACATCTAATGCAGCAATCACAGCTTATGAATCAGATGGTAGTGGAAATCCTGACCAACAACTTTGGTATCTTGGAAGTTCATCATCTGGCAATGAAGATATTATTTTCTGGAATCGAGGAGATGCTAAACTTACATTGGGAACAAACGATATTTCTCGTATAACAATTTTAGGTAACGGTAATGTTGGTATCGGGACAGCGACTCCTGCTTCTTTATTAGAAGTTTCAGGTGGAAATATAGAAATAGATGATACAGCATTAATAGGAACTCGCCCAGATGGAACAAATTTCAGAACCATAATAGGAGTTCAACAAGGAGACGATGTAAATGGTGTTGATATAATTCTTGGACAGAATAGTGTTTTTATAGATGATTTGTTGTGGTTGGGTCAGGGCGAAGTGGGAATCGGAACAGCAACTCCCCAGCATAAATTACATGTTGTTGGAGGACCAATAATGTTATCAGCAAGTGAAACTAATGGTACAAATAAGTTTAATTATTTTGTAGCAGAACAATATAATAATGCTGAGGAACCAGAAGGTTGGACTGTATTTCACGCAAGAGGAGGAGACGGAACAAATATTTTAAGATTGGGTGGTTCAACAGCAGGTGAAAACGCAGCAACAGAGATAAATTTTTACACAGCAGCAGATACTTCCACAAGAACAGGAACAAACAGGATGACTATAGGTTCTACAGGGAATGTTGCTATTGATGGAACTACTTTTAATGTAGATGCAGGAAATAATAGAGTAGGCATCGGGCTTTCAGGACCCACAGAGAAATTACAAGTATCTGGAAACATATTCATGACAAATGACAATGATAAGATGCTATTTGGAGCTGCAAAAGATGCCTCAATTTATTATAATGGAACACATCTTTTTATAGACACACAAGAAGTTGGGGCTGGTGATTTGATTATACCGAATGGAAACGTAAGAATAGGAGGGGATGCATATATAACAGGAACAATAATTAATACAGATTTTACAACCCTAACAGACAACTCCATGGCTGATGCACTACATAGACATTCAGAGTTGAGTGCAAGTGATGGGACACCAGACCAAGCTTTGGTTGTTGATGCAACAGGAAATATTCAATTCAAAAGGTCAGCTTCAACTGCTTTGTCTATGGATACTGCTGATGCCAGTGACAATAAATATTTGGTGCTGGGTGGGGGTGGTTCGCCATCAAGTATAAGAGGAGCAGTTTTATTATTGGGTGGAAATGAAGAAGCAACTTATCCAGGTCGTGTTCTTTTAAATGCAGGGAGTGGTGCTGGAATGTATGTCGCATTAGACGGCACTTTATATGTAAAAGATGGTTTAGTAGGCATCGGGACGAGTAGTCCAAGTGTCCCATTAGAGGTATCTGAAAGTTCAGCTGAGACAGCAGATAGTACTGGAGATATGCTTTATCTTATAGATTTAGCAGGGACTGCTGGGAATAGGGTTGGATTAGCGCTTAGTGCTGGTGGTGGTCAAGCTAATGTTGGGGCACGAATTGTTGGTGTGGATGATGGAAGCTATGGAACAGATATAGTTTTTGAAACAAGAGATGAAGGGTCTGCTGGAACAGATACTGATGAGAGAGTGAGAATTGATTCTGATACAGGAAACGTAGGCATTGGAACGACGACGCCTGCAGCAAAACTCGCTATTAATGGCGGTTTACATGTCGGAGGGGATTCAGACCCAGGAGATAATAATCTATTGGTTGATGGAACAGGTAGATTTACAGGAATAATCAACGCAGATGCAACAGCTACTGCCATAACTTCTGATGGAGATATATACACTACTGGAACTGTTGATGATATTGAAGGATATAAGCTTCATTTTAGATTTCCAACAACAGGGGGCAGTCCTTTATGTTTCAGTTCAAGCACAGGTCCTTCAGGTGCAGCTACCTCTTCTATACTTAAATGTACTCCATCAAGTATAAAATATAAAGAAAATATTGAAGATTTGGATTTGGGATTGGAAGAAGTAATGAGATTAAGACCAATTTCCTTTGATTATAAAAAAAAGTATATATTGCCAACTGAAACTCGGACAATGGGATTCCTTGCAGAAGATATAGAGAAAATAACTCCTTTGCTTGTAAGATATGATGAAGAAAACCAACCAGAAAATGTTAGATATAGAGAAATGGTAGTTCTTCTTACTAAAGCTATTCAAGAGCAACAAGAGGAGATAAAATTAATGAAACAATCACTTTGTAAATTAGGAGAAGTTCAATGGTGTTAGAATGAAAAAAATATTCTTCACATATAAGCAGGCTTGTAAAATTCATATTCAGATTTGATTCTTTGAGGGCAAGAATGAATATATATAATTGTGCTACTTATATCGCTATGCCCCAATATTTTTTGAATTAAAATCAAACTCGCTCCCCGATTAAGTAAATTAGAAGCTAAAGAATGTCTTAACAAGTGTGGATAAACTCTTTTTCCAATTCCAGCTCTTTTAGACAAAACTCTTACTAACTTCCTTAAATCACTGGGAGTATATTTATTATCACATCTAAGACTTGTAAATAAATAATTATTTCCTTCTTTAGGAAATTCAGATAAATATTTCATAAGAATCTTTGTGCATTCTGCAGACATATATCTTATACTATCTTTGCTATTTTTCCCATTAATAACTCTCAAATTATTATTCCCAAAATCCATATCCTCAACTTTAAGATTACATAATTCAGAGTTTCTAACACCAGAATAGGATAACAAAGTGATTATGGTTTTTTCTCTAATATTTTTAGAACTTAATATCATCCTTGATATTTCTGCTTCTGTTAGAAAGTCTTTTAGCAATCTTTTCGGTTTTTTAGGACGGGCAAAACGAATTTCTTTACCTTTAAGTCTCATATATTTTTCTATAGAAACTAAATTATTTACTGTATGATTGTAACTATACGCTCTCTTATACAATTCTAAAACATAATTTTCTACTTTTTCAATTGATGGATTAATCTGAAGTTGTCTTAACATTCTTTTAATATTTTCAAGATGACCTTTTATTGTTATTTTCTTTATACTATCATTCAATATCAAATATCTTTCAAATTCTTTTATCTCTTGATTAATTGTTGGAATTGTTTCAATTTCATAAACTTCACTTGGAAAGAAGATTTGTTTTTGTTCCATAATATAATACTAATAATATATTACTTTAAGTTTTAGGTGTTTTATTATTTGGTATTGTGGCATACAAATATTTATATACCTTAAATATATTACTTAGAGTATGGAAATAAAGATGAAGGGTTATAAATGTGAAAGATGTGAACATGAATGGACTTCCAGAAAAAAAGAAGCTCCTATACCTGTAGTTTGCCCAAAATGTAAAAATCCATATTGGAACAAGAAAAAAAACAATTAAATTTTTATATCTGATTGATTTTAAAGACTAATGGAAATAAAAGAAAAAACATATTTGACAGCAGGGGTGTTTATTTTATTAGTCTTGACTGGAGGAATTACTTATTATATAGCACAAGGAGACAATGCTTTTTATTGTGAAGATTCTAATCTCGTAGGATTATGCTGGAAGTTAAGCAAAATTAATGATGCTGGGATTCAAAGGAACTGCTACTACAATGAATCAGCCCCAACTCGTTACAAAATCTGCACTTCTGGATGGATTCCTTTTGAAAATGCAAGTATTAACGGAACCCCAATCAATGATACTGGAATATGGATGGATGTGGAATTTGAAATAGATAAAGTCACTGCTCTTAATAATAAAGGAATTACCTATCCTGAATTAACCCCTTGCATTAAAATAGATGATTTCACCTGTGAAGCAAGAATTTATGAAAAAGGCGGAATAAACAAACCTTTGGTTGTTACATATAAATCCTGTGAGAATGAAATATGTGAAATACTGACACAAGAAGAATTAGAAGAAGAACTTAGGTTAAAAGCAATAGAATTATTAGACAAAATTGCTATAATTGAAATGATAAGGCAGCAACCAAAAGAAGATGTGATGCTTACTGATACAATTAAGATTAATATAACTGGTTAAGTATATACTCTAATATATATATTTTACATATCTGTTATTTCTTCTTAGATATACATTTATTAAGGTGTTTATCCTCTATAAATCAACTAAAATGGACGAAGATTCAGATAGTTCTCATAGTAATGCGGTTGTGAGCCGGCTTACACAATTAAATGTGTCCCAGTGCAAATAGGGGAACAAAAGGGAGGTGTTTAAAAATGGTTAATTTTAATTGGGCACAGTTTTGGGTAACTGCTGTTATTTGTATATTGCTTGCTGGATTTATAGGATATATAAGTGCTCCAGATGTAAAGGTTGATCAGGATGCAATTGATTCAGCTGTATCTAACGCAACATCAGAATTAAAGGACGAAATACTAAAACTTAATTTAGTTATAGAAGGTTATGAAAATGTATCTGAAGTTGAGGAAGAAGTAATTCCTGCTGAAGAATTAGGATATGTTATAGATAAGGTTTTCTTGGAGATTCCATTTAACAAAACATTATCAGACAGAGAAGTAATCTTGTTTGATGGTGAAGTTGAATTTGATGGAGATGACTATGATGCAGAGGGAGTATTTACTTTGACTAGATTAAATCTTTTAGCTAATGAACCTGATTTTGAAGGAGTTCCTTATTTAACAATTCTAAGAAATGCAATTTCTTATGTGTTTGAATTTGAAGCAAGTTTGATTACAAGTAATATTAGTGATGAAGAAACTTTAACATTTGATTTCTTAGGAAATGAAGTTGAAATATCTGAATGGGATGTTGACAAAGTCACATTTACAGGTGGTACTGAATATCATTTAAGTCAAGGAGATATAGAAACTGTTTTAGGAAAAAGTGTGGAACTTAAAACCGTCTTATTGGAGTCAGTCTATATTCTAGTAAATGGCGAAGGCAAAAAGATTGAGGAAGGAGAAACAGCTAGATTTGGAGACTTAGAAGTATATGTCAAAGAAGTTATGCACAGTGGATATGCAGGTGGTTATCAAGATGCTACAATAGTAATTGGAGAAAAAGTCGGATTTGAAGTAGAAGATAGAGAGGAATATGCTGAAGATAGCATCTGGGAATGGAGAATTGACAAACATTCTATTGGATTAGTTTTAGTAGAAGAGTTTACTGAATTAGAGGAAGACTACAATGCCTTAGCACCAGGAGAATCAGTTTGTTTGCCAAATGATTATCTGTGTGTTATTTACGATGGTGTTGTTGAAGAAGATAGTGAAGTTTACACATTTGAAGTAGATGGTGATTTTGTTAGAGTAGATGGAAATTTCTTAAGTGGTATAGAGGACTATGATAGAGTTTACATAAATTCAACTGGAATTTATGATGATGACTATAAAGGTATATTGTTAGGACCAAGCATAGAACTTGGAGATACAGATTTGGTATTAGATATAGATATCTTAACTGGTAATATTACAATTAGAGATTTTGAAGTTAATCTTGGTTTGAATTGGACTAATGTAGGAGATGAAGAAGAAAACTTCTTAACTTATTATGGAATCTTAGTAGAAAGTCCAGAAGATAGCATAGACGACCAAGAGTTTAAGATAACTGTACCAGAAGAAAGACTTGAAGCAACAATAACTGTTGTATAAACCAATTCCTTTTTTTTATTTTTCTTTTTTTTTCTTTTTTTTTATGTTATAGATAGATCTCTATCTTAGAATTCACAATTTCAACATATTCATTAGAATACAACAAAGCCAATTCTTGATCATATTTCATTAAAACAGCATTTGCTCTCAAGAAAGCTTTCTCAACGACAGAAAAATCCTGAAGAGGCTCTTTTGCGAGTTCTTCTAACTTATTATTCATATAATTCATTAGCCATTCCAACTTTTCCATAAAATAACAAATTCAGTAAGATTTATATAATTTGTTTCTTTTCTAATTTAAAGTAAAATGAAAAAAGCATTTTTCAAGAGCAAAACCCTCTGGGGATTTGGTTTAGCAGGACTGATTGCTTTAGCTCAAGTTTTAGGAATTTCATATAGTGAAGTAGCAGTTACACAAATTGTGCAAATCATAAGTTTATTTTATGGTGGATACGGACTTAGAGATGCAGTAGATAAGTAAAATGAATCAAAAAGAGAACGGTGAATTGAAAAAAATAGCAAAGCATGTTGCAGTTCTTAATGAGGAAGTTGGGGATTTGAAGGATGATTTTTCTTTGATAAAGAATGATGTTTCTTTAATAAAAAATAATATCTGCTGGATAAGAAAGCTCGGATATTTTTTATGTACTATAGTTACTATTGGAGTCGGAAAAACAGTATTTTTCGGCTAAAAGAGGACCATGATAAAGGCAATAATCGAAGGAAATATTCCTTGGAGGATTATTGGAAAAAGAAGAAAGTTAACAAAGACATTAGAAGCACACTTAGAGGGGATTGTTAAACAAATTCATTTAGAAGAAGAATTAGGGAATAAGAGAAATTATATTGAAGTGTTAAGAAACAATGTAGAGAATTTCAGATCTCAATATTGGGATGTAAATAAATATGAAGAAAAATTGAAGTAATATGAAACAAATTAATCCGCAGTTCTTAAGAGAATGGAGAAAAGAGGGGGAATTGCTTGTTATTTGGAGATGTGAGAATTGTTTTAAGAAGATCCCTCTTTATAAAACAGATAATGAATTAGTGAATATGATATCTCTTTCTTTTGCAAGGAATGAAAAATATTGTCTGAAATGCAAGAAGAATATGGGTAAACCGAATATAAAAAAAAAGAATAATCCCTGTAGAGAAATTTTTTTATTAAGAAGATATGAAGGGGTTATTGTAGAAGAAAAGACGGAAATGGCTTTAGATTTTGTCTTCTAACTCTCCCCAAGCCCTCGACGGAAAGATTTATATACCATTACTTACTTAGTATTATTACAAGGGAGGATTTCGAATATATGGGAAAAATCATTGCGAAGAATGTTGTGGATAGAAAACCAGGCTTTCTTTATTATATAGATGGTCAAGGAAATGTCTGTGAAGCAAAGATGTCAAGAGGTGGAAAGAAAAAGAAAAAAAGATAAAATGGCAGAAGAAGAACAAACACAAGAACAAGTAGAAAAGCCTGTTGAAGAAAAGACTGAAGAGGCTCCAGCTGAAGAAACCACAGAGGAAAAGCCAGCTGAGGAAACAAGTTCTGAAGAAAAACCTAAGGAAGAGTAAGAAAGATTTATTTATTTTTTTATTTATTTTTTTATTATTAAATTGAATGGAAAACAAAAAATGAGAAGAAGTTATATTGGAAAAAATAATCCTTTTTATGGGAAGAAACATACTAAGAAAACTAAAGGAATGATGAAAATAAAGAGAATAGGAACTAAACACACAAAAGAAACTAAACTTAAAATGAAACTAAGACATATAGGAATTAAAAAAACTAAAGAAGATAGGGAAGGATGTAAGGAGAGGATGATAAATTATATTAAAGAAGGGAAAATAAAAATAATGAGAGGAGAAGAACATTGGAATTGGAAAGGAGGGATTAGTTCTTTGAATAGAAAATTAAGAAATCACTCAAAATGGAGAATTTGGAGAGAAGTGGTTTTTTTAAGAGATAATTTTACTTGCCAAAATCTTAATTGTCCTTATTGTCATAATAAAATTGGAGTAATGTTACATCCACATCATATAAAACCATTAGCATTATATCCAGAATTAGCATTTAATGTTGGCAATGGAATTACTTATTGTGCGGAATTTCATTTGAATTCAAAAGAATTACATAAAGGAATAGTTCATAATAAAATATGCGAAAGCAGGAGGAAAAATTTCAGATGTATACAGAAATCAATCCAACTGACTGGACTTATGAGAAAGATGGAGATCTCATAGAAGGTGTCTTAGTTCGTGTGCAGGAAAACATTGGACCAAACAATTCAATGTTATATAGCATTGAAAATTTAGAAGGTGTGAAAAGCGTTTGGGGAGCAACCCTTCTTGATCAAAGAATGGCTCTTGTAAAAGTTGGTGAAAAGGTCAAAATAACTTACAAAGGACTTGCAGAAGCAAAACCTGGGAAAAAAGCTGCAAAAATCTTTAAGATAGAAGTTGATAAGGAAGTTGCTGGGTCTTAGGTAAATCATTTTTTTATTTTTATTTTATATTTTAATGGGAGATAGCTCAGTCTGGTTAGAGCATGCCTTAAATTCCGGATTAGAGAGTTGATGACTTAAGACATTAATTCTTGAAAACTCGAGGCAAGATCGGGGGTTCAAATCCCTCTCTCCCACTTATACTCAACAAAAGGGGGCTGGAGTTGAGGACCATACTTAAAGTACATCGATGCCCCTATGGGTGAGAAGGAGCAAAGACATCGACGCTTTGTGGCCAATGCAGGTTCGATTCCTGCCTTTCCCAATATAGTTATATGAATGGTGAAAAATGGCAATTAAAAAAGAATTAATACCTTGCCCGTTAATTGAAAGAAGGAAGTTAGTTAGAAGTGGAAGTTCAACAATTTTAACTGTGCCTAAATCTTGGTTAGAATATAATGGATTAAAAAGAGGAGATTATGTTCTTATGGTGTGTAGTGAAGATTTGGTTTTTAAAAAATTAACTGAAAAAAATGTAAAAGAATTACACGATAAAATAGATAAAATAAAAAATTTAATATAAAAAATTAGTCAAGCACCCAATTAAGAGCTTCAAGCCGTTCACCATCACTTATTACATTTTGCCAATCTCTGCTCTTAACATTTTTATGAATTCCTTCTCTTAGCTCTTCCATCTGTTCTCTTATTTCGTATTCGGTTTTCATCTTCCTCTCGCCCGGTTAATGACTTCAGCATCTCGGAGTTCTTGCTTGATTTGCTCTTGTGTTCTTTTTCTTCTTTCTTGTTCTTCTTTTGTAAATGTCATTTCCTTTTACCTCCCTTTTGAATTATTTGTCTCATTTTCTTAAATTCCCGAGTATAAAACCCTTACTCACCTCGTTATCGTTGAGTGTGGGGCTTCCTACGGGCTGTTTTATCGTCGATGTTTTCATCTTTTCATCTTTTAGGAAATAAAGTTTTAATTAGTTCTTCCTTATGATTCTTTTCAATATGTTCAAAAATTCTTTTTCCTTTTATTCTATCATCTAAAATTTCATCACAATAAGGACATTTTTCATTATTCCCTATTGCTAAACTTCCTGTTATTTTTTGCTCTTCATAGATCTCCCAATCTTTTGCCTTAATCTGGTTTAAATGAATGTGTGCAGTATGTCCATCTGACCAACAAATTTTCTCATCTATTCCTAATTTCCAATATGAATCAATATTCCAAGAAGGTCTCCTGACTTTCTTTCCTTCCTTCAACCATCTGATTGCTTGATTAAAATTAGTCATTTTTTAAATTTATGGAATATAACCCCTCCTAATATTAATAATGCTCCTATAATCATAGTAATAAGTGAAATTAATCTATTACAAGTTAGTGAACCAACACTAGCTGTGAATACTCCAAACCCATAAAATGCAGTCATTTCTGTTAGTTTCATTTCAAATCCTCCTTTTTAATTTCTTGTGCGATAAAAACCTTAAATGGTTTTTTTGATTTAGTTGTATTAGTTAATTTTAGACATAAATCGTGGATGCCTGAAGTCTTAAGATCTAAGGGAAACCATTTTGCTTTGATATAGGAAAAAGGAACATTAAGGACAACTTCATTACGATTTGCTATTATTTCTATCATGCTATTTTTTGGTAAACTGGATTCAACCAAAATGCTTTTTATTATTACTGGATATAATGGAAGATCAACGTGATAAGTTATGTAAGGATCTATTTCTCCGTCATATAAAAGGTAATATTTGTATACTTTCATTTTATTCCAAATCCTCCTCAGTTATGTTGAAGAAATCTGTAATCCATGCTCTTTGATTCCATGCTGCTTGCTGATCTGCATAAAATTGTTTAGTTAGTTTTTTTCCTCTTGGATTTGCTTTTTCATCTAATGATTTAACTTCTTTGATTGCTTCTTGTTTTATTCCTCCCTTAACTACTCTTGTTATCCTTTTAACATTAAATTCTTTTATATCTTCAAACCAATCTGCCATTTCCTCTTCTGTTGATGTATCCTTCAGTGTTTTAAGTTTTTCAGTCATTTTTTCTCCAATTCTTTATTTTTAATCAAGGTAACACAATCTTTATCCCAATCTTCTATCTTCCCATTATCAAATTTAATTCTAATGTCTTCTTCTTTTAGTTCTACTACCTCTCCTTTGTAACCTTCTACAACAACCCTGTCTCCAATTAAGACCTCTTGTTCTAATGCTGGATAATCTCTTACTCCTATTCTCATTTCAACATCTCCATTATTATATGGGAATACAAGTTTTCAATCTCCTGCTCTGTTGCCTCATGAGTTCCCATAAAGAATTTTATTCTATCTTTTAAATTAGGTCTGCTTCTTGCACCAGCTTTTACAACAACCTCAATATTTCTTAAAGACTGAACTATTCTTGAAATCTTAACATTCGCACTTCCACCCATCTTCATTTTAAAACACTTTAAAATTAATTCACTATTAGAAACATCTACACTTCTGCTTTCAATATATTTCAATGCTTTTTTTTCATCATCACTTAAACTCTCAATATCTGCTAAAATCTTTTCTTTTGCCTCATTTAAAAAGTCCTTCGTAATCTTCTTAAGAGGTGCAACTTCATAAGTAACTGATCCTGCAACTTTCGGCACTCTTGCTAAAACCTTTGAAATTATTTCCTCTTCATTAACGGCAGTGCCAGGTAGGGGCGTTTGTGTAGGTATTTTTTGTAAAATCTTTGAAATTAATTCTTCCTCGTTAATTTCCTGCTTTGGCTGGTTTTTTAATTCAAATAATTCAGTTGCTATTTTATTTAACTGCTCCTGAATATCCTCTATTTTATTGAAGAAATCAGTTCTTATGTCTATTAATTCTTTTCTTAACTTTTGACTTAATTCCTCAAAATCTATTTCTTGGTGAAATTTCCCTTCTTTTTCATCATATTTCTTTTCTATTGCTACCTTAAATTGTGCTAATCCTTCAGGGGCATCAATTTCATTAACATTTAATTTGCCCAAGGCAATGTTTTCTGCTCTTTTATTATCTAACCAGGAAGGCTGCACATATACTTTCTTTGTTGTCTGTGAAGCACAATAATAAAAATGCCCTAAAGGTAAGGTCATTATTTCATCTGCTTTTGGTTTTGATTTTGCTGGAAGAGGAATTTGGTCAAGAGTGTGCTTTACTTCATTTCTCTCGCTCTGACAACCTAAAATCCAGTTACTAACCTGCTTTAATGGAATTTTATCAACACCACTCATATCCTGGCTATCCATCCATATATAATTATTATTTGTTGCTCCCTGCCTTACAAATTCCTCAATTATCTGCTTACAAGGGTTTCCTCTCTTTTGCGGACAGAATTTCCAGAACTCCGGGATAACAACAATAACTCCTTTAAAATTATGAAGTATTTCCTCTACAACACTTCTGATTATAAGACTTTGAACTTCAGGATCTCTTGAAAATCTTTCCAAGTCAATAATATTTACTCCTGAAGATAATTCTAAAGTATTTGAAAACTGGATTGTTTGAAGTTTAGGCAATACTATTTCTAAATAAGCCTGCAGATTTGTTAATATATCTTTATCAAAACCTCTTAATTTCTCGTTTAGGAGAGCATCATCAATCTTTTTTTTGAAATCCAATAAGCCAGTAGTTCCCTTTGAATACTGTATTATCTTGCTCCTGTCCCAGCTTCTCATTCTCTCACCAAGAGTTGCTTCTACTAAACTCTCTATGAACTGCCAGTCTGATTTATCTTTAAAAAATGGGGGGATAATAGTGCCATCTATAAACCCTTTTTCGCCTATTTTGGTCCTGAAAACAACTGCCTTTAATTTACTTCTTTTTATTAGGGCCTCAAGTGTTGTTGTCTTTCCTGAAAGCTGAGTTACTCCTGTAACAAGCATATGTGAGATATCTATAAATATCTCTTTTCCAGTTTCTATCTCGTAGCCTAATTTAATTTTAGTCATCTTTTAACCTCGTGTAGTCTAAAACTTTATATCGCTCTGTTTCGTCGCCTGTGCATCTTTGGAGAGTATATTGTTCTTTTCTATCAATCTCACACATAAAATAATTTTCTTTTATTCTCACAATTACAACATTCTTAGTTCTTGCTAATTCATCGAGTTCTTTTCCCATTACAAACTCTCCTTCAATTGTTCGTGTCATTTTTTATTTAATTCGGTTTTTATCCTCGCTACTTCTTTTTTTAATCTTGGTCGGTTTTCTGGTATTTCCTTTTTTCCTACTATCCCGTAAGATCTCATCACTCTCATCTCAAATTCTTTTAACTTTTCTTGTAATTGTTCTTTTGTGAGTTGTGTGTAATCAGTTTTCATTTCAACTCCTTTCTAAGTTTCCTTAACATAGGAAACAAAAAATGTTCCTTACATAATACTTTACATCCTTCTTTATCAGTATCTCCTTCTTCTAAGTCAATAAGTTCTTCTATTTTATCTATTGTTTTTAAATCAAATTTTATCATATTCCAATCTCCTTTTTTTGTTGTATTCTAATCCAATTATTAATATCTTCTTTAGTATGTAATTTCTCATTAGAAGGACATTTCATCCCTTCACAAATATAATTAACTTCTTTCATAAAATCAAAATCATCAAGAACTTTGCCGACTTCTTCTGAATATAGTTCAAGTGCTTTCTCTGCAAAAGCAAGATGCCCAACTTCCATAGTCGCAAAGTGTTCGTTTGTTTCCTCCACAATTTGTTCTTTTGTTTTCATTCTAAAATTTTAAATTTAATTTCTGCCTCTTTTAATAAATTGATAATAATAAGATGAATTCCAACATATTCATTCTTCTTAAAACTTCTAAAGTCTTGAGATTTCATTAGTATTGAAAGAGCATATATTTTATTCTGTTCATCTCCTAAAACCTTAATTGTAAAGGTTTCATTTGCTTCTTCTAAGCTTTTTATAACTGCTTCTGCTTTTTTGTTTTTCATTTCAACTCCTTATATTCCTGAGGGAAAATCTTTTTGAAGCATTTTTCACAGAGGTACCAACGATTTGCTATAGTGAATCCCATTTCAATTATATAAACTAGCTTGCCCTCTTCAATTGTTGTGCAGATCTGGTTTCCACACTCATTACATTTTCTGTTTTTCCAAGCTAGTACTTTACGGATTTTCATTTTTCCTCCGAGTTTTTTGGTTTGTATGAACTCATTGAATCAACTCTAAGTATTGAAGGATAATCTATAAGAATCTTACAATATGTTATTGGTTTCTTAAATCCCTCTGTATTTATTGCTCCTCTTATATCAAACTCCCCTGTAATTACTATTTCTTCTGTCATCTTTTCATCTCAATTTATTCCAAACATTTTATTTATTTTATCCCGATTCTCTTTAATATTATCTATTTCTTTAATATCCTTCTCTGTTTCAAGATATACTTTTAAAAAATTAATCAGTGCTTCCATCCTTTTTTCCTTAAATTTCAGTTCTTTTTCTTTAACTTCATAACCTGGTCCTATAATTACTGCGGCACTTACAATATCTGATCTTTGATTCTTTAATTTTTTAAGGGTATGCTCAAATAAAGGGAGTATTACAAATCCCGGGAAGAGTATTGGATTCACCATTTCATTGATATAATCTGCTGCAGCTTGGATTTGTTCTTTTGAAAATTCTTCAGTCATCTTTTCTCCTTAATTTCTTTAATCTTTGATTCAACAAATTCCAATGCTTCTTGTAATTCTTCATCTGTTGCTTCATCAGTTTTCTTCTTTATAATATCCAAGATTTCTTTTGGAATTATATCTTCTTTAAACTTTCTCTCATCAATAGAATTAATAAAATCTTTAAATTTTTGGAAGTCTTGTGCTTTTATTCTAACTCCTGCTTTAGTGAAACCAGTATATCTATCACTAGTCACAAATTCTCTTATTGTTACTCCTTTCTGTCCAGCAAAATCATCAATTCTTATGATAATATTTGTTTGGTCGTCTTTAGTTATTTTTCCTATTTCTTCTTCCATCTTAATTTTTCTCCTCCACTAAAAAATAATGCCATACAAACTCTTTAGTATTGTAGTTATCAAATCCTATGGCTTTTTCCTTTATTTTCTCTATTCTTGTATAAAGATAAATTGCTCCTTCTGGAATTTCTTGCCCAGTCCCATATTTTAATACTTTTTTCATCTTAACTCACCTAACTTTAAAAGATTAAGAGAATATGAGTTTATAAACTTTATGGTATTAAGGGATATATCTGATTTGGAAAGATTTATTAAGAAAAGAGATTTATTATAAATATGCCAATAAAACCAAGATTAGCTCGTCCAGGGGAACTTCCAGCACCAAGACCTATGGAAAATAATCCTTTGATAGCCCCTGAATATGTTGCACCAGTACACAATATGTTGCAATCTGGTTTAGGAGCAATCCCAGGAAAAACTCAGAGTGAGATTGTTGAACTTGAAACAGATGGATTAAAAGCAGGACTGGGTGTGGTGCCTGGGTAAATGGTGAAGAAATGTAAACCAAGATGGGCTCTGTATGATCCTAAAATAAAATTAATTACTAGTAGATTTTGTAAAAAGAAACAAGCACAAGGAGCTCAATTAAAATCTAATATAGCAAGATTAAAGGTTCTTTCAATTTCTCATAAAGATGTTAAATCATACTATAAAAAAGTAAAAAAACCAAGAACAGTCTGGAGATAAAAATGCCAATCGAAGGTCGTGAGATTCCAAAGATAGTCTTTTTGATATTTCTAATAGGACTTAGTTCTTATGCTGCTGTCTGGGTGGCTGGAAAAATTAGGGATGAAGTTAGTGCTACGGCGAGAAGTTAAGTCGCTTTCCGTCCAAATAAAACCCCCCTTAAAAAATAAACATTTCTTCTTCTGAAAAAATCAAATCAAACAATCGTCCGTTTTAGGAAGATTTAAAAACCCCCCTTTCTTTGTTATTTGATGAAAACTATATCTAAAGAATTAAGATATCAAATAAACCAAACAGTAGGTTTTTTATCAGAAAAAAAGGTGAAGACAGCCATATATTGTAGGACTTCAAAAATAGATCAAAACCCAGAAAATCAAAGATTAGAATTAGAAAGATATGCAAAATCTATGGGATATGATTATGTGGTTTTTGAAGAGAAGGAAACTACAAAAAAGACAAGACCAATTAAAAATCAGATATTTCAGGATGCGTTAAATAAAAAATACGATTTAATTTTAGTGTGGAAGCTTGATAGATGGGCAAGGAGCATGCAGGAATTAATTAATGATTTGGAAGTATTGAAACAAAATAAAGTAGAATTTAGAACATTAAAAGAAAATATTGTTTTGGATAACAATCC
>SDBV01003761.1_pt1 | contig 22117 bp, 19 predicted proteins | sample 2277081 | NCBI WGS metagenome assembly SDBV01 (sample SAMN10402039, study PRJNA504765) | marine sediment metagenome | isolation source: marine sediment core GS10_PC15, 223 cmbsf | place: Arctic Ocean: Southern Knipovich Ridge | collected 2010 | reverse complement strand
GTGCACGTCGTGGGCTCAGCTAAAAGCGAGACAAAAGTGATGCTTGATATAAATGAGGAACTTTTCTCTCAGGAGAAGGTCTCTGCTCTGCGAGAAGACCTGGACTTCATTTTCGGGTCATATGAAGTAAAGCATAACTAAAAGTAAAGCCATCCCGCTTCTACGTCTTTAGTCGAGATTTCAGCATATTAAGACTGAGTATTAGGTAAACTTTGCCCAAAGATCCCCCATAGTATTTACAAAGTATTAAATTGACAGAACTGAAAAAAATTGGTAGGGTATAGATGTTTCCGAGTTCTACAATGTGATTGGTACTGTGTTCTGGGAGAATGCCCTCAGCATAATATTAGGTTCAATATACTAATCTAAAGGAGGTGATAGAACTATCTTCATAATTTATAGGCCAGTGGCGTAATATATTGATTACTTTAAAAGAATACCCGAGGTACAAGGAGAAATTTAAAGAAAGGAGCAACGATGAGTATCAATATCTATGAATTATCTAAGCCTATTGGACCACATACCCCGCTATGGCTTCATGTCGGCTTGATGATTTACGTTGAAATCAGGCGGGTGACACATCCCGGGCGAGACCGCGGGAGGTTGACCACTGTACTTACTCTAAGAATGCACACTGCCACCCATATGGATGCTGCAATTCATGTAATCCCTGGGGGATGGACTATTGATAAGTTGCCCCTGACCAGTTGCTACGGGACAGGGGTAATCGTAGATATGCGTCACAAGAAGAAATGGGATAAAATCACCCCGGAAGACCTGGAGAATGCCAAACCGAAAATTGAACCGGGAGATTTCGTTGTCATCAATACCGGGTGGCATAAGAAGTGGCGGGTATCAAACTACGAGTATTGGAATAATTACCCTGGACTTGTCAAGGAATCAGCTTATTGGTTTGTGGAAAAAAAGGTCAAGGCGGTTGCCGGGACCTGGGGTGCTATAGACCACCCCTTAGCCCATGTCCCCCTTACTCAGAAGATGCCCTGGCTGTATGAGGATTACACGAAAGAGACCGGAAAGAACCCTGCTGACGAGTTTCCAGAACAGGAGCCATGTCACACTATTCTTTATGGAAATGGGATCCCGGGCATTGAGAATGCCGGGGGCGATATAGACGAGGTGACCGGACTGCGCACCACCTTAGCAGCATTTCCTCTCCGCTACGAGGAAGGCGACGGTTCTATGGTCCGTTTGGTAGCTATCGTAGAAGAATAGAATTGAGGAGCAGAAAATGTTATTACTGCCTGAAGATAAGATAATTATTACCGTAGCTCAGACCGGTGGCACAGTTTACGACACTCCAAGACTCTATCTTCCGTTACAACCTGATGAGATTGCCGAGTCAGCATACGAGTGCTACAACGAAGGAGCTGCCATTATTCATATCCATGCCAGGAACCGCGAGGGAAAGAATACCGGAAGTACGGATGTTTTTAGGGAAATACATGGGAAGGTCAGGGCTAAATGCAATATAATATGTCAGGATTCCACTGGCGGCGGCCCTGAACTCACCAAGGAAGAAAAACAGGAATGCCTGGAGGCTGGACCTGAGATGGCCTCTCTCGATATGGGGTCACGGGTGCGAACTATAGGTCCCTATACCGGCACTTACACTGGTTGGATGCCCAATGAGCTTGAATCCGTTGCCGCCAAAATAAAAGAGTTAGGGATTAAGCCCTCTATTGAATTATTCAACATCGCTGATTTTCGTGATGTCCAAAGCCTGATTGACAAAGGTCTATTGGAAAAACCCTACTGGATTGATGTGATACTTGGTATGCCGTTTCGAGGAGCGCTTCCCGTCAGCCCAAAACATCTTATGATGTATCTTGACATTCTTCCCGCTGATGCCTACTTCAGTACTATATCAATAGGAAAATATGACATCCGCCTCCTGACAATGGCGATAATTTGTGGGGGAGCTATTCGGGTAGGGATGGAGGATACCATGTATTATCGTAAGGGAGAACTGGTCAAGAAGAATGCCCAGTTGGTAGCGCGAGCGGTGAGGATTGCCCGGGAGCTGGGGAAGGAACCGGCCACACCTGATGAGGCTAGGCAGATAATAGGACTCAAACCGGTTAAAGGTTAGAGTCGGGAAATGATAACTTAAATACGAAAAGGGGGTGAACGAGCATGGCTAGCCAATTTGGTGACCTATTTAAATTGGATGGTAAAGTAGCTGTAATTATCGGGGGAGGAGGAGGTATGGGCAGTCTTATCTCAACTGGTTTGGGGCAACAAGGTGCCAAGATAGCTATCGCCAGCCGCAAGCTGGAAAAATTGGAAGAAGCAGCCCGAGAGATTGGGGCGGATATCGGGGCAGAGGTTTCTACATTTCAGGTTGACGTCGTTGATGAGAAGAGTGTAGCTCAATTGGTAGAGCAGGTCATCTCTAAGTTTGGAACAGTTGACATTTTGGTGAATTCGTATGGGTGGAATGTGAAGAGACCGGCAACTGAATTTCCTGTAGAAGACTGGGAAAAATTATTCAAAATCAATGTTACTGGTCTTATGATAGTGTGCCGGGAGTTTGGGAAGATTCTGGTCAGCAATAAGAAGGGGAAAATCATCAATATGTCCTCAGTCAGAGGAACCCGAGCTACTCTTTGGGGCGGCAACGAAGGTTACTGTGCTAGCAAGGGTGCGGTAGACATGCTGACCAGGGCGCTAGCTGCCGAGTGGGCACCCTATAACATCAATGTCAATGCTATTGCTCCCTCAATAGTGCAGACGGCAGGTGCAGCCAAGAGAACCCCAACCCTGCAGGATGCTGAACGCCTTAAGAAATACTTAGCTAATGTCCCGCTGGGGCGGGTAGGCCAGCCCACCGATATTGTAGGAGCCGCTATATTTTTGGCTGCGCCAGCCTCAGACTTCATCACCGGTCAAATCTTATTCCTTGATGGCGGTCTCACCGCTATTGGTTAAATCCTAGATATATCGAGATACTGGCTTAATTATTGAAGAAGATGACTTGAACAAAAAGGAGAAGGATATTGCCATGAAGCTAGTTAAAAAGGGACAAGGGGAACATCATGATGCCAAAGGGCACTTTGACCAATGGGGTATCCGCATGCTGGATAGTGCGAAGGATACTCAGCGGTTAACCATCACCATTTCCCATTTCCTCCCGCAAGGGGGAGCCGAAATGTCGTCTTCAGCAACAGAGCGAGTTTATTTTATCATTTCTGGCTCACTACTGGTGAAGGGAAAGGCAGAAGAGCACCTTCTCGAGCCGGGTGATTTACTCTATATTGCTCCCGGCGAGGAGAGGGAGATTCAGACTTACGGAACTGAGCCAGCCTCGATACTGGTCATAGTAAATAAACTAGATTAAACTTAGCGCAGAGAAGGGGGAAATATGGGAGGAGATGTTAAGAGGGTCGCTATCTTCGGGGCGGGAACAATGGGCCATGGGCTGGCACAGGCTTTTGCCCAAGGAGGCTTACAGGTATCACTTTACTCTCGCACTCAAGGAACTTTAGATAAGGCTTTGGTGCTGATAGAATCCAGCCTAAACACTATGTCCCAAGAGGGAATCTTGGATCAGCGACTCATCAAAACGATACTTGACCGGATCACCACTACTACATCTATAGAAGAGGGAGCACACGAAGCAGATATTGCTATAGAGACTGTGGCGGAGAATGTGGAGACAAAAAAAGAACTCTTTACTCAGCTGGATACCTATTGTCCACCAAGGGCATTGCTGGCAAGCAATACCTCCTGGCTAAATATATTCGATTTCATAGAAACTTCTCGCCCGGGCAAAGTTATCATCGCTCATTGGTATGCCCCTCCTCAACTGATTCCCTTGGTAGAAGTAGTTAAGGGTCCCCGGACAGATGAGTCCAGCATAGAATTAATGGTTCAGACATTAGAGAAGATAGGCAAAACGCCTGTGGTTATGGAAAAGTTTATCGCTGGTTTCATGATCAACCGCCTCCAGCGTGCTCTCCAGCGCGAGGTCTATTGTCTCCTTGACAATGATTATGTAACCCCTGAACAGCTAGACAAGGCAACCAAAACTGGCCTTGCCCTTCGCATGATGGTGGTGGGGGTAGTGCAGCGTTTTGACTTTGGCGGACTCGTTGGGAGCGCCAGGAATTTGGATAGACCTAATATCCATGATACCCCATTGGACTACAGACCAAAGAAGCTTTTAGAATTGGCCGAGCAAGGCTACCATGGAATCAAAACAGGCAAGGGTTTTTATGACTACAAAGGCCGAAGTGAGACTGAACTCTGCAGGGAGAGAGATATTCGGTTAATTCAGATGTTAAAAGTGCTTAAGAAAATAGGAAGCGAACCGATAAGATGAAGTAGAACAAAAAGAAGCCTTGATGCATTTGAATTGCTTGCCAGAGAACCGGGTACCACTGAGACAAGTCTTTCCAGTTGAATGGGAACATTGTAGTCCCTTTGCTTTACTAGATTTCTGTTGCTAGCTTCCCTATCGAACTCTATCGACAAATCATTGTAAGTAAAAACGATATTTTTGAGTCCACGGAAGGTAATAAATTGACTAGAGAGGTGATGCGTGGTTAATAGTGAGAAGAAAAGGATTCCCGTAAAAGAAGGGCTATGGACAACGCCTTCTTCTCCGGGTGAGAAACCACAACTGATGGGAAGTAAGTGCCTTTCTTGCGGGGAAATTTTCTTTCCGAAAAAGGAAAAGTGGGGGTGCACTAACTGTCAGTCCAAAAATATAGAGGATATTAAACTAAGTCGGAAAGGGAAAATCTACAGCTTCACCGTTGTGATGATACAGCCACCAATGTACTATAAGGGGCCAGTTCCTTATGCATTTGGCTATGTAGAGCTACCTGAAGGAGTTAGGGTAGAGACCTTATTTACAGACTACGACCTTGAGGCTCTTAAAATAGGTATGGATGTTGAGCTGGTCATTGAAAAGCTACATGAGGATGATGAAGGTAACGAAGTTATGGCTTATAAATTCAGGCCGATTACAGCACAAGCAAATAGATAAGGAGGTATTGGGTGAAATCAATAAGCGAACTGAGAGGATTGAGGCCAGTTTATATAGCTGGCGTTGGCCTGACCAAGTTTATGAGATACGAGGGTGAAGAGTGGTATGATTTTGGGAGTAGGGCTATATTAGAAGCTTTGAAGAATGCTGAGATGGGGTGGAGAGATATTCAGTCGGCATTCCTTGGCAGCGTTTATCAGGGAACAGGCTCCGGTCACCAGGCTATTGCTGAAATAGGTTTGACAGGAATACCAATTACCAATGTGGAGAATGCCTGCTCTAGTTCAACAGCAGCGCTTAGATTGGCTTACCAAGCGATAGCTACCGGACTCTATGATATTTGCCTTGCCGGTGGCTTTGAGAAAATGCCTCAGAAAGGCACCTTTCTGAGCACTGCTTGGCGTGAATGGGAAAGATACATGGGATTTAATGTCCAGCTGGCAAACTATGCCTTGGGAGCGATAAGATATATGGAGGAATATGGCGCTACCGAAGAGGATTTTGCCAGAGTAACAGTAAAAAACCGTAAGAATGGCGCTCTAAATCCACGAGCAATATTTCAGAAGGAAGTTACTATTGAGGAAGTGCTTAACTCTCGCATGATTGCCAAACCGATGCGTCTCTTGAACTGTTGCCCTCTTGCTGATGGAGGAGTAGCGTATATCCTCTGTAGTGAAGACAAGCTTAAATCAAAAAGCAAGATGGTAACAGTAGCAGCTTCAGTTCTGACTTCGGGAACGTATGGTCTCTCTGGTACCGGCGGTGGCAACACGGCTTATGGTGGTGGTAGCGTTAAGATCAAGAACCCAAATGTGGCTGAGCTTTCGGCAAAGCAGGCCTGGGAAATATCAGGGTATGGTCCGGAAGACATGGATTTATTTGAAGCGTATGACACCATGTCACCAGGTGAATTATGGAGCATTGAGGAAATGGGATTTTGCAAGAAAGGGGAAGCGGCATACTTGTTAAGGGAGGGAGTATTTGACATAAATGGAAAGCTCCCCATAAACACCGACGGGGGACTTATGTCCTGCGGACATCCGCTAGGAGCTACTGGTGGAAGACAGGTATGTGAGATATATTGGCAATTGCGGGAAGAGGCGGGACCAAGGCAGGTTCCCGGAGCTAAGATTGGCATGTGCCATACCATGGGTGCTGGTCCCAATAGTTGCGTTACAATCCTGAAAAGATAACCTATACCCTGAAACATATCATGGCTGCAGTAGTAGCAAAGATCATGACTTTCTCCTGTTGATTGCACTAACCCCTGCCGATAATCTCTACGATGATTAGCTTCTCAATGCCAGAGGTTATTTCGTCAATAACTTTGCCCTCTTTCATATTTATTGCATAATTTCCCCGAACGTAAGCTTTTCTTATGAGCCTCTTCACACCCTGCAGGTTTACTTCGGAGACATTAATAAAGAGAAGATTTATAGGTAGGCTGCTAAGAGGTGATAGATTCAATAGTAGACTAAGATTGAGCGGATTAGTTATAATAACTCTAAAAATAAGGAGGTCATAATGAGCAAGGACCTGAGGCAATTTTTAAAGGTATTAAAAGAGCTAGGACCAGATTATTATGTAGAGGTTAAAAGACCGCTCAAACCCAAGTATGAACCCTGTGTCATCCAAGAAAAGTTGGCCAGGGAAGGGCGCTTTCCCGTAATCTACTGCCCTGAAATTGAAGGCAGCAAACTTCCCCTGGTTACCAATCTATTCGGCTCTTATGAACTCTTAGGGCTAGCCCTGGACATTGATGCAAGAAAGATGGGAAAGGCTGAGGTTGTCAAGGAATTTAAAAGAAGGATGGCTGATGCTAAGCCGACGCAAACGGTTCCCGCTTCAGAGGCGCCGGTTAAGGAAGTGATTCGGCGAGGCAAAGATGTAGATCTGAGTCTTCTGCCCATCATTCATCACCACGAGCTTGACTCCGGCAGATACTTAGACATTGGCTCCCTTATCTGCAAGGACCCAGATACCGGCATACCCAACGCTGGAGTATATCGTCACGAGGTGAAAGGGAAAGACCAGCTGGGTTGCTTGATATCCCCGGCACACCATGCCGCTTATAATGCCCGACGCTGCGCTGAACTGGGTAAACCGATGGAGGTGGTTATTTCTCTAGGTCACCACCCGGCAGTAACTATTGGTGCATGTACTGCCGGTGATATAAATGAGAACGAACTCGAACTCATGGGCGGTCTTTTAGGAGAGCCACTGGAGGTGACGCCAGCGGAGACAGTTGACCTTCCCGTTCCTGCCCGTGCCGAGATAGCAATTGAAGGCACAATCGACCCCCGCAACATGGTTACTGATGGCCCCTTTGGTGAGTACCCCGGCTACTATGGTATAGTGATGCCTTGCTATCTCATTAAGGTAACGGCCATAACTATGCGTCAGGATGCCATTTACCATGATCTTGACAATGCCCATCGGGAGCATAATTATGGTACTATACTGGGCAGTGAATCTAGCGCTTACGATGTAATCAAGAGAGCCGTGCCTACAGTGAAAGCGGTCCACTTCCCATGGTCGGGCAGGTGTGTTTACCATATTTATGTCTCTATCAAAAAGCGCATTCAGGGTGAAGGAAAGTTCGCTGCTTTGGCTGCCCTTAGTGCTGACCCCGAGATCAAACTGGTTGTGGTGGTGGATGAAGATATTGATGTATATAACGAAGAGGAAGTACTGTGGGCGATGGCTACCAGGGTGGAAGCCGACATAGATGTCTCTATCATCCCCTGGGTGGCCGGAGCCAATCTAGACCCCTCTTGCTATGGTGAGACTCGTTTCAAGAGAGGTGCTATGACGACAAAGATGATAATAGATGCTACCAGGCCAGTGGAATTGCCCTTTGCCACCAGAATTACTCCTCCCAGGGCTCTTTGGGACTCCATGAGTCTTGACGATTACCTGAGGTGAAGTATGTAATCTGGACTTATAGAAAAAGCGATGAAAGGTGGTAGTGCCTAGTGAGCTACATTGCGAAGATGGTGTGAGCAGCACCCTTTCTGGGAATCTGTGTGGAGGCGGTAACTACCGGGGGATAACTGAATGCGTGCTGATTTCTGGCAAACTGCTGCGAGTAGAGGAGAGGAATGACTAGCGAATTTTCAGTCTTAGGTAAGAGTGTAACAAGAAAAGATGCTATTGAGAAAGCAAAAGGAGAAGCTAAATATGTGGCAGATATACAGCTACCCAAGATGCTACAGGCTAAATTCCTGAGAAGCCCGCATGCACATGCTAAGATTAAAAGCATTGATACCTCTAGAGCCGAGGTATTACCCGGGGTAAAATGCGTTTTAACCTATCATAATGTGCCAAAAGTTCATCCTCTCAGAAAGTTCGAGTATCTTCTCGATGAGACTGTACATCACCCCGGAGAAGAAGTCGCCGCAGTTGCCGCACTAACTGCTGAGATAGCAGAAGAGGCATTAAGGCTCATAGAAGTTGAATATGAAGTACTACCGGCAATATTTGATCCCGAAGAAGCGATGAAGCCCGATGCTCCACTAGCGCATCAAGAATATGGCACTAATATATATCATGGTACCGAACTTGTTCCGATACCGAGACTTGATGAGGACGGTTGGTTGCGATTAGAAGCAGGTGATATAGACAAGGGATTTGCCGAGGCTGATTATATATTAGATGGCACCTATGAGACGCCAATGCAATATAATTGTTCTCCAGCGCCACGTGCAGTTATATGCGAGTGGACAGGTGATAAGTTAACCTGCTGGGCTGGTACTCAATTACCATTATACCTTTGGCAGGATCTGTCCAGTAGCCTCGGTATTCCCCAATCTAGTGTCAGGGTCATCGCCAGTCACACTGTGGGGGGCTATGGGGGCAAGACACCGGAAAAAACAGCGACTCTGACCGCCATCATGGCTAAAAGGGCTGGTAGACCAGTCAAAGCAGTATTCAGCCGGGCAGAAGACTTCATTGGAACCCATCATCGTATTAGCTACAAGAACTATAATAAAATCGGAGTTAAAAAAGACGGAACCCTGACAGCAATATATAGCAAGATAATTGCTAATTGGGGCAGCGATACCACAGCTGCTTACATTTGCCAAGCTAGCGCGTTGCTTGGTGCCTGTAACATGCTCTACAAGTGGCAAAACTCCAAGGCAGAAACTTGCGGAGTACTGACGAATATTCTTGGCTATGGAGCTATGAATGGCTTCGGTGACCCTGAAGCCATGTACAGCGTTGAAAGGCTTATTGACGAGGTTGCGGAAAAAATCAATATGGATCCGGTGGAGTTCAGGCTTAGAAACTGTATGCGATACGGTGATAAAGCCATGGAATTTGAACAGGTATTATATGGTCCTATCGAATGGGGGATACTTGGTTCAGATCTAGATAGCTTTCCAGAGCTAATACAGAAATGTGCCGAAGCTGCTCAATGGAAAGAAAGGTGGCAGGGATGGCGGACGCCTATGGCCGTTAATGGTTCCAAGAAAAGAGGTATTGGCATAGCCATAGGCATGCATCATACTTCATTTTGGCCTTCCTCGGCTATCGTAAAGATGAACCAAGATGGAACAGCTAACGTATTGTCAGGGGGGGTTGAGATGGGGCAAGGCTATGCTACTGCTATTTCTCAGGTAGTAGCCGAAACCTTAGGAATCAGGTATGAGGATGTAAATCCTATTCTTGCCGATACCAGTGTGACCCCGGCAACGAGGGGCAATGTAGCTAGTACTGGCGTATCCAGTCCCATAAATGCAGCTAAACTTGCTGCTGAGGATGTGAAACGCAAGTTGTTTGAGTTAGCGGCAGTGAGACTAAATGTAACTGTAGATGCCCTTGAAGCAAGGGATGGTTACATATGCGTTAAAGGAGCTAATAATAGAATCCCCATCGCCGATATTTGCTTTGTTAATTTTCAGGTTTCTGGCACTGCCAATAATCCACCTTATTATGCTATCAAAGATGAAAAGACAGGGCAGGTCATTCATGCTTATGCTGCTGCAGTTACCATTGCCGAGGTGGAAGTAGATACTGAGACCGGCAAGTTAGATATAACTAGAATAACATCAGGCCATGATACCGGCAGAACAATAAATCCGATTATTGTGGAAAACCAGATAGATTTAGGGTTAACTATGGCTAGCGGGTGGGTGCGTACCGAACAATACATCATCGACCCGGAAACAGGGGTAGTGCTAAACCCTAATCTGCTTGATTATAAACTACTAACATTTTTAGATATGCCCAAAAGTAATGACTTCCAGAGATTCATAGTTGAAAAACCCTGTGCTTGGGGACCGTTCGGGGCTAAAGGAATGAGTGAGACCTCGATGACAGCATTCGCCCCAGCTATAGCCAATGCCATATATAACGCTATAGGAATAAGGATATATGATGGGTCTCTTTTCCCAGATAATATTCTCAAGGCAATAAAAAAGGGGAGGGAAAAGTGAAAATCGATATTTTTTGTCACATTACGCCACCTAAATTCCTAGAAGCTTTTGAGAAAAAGGTTGCGCCGGAGGTCTCTGAACAGCTCCCTGGTAGATTTCTGCCAAGCCTGATAGACTTAGAGGCAAGATTTCGTGTTATGGATAAATGTGAAGACATGGTACAAGTATTAACGCTGACGAATCCGCCGGTAGAGCTAGTTGTAGAACCTGCGGATGCTGTTGAGTTAGCCCGCATAGTCAATGATGAAATGGCTGAGCTAGTAGCGAAATACCCCGACCGGTTTGTTGGAGGAGTAGCTTGCTTGCCACTGAGCGATATGGATGCTGCCTTACAAGAAACAGATAGAGCAATAAAGGACCTTCATTTGAGAGGTATCCAAATATATAGCAATATAATGGGGAAGCCATTAGATTCCCCTGAATTTATGCCTCTCTATGAGAAGATGTCTCAATATGACCTACCTATCTGGATTCATCCCTGGCATCAGACTGTACCAAGCGCTGTCGCCAAAAACGGGTCACAATTTGAGAGCCTTCGTGTCTTCACGGGGCAAAGAGACCGGGCATGGGCTATGGAGCGCGCCGCATTCGGGATTACATCTGGAACTACATCAGCTATGACCCGCCTTGTGTATAGTCATGTGTTTGATATGTACCCGAATATTAAATTTATTACCCATCACTGCGGATCTAGTGTTCCCTATTTTGCCAATAGGATCGAAATGCATTATGGCATGTTTGGCATGCGTGAGGGAATTGACCAAGGTCTTGCCAAACCCATCCTTGAGTATTATAAGATGTTTTATGCTGATTCAGCGCTACACGGGAATGTGTCAGCAATGATGTGCGGCTATGACTTCTTTGGCACCGAACATATTCTTTTTGGTACAGACATGCCTTTCGATAGCGAATCAGGTGCTTGGACTGTTCGAAAAACCGTTGCGTCAATAGAACAGATGGAGATTACCGATGCCGAAAGGAAGAAAATATTTGAAGGTAACGCTAGAGAACTATTACGTTTGCCTATATGAGTTAGCGTTAATTGGAAAAATTAAAATATTCTCCATCACCTTTCTTGAGTATCCTACAGCAAAAGAAAAAGGAGCGGAAGGCGATTACTAGGTGCCATAGGTACCATCCCGGGAGCGTTCAGGTTACCGCGGGAGGGACTGTTCAAGTGCTTAGGCAACTTTATTCATGACCGATGGCGTGCAGGATACATTCATAATGGCTTTGGCGCATTTTCTTTTTCGCAAAAAGAAATGATAGAGACTAGTTTGCCATAGGTTCACACCCATATTCACTCAATTTTTGCTACCCTCGCCGGCACTAACAGTAAAGGCGAAAATATGGTAATTATTGACAAAGGGCACCTTATGGCTCTCGATGATGCTGAAGTAAGATCACTGGCTAGCAGGTATGGAACTCCAGATGAACTGCTGAGAGAAGCCTGGTTCCCGGCCATACCTGGAGTAAATGTGCCTGGGACTATATGAAGGACTATGCTCAAGACCCTATCTCGTGGATAAAGAAGGAGACTTTAGAGCACCTAATCTGGATAGACTAAGAATTGTCCTTCTATATCTGGTACGGCACCAAGTCCAAATCTAAGGAGATGGTCAGCAATGCCTTCTTGATACCCTGACTTGTGATTTCCTAAGCATAGTGGTTCAAATACCTGTGGAGAATTCAACCGTACTCTCCATTCTTTTGAACTCTCCACCATCCACAGTCGCTTGCCAAAGAGAGCGGTGACACTTGACAAATTAAGCCATCGGATGGAAAATAGGCATATATAGGCTAAAAAAGAAGGTAGTACTACAACGAGGCCGTAATGGCAGGCCCTGATAAGGGAGAATAAGCATTACGAGATTATTTGTCAATCTCACCGAGGGAAGGAAGTTTGAAAGGGGCAAAGTCCCTTTCAAACTTCCTTCTATAAATAACCTGTCTATGAATCCGGGTTGGATATCAGGTGGAGTGGGATGAATATCTAGAGAATAGTATGAAGCTAATAAGGAAATTTACCGATACTTTCGATGGCACCATTAACATTTTTGCCTTTTTAGCCACCGTTCTCTTGGCTCTTATAATGTTACTCATCGTCACTGAAATCAGCGTCAGATATTTTTGGGGGCGCCCGATAATGGGGACGGTTGAAATCACCGGATACGCTCTACTGTATATTACCTTTCTGGCTGCTGCCTGGGTGCTAAAAGAGGAAAGGCATGTAAAAGTAGAGCTGGTGCTTAATCGGTTAAAGCCAAGAGTTCAGTCCTTCCTCAATATCACTACTTCACTTATTAGTGCAATCGTCTTCCTGATCATTACCTGGTATGGTGTCAGGGTCACCTGGGATAGTTATCAGATAAACTACCTCTCCCCTACGGAACTAGAGACGCCTAAATTTCTTATCGTGTTGATTATTCCTATAGGCAGTTTCCTGCTCTCCCTCCAGCTCCTGAGGAGGACTTATGGCTTCCTGAAGAAGGGGAGAGCATAGCCGGACGAGGAATAAGGGTGGTAGAGGAGCCCTAAAAGACTTAAACTCTGAGGTGAAGAGCATTGGAATGGCAGTTAGCGCTTCTGATCATTTTAGGTAGCCTGTTATTCCTGATGGCAACAGGAATGCCCGTTGCCTTCAGCTTCATGCTGGTGAATGTCATCGGGGTATTCTTGTTATGGGGTGGTCAAGTAGGCCTAGAGCAATTTATCTTCAGCCTCGCTGAGTCCTTGTCTACCTTTACCCTGTTAGCTCTGCCCCTTTTTGTCCTCATGGGCGAGGTGATATTCCGGGCAGGGCTGTTCCCTAATATGATGGATGCCCTTGACAAATGGCTAGGACGTATTCCTGGCAGATTGAGTTTGATGGCAGTAGGTGGCGGGACTTTATTTGCCACCTTGAGTGGAGCCAGCATGGCTGGTACAGCTATGCTGGGGGCAACACTGGTACCGGAGATGGAGAGGCGGGGCTACAAAAAACCGATGACCTTAGGACCCATTCTGGGTGCCGGTGGCCTGGCGATAATGATTCCTCCCAGTGGTCTGGCTGTCCTTGCCGGTGCTATAGGCGAAATCTCCGTTGGCAGGATTTTGATTGGTATTATAATTCCTGGACTGCTGATGGCTATCCTTTATTCTACCTATATCATCGGTAGAAGCATACTCCAGCCTCACCTCGCCCCTCCTTATGAGGTGCCTCCAACACCAATGTCAGAGAAGCTCATAGCCACCGTAAAATACATATTACCGTTGGGGTTCGTTATCTTTATGGTCATCGGTGTCATGTTCTTGGGTATTGCCACCCCGAGTGAGGCGGCAGCTACGGGTGCCTTCAGCTGTTTTATTTTAGCTGCTGCCTATGGGAAGCTGAATTGGGAGGTGGTGAAGAAAGCCTTTCGGGGTACCCTTCTGATTACAGGCATGCTGTTCCTCATCATTGCTGGAGCAAAGGCGTTTGGTCATCTCTTAGCCTTCAGCGGGGCAACTACAGGTTTGATTGAATTTGCCGGGGGATTGCCGGTAGACCCTATCGTCATTATGATAGCTATGCAGGTTATCGTGCTGATTATGGGTATGTTTATGGAGGTCGGCTCGATAATAATGATTACCCTCCCTCTTTTTATGCCTATTGTCTATACTCTGGGCTTTGACCCGGTGTGGTTCGCTATAATAATACTCCTCAATATAGAGATGGGAACGACATCACCGCCCTTTGGTATCAGCCTGTTTGTGATGAAAGGCGTAGCCCCACCCGATACCACTATGGGGGATGTCTATCGTGCCTCTTTGCCCTTCCTCGGATGTGATTTGATAGCGATGGGGTTAATTATCGTCTTTCCCGCACTGGCACTCTGGTTGCCAAGCCTGATGATGTCATAGGTGCCTGTATTAAGGGAACGAAGGCTAAAAATAGGTGGAGAGCTTGAATTAACAGGAGAGGTTGGCAAAGCCCATTTACCTAAGGATGTTGGTAGCTAATCCTACAGTGAGGCTAAAGTGAAGAAGAAGTGGGGACAAGTATTGAAATTATGAACGAGTAAAGCAGTGTTGAAGTCTGGCCTGTTATTGAGCACACTTGGGCCTATCACACTCCAAGTTCTTCTTACATTACGCCTTGAGCTATAAACGGGACCACTAGTAGTGGTAGTGCTGCTAGGGCTGTTTCCGCTGGGGAGAAATAGAGTAACGCCCTCATCTATTAAGAATAGCCTCTACCGTTAACTTGCTTACCTTATTGCTGTTTAAGCTACTCTCAATGTGCTATGATAAATTCTCCCACTTCTTCACAACTTTTTCCCGAAGCTCTGGACTTAGTTTCATTGGGATTGGGAACTCACTTATCCAATGGAAGGGCTTGCAGGCCAAGATAATGGCTGTGGATATAGTGATATCCCCAACCCGTTTTTGCTCAGGAGTTAGCATGGGGTCTAGTACGCTAGCCCCCCTCCCCCTGATAATATCAAAGGCCGCAGGGTCAACCCTGTTCCCAACGGCTTGGAGAACCTCAAGATGATTTGATGGATCCACATCATCATCTACAACTATAACATACTTTAGGTTTATGTTGTGATGAGCAAACACTGCCAATGCTGCCTGCTTGGCATGCCCGCCGTACTTCTGCTCCAGGGATACAACCACACATCTGCCACCTCCAAAGGCCGTATCGCGCCATACTCCCTTTACACCGGGGATAATTCTATCTAACGCATTCCATATCCGAGCTGCACCCAGTTCCGTCCCCGTCCATGTAGGAACCCCAGGCCCGAGGTACGGTAATACACCTAAAATTATCGGGTTATTTCGGTAGAGAACACTCTTTACTCTGAAAGCGGGCACTCTACCTGCTGGACTGTAGTGACCGGTAAACTCTCCGAAGGGCCCTTCAGGCCTTGTCTCCACCTCAGGTGGCACTATCTCACCTTCGAGAACTATCTCGGCGTGAGCGGGTATGGGTAGTCTAGTTGTTGGCCCTTTTACAACCTCTACCGGCTTATTTCTCCACCAGCCAGCGTAATCGTATTCCGACATACCCCATGGAATCCGCCAGCCACCAACACTAGTAAGCAGCGGATCCGCTCCACAAATGACGGCTACCGGGCAGTTTTGCCCGCGGCTCCAGTATTTTTCCCTAATTAAGCCTAGATGTTGACCAGGTTCGAGAAGTATGGTTGCGGTAGATTTGTCTTGAATCTCAACCCTATGAGTTGACAGGTTTATCCAGCCCTCGTCGGGGTCTTTTACAACTACTATGTCTCCAGTTCCAATAAATCTGCCGCCATCAAATTCCCCCCACTTGGGTGTTGGAAACTGGAAAAGGTCAACCTCATCACCAGTACGAACATTTTCCAGGATTGGTCCCTCTTTAACCTCAACTGGTGGCACCAGTGCCAACGGTTCATTCAGTTTACCCCGTAATCTACGGACAATCTCAACTCTCTCTGTTTCTAAGGGCAGTCCCAATATTAAGTCTAGACGTTTGTCAGTGGAGCAGGGAAGGGTAAGTACTCGGTAACCAGCTTCGTAGTCTTTTATCTTGTCAAAGAGAAGAGTTGGCGGGTTCGCTCCCACGGCTACAAGCTGGGTAATGGCACCTATCTCCAAATTCCAGTCGGCACCTTCAATCAGCCTGAATTCGCCCAGTTCTTCCACTTGTTTTATGTATTCTCTCAGGTCGTTAAACATGTTGTTTCCTCCTTGCCACCTTTGTTGGATTCGTCCTTTCTCAGGTTACGCGTTGTCTCGCTTGTACCTTGTCAGCAAAATTGGCGCAAATTACTAATTTGTGATTTCCCATTTCAATTCGCAATGAAGCATCCTGACCTTCATTGCTTTGTCACTAATAATATACCTATGGTACCTTGTTGTCACTACGGGGCTCTGCAATAGCCCCCTCCACGAGCGAGCCGTACATCGTGGCTCCTGGAATCCTCGTCCATCAACGTTAGCGAAGCTCTCCATCACGAAAGAGGTCATACTATCCCTATCCTTCTCACCAGAATGCCTGTATCTCCTCCGCTGCACTTAGCCGGGTGACGGGCATAGCCGGATTATCCGCCCCAGAATAGGCAGTAAACAGGTCTCTGGACACTGCCACCCCAGCCATCTGGAAGATAATCTACCGAGCATGACGAATAATCCGTCCCCCTATCTTGATCAGTTTCACTTGGAGGCTGCGCAATGACCAGTCGTTGACTGCCTTCGGCAAGCCTGGCTGCGAATCATCAAAAGATTCTATGTTCGGATTCTACTGAACATTCGGCCATAAAGTTCAATTTCTGAAACAAATTGTTGACATTCCAGTAGGAGAGGGATTATGCTCTATTTAAAAAATGTAGATGCGCATATGCAAGCCTACTGTGTGAAATGCCGTACCAAAAGGGAAATGAAAGGCGCCAAGGCCATAATCATGAAGAACGGAAGGCCAGCTACCCAAGGGACATGTCCCGCATGTGGGACCAAGATGTTCCGAATCGGGAAGAGCTAAGGCTGCTTCTTAATATTAAACAGGATCGAGAAACTGGCTCTTGATCCTGTTTTTTTATCCTCAATCACACAAGCTAGGCTTTTATGCAATGGTATAATGAATGTAATATAATTACTCGGCAGAATAACCTACAACAAACAGGGAGAGCCGAATGCAAAAACAGCTAAGCAAGGAGAAATCATACCGGTACCTGTTTCTTATTGCAGCCTTATATGATTTTATTTTGGGTTCTGTATTCTTTATTTTTACGGACTTTATCTTCGACCATATCTTAAAGATTCCTTTGCCCACCTACCCCGCTTTTTACCAGGCATCAGCCGCGTTTGTCTTTGTTATGGGCATTGGTTTCTATTTCGTGTACCTTAACATATACCGGAATATCGACATAGTCAAGGTTGGAATTGCTTTCAAGCTTTTTTATACCGGACTGGCATTCTACTATGTCTTTATCGAGAATATGCCCTGGACTTTCTCGATCTTTGGCTTTTTGGATCTCATCTTCATAGTGCTTTTTGTCTTCTTTTTGCGTGCTTTTAGAAGAGAGGTGCAGACATAATTGCAGGAGAAATTAACGTCATATTCGGCTGGGCCTGGATCCTGGATGTGTCTTGGTTTTATCTCTGGAATGATACTGGGGCTACGGGCCGAAGGGGAAAAATGGCTTGGCTTGGTTGGGTTCACAGATTTACAGCGAAGAGGCTTATAATCGCCGAATTGTGCTCTACAAGCAAATAGTTAAACAGAGAGGCTGTAAAAGAATACCTACTACCTTATACCAGGAATAAGGACGGTTAACAATCCGTCAGAATGTTTAATAAATATACTATATTCTTTTAGTCAATGACCTCAGCAAGGTATCGTTTCTGCTTTATCTTCACATCGGTGAGCAGCCTTAGTCCCTATCTTCCTGGCCCCCAACTTAGCGTTTAGATACGGGCGCACTCCTTAAGAGGAGATCCCATCACACTTCATACGGGTTTGGCCAGGAGGGCAGGGCACCATGTTTTTTGGCGGGTTGGCTCGTATGTGAGCTCCCAAAGGAACTGCTTTAGCTTGTTTAGTGCCGTGGTGGTAATCAGGATGGTTTTCTCGCTCTTACCCTCGGTGCGGGCACAGAGTCGGTAACCCTAGATAAGGGTATCGAGCAGGGTAGCCCAGCTGGTGCGTTCGATTATCTGGTTAAGTTCTTGCTGAAGATTGGCTGTTATTTTAACTCTCCGTTTTTCATAAAAAGCAACGGGTCTTTCTGTAAATTTCGGAGGATTTTACCCGCTTTTTGGAGGGTTAAGCTAGCCTCAGTTTGTACCTGAAGTGGCGTCCCTGGAGGGATTCGAACCCACGACCCGCTGCTTAGAAGGCAGCTGCTCTGTCCAACTGAGCTACAGGGACTAATCACTCATTTAATGTATCACTAGGCGAGAACGCAGTCAAGGCAATGATTCTTATTTCTTTCACAGGTATCATGGCACTGGCATTCTCCCTAGGCTTTCCACATGCCGAAGATAGTCAAGCCGAGGAGAGATAAGCAAGTAACAATCACTCCGGCAATAAATACTCCAATAAAGATTGATAAAAAGGCATATTTGAACCTTAAGCCAAAAATGACAGCCGCCAGCGAACCGGTCCAGGCACCGGTGACCGGTAAGGGTATGGCGACAAACAATGCCAGACCAATATGCTCGTACTTTTCTATAATTCTTCCACGGCGCCTGGTGCGTTCAAAGAGCCAGCTTAACATCCTGTTAAAGAAAGCTATCTTGCTTAGCCATCTGGTAATGGCATTGAGGAATAATAGAATAAAAGGCACCGGCAATAAGTTACCAATAATAGCTAACGGAAGGGCATAATACCATGGGAAGTGAAGTAGGTTTATAGCCACAGGCAGTGCTCCACGGAGCTCAAATATCGGTAGAGCGGCAATAATAAGCACCACCAGCTCTTTTGAAAAATCTAAACTGAGGAGTTCTTCGGGAGACACGCTTTTCCTTTACGGTCTAGAAAAGGGATTTTACTCAGGCAGTGTAGCAAATGAACACTATTATCGTCAAGGCGGCTTATGGGACTGGCTTGACAATCCTTCATCTGCATTGCTAGTATGAGATTGACTTTTAAATTAGTCAGCAGGGTAACAGTGCCGAAATTATTGGACAGAATAGATAGCCCTACCGCCTTGAAAGGATTGACACTACCAGAACTTAAGCAATTAGCTTCTGAGATTAGAGAAGAGTTGGTGACCACGGTAACTGCTAATGGAGGTCATCTAGCTTCTAATCTGGGAGTAGTTGAGCTTACTATAGCCTTGCATCGAGTATTTGATAGCCCACGAGATAAGATTGTGTGGGATGTGGGACATCAAAGTTATGTTCATAAACTGCTTACTGGGCGGAGGCAGCGCTTTACTTCTCTCCGTCAGTACAGAGGACTATCCGGTTTTACCTGCCGTAGTGAGAGTGAGCATGACCCGTTTGGCGCTGGTCATGCCAGCACATCGGTATCTGCTGCTCTTGGCATGGCTATTGCCCGTGACCTTTCTGGTGCTAACTATAATGTAGTTGCTGTTATTGGTGATGGAGCGATCACTGGGGGGATGGCTCTTGAGGCACTTAACCAGGTGGGCCATCTGGGCTCTAGGTTTATCGTGGTTCTGAATGATAACGGGATGTCAATTTCCCCTACTGTTGGTGCCTTAGCTAAACTATTGAGTAAAGTGCGGCTTGACCCCCGTTATTATCGGGCAAGAGAGGAAAGCAAGCAGGTAATCGCTGCTCTCCCACTGGGTAACAAGCTGTGGCAGGCAAGACAACGGGTCACGAGTGGGCTGAAAGGCTTAATTATGCCAACCATGATTTGGGAGGAACTCGGCTTCACCTATATAGGGCCTATTGATGGGCACAATATCTCTGACGTCGAAGCCGCTCTCACGCAGGCGCGAGATTATCATCTCAAGCCAACTTTCGTTCATGTTATTACTACCAAGGGTAAGGGTTATTATCCAGCAGAGGGTGATGCTGTTTACTTCCATGGTGTGTCAGCTAAAAGCGTAAGTACCAAGGCAGTACCTACTTATAGTGAAGTATTTGCTCAGACTGTGCTTCGCCTAGCTCGTGAAAATCCCAGACTGGTAGCAATTACTCCGGCTATGCCTGAGGGGAATTGCTTGAGTATTGTTGCGGATGAGTTCCCCCAGCGTGTGTTTGATGTGGGAATTTGTGAGCAACACGCGGTTACCTTTGCTGCTGGCTTGGCTACTCAAGGCTTCATACCGATTGTGGCGATATATTCCACCTTCCTGCAGCGTGCTTTTGACCAGATTATACATGATGTCTGTCTTCAGGATTTGCCGGTTGTTTTTGCTATTGACCGCAGTGGTATTGTTGGCGATGACGGCAAAACGCATCAAGGTGCTTTTGATATGTCTTATCTAACATTAATTCCTAACATGATTATATCGGCGCCTAAGGATGAGAACGAACTTCAGCACTTACTTTACACCGCAGTGAAGTCAGACCATCCTATGGCTGTACGATACTCACGGGATTTAGGGTTAGGGGTGGAGTTGGACACGGAGCTGCACGAGATTCCTATAGGTAAAGGAGAAATAGTAAGGCATGGAGAAGATGTCGCCATCTTAGCCATAGGTGTTACTGTAGCCCCAGCTCTTGAGGCAGCCCAAAAGTTAGCCTCAAACGGCATTGAGGCTACCGTAATTAACGCCCGTTTTGCCAAACCACTGGATGCTGAGCTCATAATAAATATCGCCGGTCATATTAAACGCCTGGTTACGGTTGAGGAAAATGCTCTAAGCGGTGGCTTTGGCAGTAGCGTGGTTGAACTTCTTAAGAAATCAGGCATGTCTGATATTCAGGTAAAAAGCATTGGTATCCCTGACGAGTTTGTGGAGCAAGGCACTCAAGCTATCCTTCGCGCTAAGTATGGCCTTGATGCTAAAGGGATAGTCCAACAGGTCTTAACCTTATTTCCCGAGAGTGATACTTTGCTAAAGGTCAAGAGGGATACCAATACCATCCCATCTTGACCAGTTTTAAGGAGATAGCATAGCAAACTTGTTTACGAGCGAGAGTGCACGGTTTTTATATATTCCGAAATGTTAACTAATATCAGGTATCCCAACTTGCGCCTGATATTTTTATATTTAAGCTCATAGCTATTTAAGGGAAACTAATGAATAAGATGACAGTCAGGGACATCGAAGTTGGTGATAAGAAGGTTTTGGTCAGGGTTGACTTCAATGTTCCTTTAGATGAAGAAACCGGGACTATAACCGATGATACTCGTATTCAAGCAACACTACCTACCATTAAATATCTCATTAGCCGGAGAGCGAAGGTTATCCTCTGTTCTCATCTGGGTCGCCCTGGAGGAAGGGTGGTTGAGAAGCTACGATTAGCCATTGTTGCTCAGCGCTTATCACAAATTTTAGGGCACCAAGTGATAGCTATCAGGGATTGCATTGGTTCGGAGGTAAAGAAGGCAATAGATAAACTAAGGAATGGTGATATCTTACTTCTGGAGAACATTCGTTTTCATCCTGAGGAAGAGAAAAACGATGCTGCTTTTGCCCAAGACTTAGCTGTATTAGCTGACATATATGTTGATGATGCCTTCGGTGCCATACATAGAACTCATGCTTCAATAGTAGGCATTACCCATTATCTTCCTGCGGTGGCTGGTTTGCTAGTTGAAAAGGAGCTTAAAGTCTTGGAGGGTATTTTCACTAATCCAGTTCGCCCATTTGCCGGGCTTATTGGTGGCGCTAAGGTGAGTGACAAGATTAGCCTTTTGGAAAATATCCTGGACAAAGTAGACCGTCTCCTAATTGGTGGTGGTATGGCGGCTACTTTTCTAAAGGCTAAGTCTTATGAGGTGGGGTTGTCCTTAGTGGAAGAAGATAAGCTAGATTTTGCTATAAAGCTGATGGAAGAGGCAACTCAAGAAGGGGTGCGCATGCTACTGCCAGTTGATGTGGTTGTTGTTAATGAAATTAATGCTGAAGCTACCCGTAAGATTGTATCTATAGAAAGTATATCACCCCGTTTGAGGACTGCCGATATAGGCCCCAAAACAATTCAAAATTTCCAGGAAGAATTGAGAAGATGCCAAAAGTATTTCTGGAATGGACCTATGGTCATCTATGAGATCCCTGGATTTGCCGGTGGAACG
>SDBV01003760.1_pt1 | contig 22121 bp, 34 predicted proteins | sample 2277081 | NCBI WGS metagenome assembly SDBV01 (sample SAMN10402039, study PRJNA504765) | marine sediment metagenome | isolation source: marine sediment core GS10_PC15, 223 cmbsf | place: Arctic Ocean: Southern Knipovich Ridge | collected 2010 | reverse complement strand
GTGTTATATTTCAGCAAGAGTTAAAATAAAGAAAGACTAAAGAAAGCGTTATGTATATCTCTCTATTATTATACTTTTAGAACTAGACCTGATTTTTCTTCCGATCTTGTGAAAGTGGGGATACTTTACAAAGATACAATCCCGGTTATCACAGAGGTTCGGAAAATCAAACAGTAATATATTCGGCTTTGAAGTTTAAATACCTTTCCTTTCACACAAATTCTAGGAAAAAAAATCCTCTCTCACTTTCTCTCTCTCTTTTCCAAAAAACTAACATTTAAAAAGTGAATGGGGCATATTTCACTTATGGATAATGTTATTTTACTGAAAGAACTATTATCTGATTTAAAAAACCCGGAAATAGTTTTATCATCTCTTTTAAAAAAAACATTTGTAAAACACACAAATAAAACGAGTGGTTTTTACGATTTTTCGATTTGGCTTGAAGCCTTTGAATATTTAATAATTGAAAAGGGAACAACCTATCGAAAAACATTCAAGCCCGACTATAAGAGGATTAACGCTTATGACAAACAAACCGATTAAGGAATTATTTTTTATTGTTGAATCTGCAAGAAAGAATGATCAATTAGTTAAAGGCAAATCAATCCCTTTCAAAACAGCATATCGATATTATAACCTCTTAACAGGAAACCGGATTGATTCTTTTATTAAATCCTGTATAAACTCCTTGTTGGCCTTAGGTGTTATATCAAAAGAAAACAAAGCAATTTCTATTTATCTTGAAGATTATAATCAACTGAAAAAAGATTATCCAGAGGAATTTAAAATAATAAAAGAAAAAATAGGAGTGTGAAAAATAATGGAAATGTTTGTTGGAATAATTATCGGAATAGTAATGGCGTGGGCTGTTTGCAAGGTTCATTATAATAGGAGATTATTTAATGCCTTCAATTTATGGATAGGAAAAGAAATAAAACTGTCGTCAAATGAATTTGATAAAAAATGGGCGCATTTCAAAACTGAAACAAAAGGCCTCATCGCAATATTTGATGAAAAAGGAAAACAACTATAAAAAGAGTGATTTTAAACACCAAACGATAGGAGGACACAAACAATGGTTAAGAAAAAAACAACAAAAAAGAAAGCGACAAAAAAAGTGTTGAAAAAAACACCAACACTCTTGTCAAAATATAGAAAAGTAATAAAAGAAAACAAAGAACTACAAACAAAAATTAAAACTTCTGAAGAAGATATAAAATTCATAGAAAAAGAACACGCAGAAAACCCACTCAAATTAATGCTTGAAAAAATAGAAACAATTGAAGAAAAGCTTGAAGAAGTGGAAGCAACAGCAGATGATGCAAAAAGAGATATAGATGAATTTGATGGTGATATTCAAACTGCATTGGAAAGAATTGATGAAATAGAATCAACTGCTGATGAAGCAGAACGTAAAGCAGAGGAAGCTTTGGAAAAAGCAAATGAAACAAAAGAGGAGTGAAAACTCCTCAATTATTTTTATACAAAAAAGGAGTAAGATAAAAATGTTTACAATCGGAAAAATAATTGGTTCTGAAAAAAACCTTGAAATAAATCTGCCTTATTTAATTAAAAGCAGAATGCTTATACAAGCAAATTCAGGCGCAGGTAAAAGTTATTGTGTTAGAAAACTACTAGAGGAAACACACGGCAAGGTTCAACAAATTGTTATAGATCTTGACGGGGAATTTTCAACACTTAGAGAAAAATTTGACTATCTCCTTGTTGGAAACGAAGGGGACATTCCGGCTGACATACGTAGTTCGGAATTACTTGCAAAAAAACTTCTTGAAAATAATATTTCCGCAATAATAGATCTTTCAGAATTAAAACACCATGAAAGAATTTTATTTGTAAAAAAATTCTTAGATTCAATGGTTAATTCAAAAAGAGAACTTTGGCATCCTTGTCTTGTTATAGTTGATGAAGCACACCAATTTTGCCCGGAAAAAGGAAAAGCAGAATCAGCTTCTTCAGTAATAGATTTAGCAACAAGAGGAAGAAAACGAGGTTATTGTATAATTCTAGCAACACAAAGACTTTCTAAAATTCACAAAGACGCAGTAGCAGAATGCAATAACAAACTTATCGGAAGAACAAGCTTAGATATTGATATGAAAAGAGCATCTGAAGAATTAGGTTTTACATCAAAAGAACAAATGAGATCGCTTAGAATGCTCGAAGCAGGTGAATTTTATGCTTATGGATCGGCAATGACTTCTAATGAAATACAAAAAGTTAAAATAGGAAAAGTAAAAACAACACACCCCGAACCCGGAACAGCAAATATAATTGCTCCTAAACCCGCAACTGAAAAAATGAAAAAAATATTAGCCAAACTTGCGGATCTTCCAAAGAAAGCAGAGGAAGAATTAAAAGAAAAATCAGATTTTCAAACAAGGATTAGAGAATTAAAAATGCAGTTAAGAAAAGCAAGTACCTCAAAGGACTTTAAAGTACCAACACAAAAAGAAAAAGAAGTACAAAGGATTGCTTCCGAGCAATTAACTCTTAATTCCAAAATGCAAGGATTCAGAGAAGCGGAAAGTATATATAAAGTATATACAACTCAACTAATAAATTTTTGTATTCGTTTACAAGGTTCTCTTTCAAGTGTTTCAAGTCTTGCGATGAAAGCACACGATAGAGTTATCCCTGAACTCCCAAAAGGAACGGACAAATATATAATTAAACAAGGTTGGATTAAAGAAAAGTGGGTAAAAAGTGAAAAAGGTTATAGTAGCCACCCCGTAGCTACTATTCGGAAAAAAGAAAATTCACCTTTATTTAATGACATGGAAGAACAACCGGAAGAACAACCAAAACTTAGAACAGGTGCAATGAATGTTCTTAAAGCAATTGCGGTTTTTCCTGAACCTGTTACAAAACAACAAGTTTCAACACTTGTCGGTTACAAAATGAAAGGCGGTACATTTAATACTTATTTATCAGAATTGAAAAAGATAGGTTGGGTTGAAGAAAACAATAAAAAATTATCAATAACAATAACAGGCCTAGAAAACGCAGGTGATACTTCAAAAATTTCAACAGATCCAACCGAACTAATAGAATTTTGGGCTAACAAATTCAGAACAGGCGCAGGAAATATTTTAAGGATAATTGCTGAAAGATACCCCCATGAAATAACAAAAGAAGAATTAGCAGAATTAACAAACACAATAATAACAGGCGGGACATTCAACACCTATCTTTCAGATTTAAAAAGAAACAATTTAATCAAAATAGAAGGAAATTCAATTAAAGCAACAAAAACATTATTTTTGGAGGAATGATTTAAGATGCCAAAGAAAAAACACGAAGTCCGACTTTCAGGTAATTCTACCCAAAAAGAAGTGCATGAAAAAACTATTAACAGAATGAAAGATTGCAACGCTTTTGTTTTTGTTTCAATAAAAGGAAAGCTGATTTCAACCGCTTTTTCAGTTAATGGAGCAACCCTTGAACAAATTTTATCTTTATCTAAAAATGTATCTGATGAATCAGTAAAATTACTTAATATAGCTACTCTTGCTTTATATAAACACGAAAAAGAAAATCTTGGTGATGTCGCGCCTAAAGGAGTGAGTTGAAATGATTGATTTGTTAAGCCTAGTTGTTGGTTTCTTTTCCGGAGCAATTTTAATCGGTGTGCCGGTTGGATTCTTTTGTTATTATCTCGGCAAGGCAAACAAATATGCCTTGAAGGTTGCAGAAACACTTAAAAAATTTTCAAACATGATTGAAGGAGATGTTTAGAATGGGAGATAAAGAAAGAACAGAAGCGATGAAAAAAGTAATAAAAGCTATTCAACATCTTACATTATATGAAGCGCTAGGCGTTCTTGATTGCGCTAGTAAAGTCCTTTTTTTAAGCAATCAAAAAGCCATAAAAAAGTATTGGATAGATGATTTTCAAATAAAATTTGGAGAGGCTAAAAAGAAAAATGAATAGAGTTGAACGGAAAAAGCTTTATCGTAAAGCAGTAGAAAAATGGGGGCTTCCACTTCAATTAATTATGTTAATGGAAGAATCTGCGGAGTTAATTCAGGCAACCTCTAAAGTTTTAAGAAAATATAAAAAAGAAACTACTATTTGGCGTGGTCTTGTTGAAGAAATTGCAGACGTTGAAATAATGATTGAACAAATAGAAACTTGTGTGAGTCGGGAAAATCTAAGACAAAGAATTGAAACCGAAAAACATGATAAACTATTAAGACTAAAAGAAATGCTTAAAGAGGCGAAAAATAAATGATGGAAAATAAAGAGAATATTGGTCGGGGAACTATTCAACCAAAAGAAATTTTTGAAGATTCTATTAAGCGTTATAGGAGCAAAACGCCTTATTATAAGAAACTTACAAGTCATGTTTTGAATTTGGTTCAGCCAAAACAGGAGGATAATATACTAGATATTGGTTGTTTTGCAGGACAACAAGAAGCCACTTTGTCGCACTATTGCAAAATAACAGGTGTTGATATTGATCCCTTTGCAATAAAGTATGCAAAGGTTTTGTGTGCTTCCAATGGCAGGCTTGAAAACATTTCTTTGCATTTGCGTAACAAGCCTTTGAACGTGCTTTTGAAAGGCAAGGTTTTTAACAAAGTTATAATGATTGATTTGGTTGAGCATTTGCCTGATGCAGAGCTTCTTCAAACTTTGAAAGAGATTAAGGAAATTGTTTGCAAAAGCGCAAAGCTGTTTATTTATACTCCTAATAAAGCGCATTGGAGCGAGTGGGGTTTTAGAAAGTTTTATGTTTCAAAGTGGAGGCGTGAGCATGAATCCGGATGCGATTTTGGGCATATTAATCTTAAAACTCAAATGGAGTGGTTTGAATTTTTTGCAAAGAATGGGTTAAAGGCTGAAAGATTTTATTTTGAGGAAGGATTTTTACCTTTTGAGTTTTGCAAGAAAAGGATTTGCCAAGTTTGGCAGGCGGTGGCTTGAAAGTGAGTGAAATAATTGCTATTACAATCTTGGCATCTCTTGGAATTTTGTCATACCTTGTAATCATTTTTAAACTTTTGAAAATAATAGCTGAAAAAGATGGTGTGATTAAGTGATGTTTTGGCTTTCTTTGTTTTATTTAAAGTATTTTTTCTTTACAAGAAAACCAAAAGAGGTAAAGAAATGAGTTGGAGTATTTTGTTACCTGAAAATTTTGAACAGGTTTGTTATTATACTGTAATAATTATTGTAGTGGCTTGGATTGTATTTTATACAATGATTTGAAAACAAGGAGTTCATGTTATGGAAAAAATTAAAGAAACTGATTTGGAGGATTGCCCTGAAAGGTTTGAATTAAAAACAAGGGTTTTTGAGAACTTGGAAAAAGTAATGACTTTTCAAACTCTTTTGCTTTTGGTGTTTGGTTACTTGATTATTTCACTTCCTTTATATTTTGCAAACTCTGGAATAGTTGAAACAGTTTGCCAGCCTGTTTGTGAGGATAAAGGCTTTGACCTTGTTCCTAGTGCCGAGTGGATTTTTGTTGATGGAACAGTTTGCACTTGTTATCATTCTAACCTAAGATATTCTGCTAGGATTTTGGTAAAAAATGGTTCAAAAGATTTTTTAGAAGTGTGGCATGATGCTTATGACAAATGAAGAACTTGGAGAGATTTGAAATGAAAATGAAATGGTGGGAAGATATACTGCTTGCTCTGGGCTTTGTCTTAGGCGGTAGTTACGTTGTTGTAATAGTATTTTTGTAAAGGAGAATTGAAAAATGTTGGTTCACAAAATTACAGTTTGGCTTAATCAATTTAAGAAAAGGCCAAATGTAAGGCGAAGCGCTTGGATTTCTAGGCATTCGGTTGTTCCTGATTCTTGTGTGATTGGGGAACGGGTAAAAATAAAACACAAAGTTATCATGGGCGAAAACTGTTTTGTAAATGATGATTGTTTCTTTGGTGGTTTTATATCAATCGGAAAGGGTTGCCGGATTGAAACCAAAGTAAAAATATCAAGTTGCAACACTCACGGAAACGAAACAGAATTTTACAAAGACAAACCTTTATTTCCAGAAAACGGTTGCGTAAATGGCTCAAAAGATCTTCCAATTTCAATTGGAGATTATGTTTTAATTGGAGATCATTGTTTTATTACAAAAGGAATAGTAATCGGAAGCAAAGCAGTTATAACATCCGGATCAGTTGTTTATTCAAATGTTCCCCCTTACGCAATTGTAAGAGGAAACCCGGCAAAAATAATTGGGTATAGAAAAATCTTTAAGGGGGAAAAGTGAAATGATTGTAATTAAGATTAAGGTAGATAGAAAATTCAAGAAATGGAATGTTTCTATTGACAAAGCTGGTTGGGTTACAAGTTTTTGCGAGGTAGATAAAAGAAAGGTTTGGAAAAGAATTAGGGAGGAAACAAGATTATGACTTTGGCGGAGCAGGTTTTGGACAAACTGGCAAAAGAATATTTTATAAGTGTAAATCCAGATGTTTTTTATAAAACATGGAAGCAAATGAAAGAAGATTTTACTATTAGAGCAATATCTCTTCCAGAAGTTGAACGAGTAGTAAAGTCGGCTTTGTTGGCGAAGCAAGCAGAAGTATTTAAAGAAATAAATTCCGATATTAAAGTCTTTGAAGACCAATTAAGAAATCCAAATCCTAACCTTAGTCTTCCTGCAAGCAGTTGGGCTTATAGGCAAGGTTCAGAAGATGCTTTGAAAAGTTTAAAGAAGCGTTTATCATCAAAGAAAAAAGAGGCGAAAAAGAAAAATGTTAAACAAAGATATTAAAGGCCTAATGTCCGTTCCTTCAAACGAAAAAAAGAAATGTTGGTGTCCGCGTTGCGAGGAAATGATAAACCCGGAAACCCATTGCTGTTATGAGAGGCGTTCTAAGTGAACATTTACGGGCATCAAAATATAATAAAAGAATTAAATAGGCGAAAAGAATTCTGGGAAGATGTTGCTGAACGCGCTTCTTTTAAAGAATTTAAAACAGAATATCGTCTTGCTTTAAACTTTGCTGAAGGAGAAAGAAAAAAAATCAATTGGCATAAGGCAGAAATATCAAAACTTAGGAAAGAAAAAGGAGGTGGAACAATTGGCAGACACTAGCAAACTTTCAAAGAATTTTGAAAAACAAAAAACTAAACCCGGCAAATCTGGAAAGTATTGCCCTTTTAGACAGCTAAACCCTGAAGGAAATGAAAGAAAATGCGGTAATTATTGCGCTTTATTTTGTGATGGGCTTGGAAGTTGCGTTTTACACGCAATAAACCTGAATTTAAGCAAATTACCCCAAAAACCGGTAGAACAAAAGGATTAAATTAAACAAACTATTATTATATATGAATGAAAAAAATAATAATAGTTTTTTTAATCCTTTTACTTTTTTCTTTAACAGCTAACGCAAAAATCTTTATTTTAAGGCCGGCTGATTTAAATTTTACAAACATTCATGTTTCTGGAAACTCTTTCTTAAATAATCTTTCAGTAAGCGGTGATGCCAATTTTGTAGCTATTGGCGTTTCAGAAAACATTTATTTTGAGGGGGGCATATTTTCAAATTCAGGAAGCACGCAATTTGTCTGGAATCCGGAAACTGAAAGTTTTAAAGTAGGATTTAACATTTCTCAAAGTGCTTCAGGTCTTGATCAATTCGCTTTTGGAGAAGATCATATACAGAATTGTAGCGATTGTTTTACAGCAGGATTTGAAAATGTTGTTACAGCCGATCAAGCAACAGCTTTCGGAGCGCAAACAAAAGTAACCGGACAAGTGGGATTTGCGACAGGACAAAATGTAACAACTTCAGGAGTAGCAGGTTTTTCAGCAGGGATAACCCCAACAGGAGCAACAAGTAGAGTAACTTCCGCAGGAGAGGGAAGTGTTGCAATGGGAGTGGGAGATGTAAACCATTTTGCAGGGAAGAAAGGAAGTATAGCGTTGGGATATGATTGTATAGCATTAGAGGAAGCAAGCGTTTGTTTAGGAAAAGATTTAACAAACTATAATCCAAACTCTGTTTTAGTAAACGATTTAAATGTTTTAGATAACTTTTTTGCTTCTTTTTTACAAGATGGTTTAGGTTCTCCGACAGGTTTTCCTAACAAATGTTCTGATGTAACGATTTCTTTTACTGATGGAACAAGGACTTTTTCAATTCAACCAAGCGGAGCAAGTTTTGATGTATTCCATTCAGGTATTAAATTCACAAAAACAACAGAAGAAACGCTTGTAATAACTGATACTGAAGGAACACATTATTTATATTATGATGAAACAGGCGTATTACAAATAAACGAAAGCCCATCTAGGTCTGAATTAGAAGATATAATTATAAACCATGCTGAAGTTTCTGTTTTATATTGGGATGCAACAAATGACGAATCTATTTATTTCACCGGAATAAATGAATGTCATGGAAGTAAAATGGATGGAGAAACACAATCCCACGATCATTTTACTCATGGAACACATTTTGAAAGTGGTTTAGCAGTTGGAGATATAACCTCTGATGGAACAGGAAACGATAATGTTCATGCACAGCTTTCAGTAACAGATGGAAGCATAAGAGATCAAGATGTTGTTCAAAGCATATTAGACGATTCTCCACAAAACCTTAGCTTTCCGGCAAATCTTCCTGTTTTTTATAGAAGTGGTGCAAGTAATTGGCGAAAAATTGTCGCAACAAATTTCCCGGTTACAACAACAGGAACAGGCAGATTGGCTTGGAATGAATTTACCGGTGGTGCATGGCAATTAACAGAGGTTGGAAACCAAAAGTTTGTTTTAACTCATATTTTCGCAACAAATAATAGTAATGAACCGGTTGTTGTAATTGTCGGGCAAAACGAATACAATACACAAGTTTCTGCAAGAGAAGGCGCGCCATCAGAATTAAATAATTTAATTACAAGCGGTCTGGGTTTTCAAGAGTTTGTTCCAATTACAACAATAATTTTTCAAACATCCAATGCTTATTCAAATACGGTTAAAGCCCGAATTAGAACAACTGATACAGGTGATGATTATATTGATTGGAGATTTACACAACTTTCCCCAACAACTTCACCATTAGATCATGGAAACAATGCCGGATTAGGTGATGATGATCACCCGCAATATGTTTTAGATATAGGTGATTGGATGTTTGGCGATTTAAACATTTCAACAGATTTAAATGCTTTAAATGTTTTAGTAAGAAATAGGTTAAATGTTTTGGGAGATGCAAACTTTACAATTTTAAATGTATCAGGAAATACTTTCTTAAACGCTTTATTTCCCTCAACGATTACAACAACAGGAACAATCACTTCGGGTGATATAACAATTTTTGATGCTACGCCTATTCTTGTTTTTAAAGATAGTGATAGTTTAGGGGCTGTTTCAGTTGGTTTTATTGAGTGGAGAGATTCAGGTGGTGGAAGGGCTGGATTTTTGGGTAATAATAGTTCAGGTAATGACGATTTATTTTGGAAGAATGAACAAGGAGGGAATATAGGAATACAAACAACTGGCACAGGAAAATTGGAGATTTATGCTAACATAGATGCTCAAGATAATAACATTATTACTACCGGTACAGGAACATTTGGAGATTTAAATGCAATAGGCGATACAAACATTGCAATCATAGGCGTTAGCCAAGAAGCGTTTTTTGATGCCAATGCTATTTTTAGCGGAAGCGTTATGATGGATGGAAGTGAGGCTTATTTGGATTTGTCAGGAGTAAGCAACACAGATTTGCAAATGCCTTTGATAAAATATTCTTCAAATACTGCTTGGAATACTTGGTTTGGTGGTGGTTCTAATATTGCTTATGATGGAGTTACGTTTAGGGATAAAAAGCACATTAGAAGTTTTATAGGAGATAATGCAGGAAACTCTCTTATTGCTGTTGGTATTAAAGACGAGGATTATCCAAGACTTCTTATTAATGCCGGAGGAATAATGACGTTTGGACAAGATGGAACAGCTCTTCCAAATGCCAACCTGTTTTCAGACACAGCAGATGTATTAAAAACATCTAATACATTTCAAGCAAATGCACTAATAGCAATAACTGATGTTACAACAGAAGGTTTTATGTTTCCAAACTATGTAAGCACAACAATAACCTCTGCCTCAATAGCAAGTGCTACAAGATACAATGCCTTTGATGCAAACAACTATGGTGCTCCGTTTATCTCAACAGAAAATGTTACAGCAAGAAATATTATATTCAACGAAACAACAGGCGGTTTTCAAGTAACAGGTGCAGGAATTTATGAAATAACTGTGTCCTTCATTGTTATCAACAGCGCGGTAGGAAATGTAAACTTTGAAATGCAGGAATCAGATGGAGGTCCACCCGGAACATTTTACAACCACCCAGTACTCGTTCACGACTCAGTTGACCCAGCAATAATTACATTAAAAGTAATAAGGGAAATAATCGCTGTAGGCGGAACATTTTTCTTTTTCATAGACAGCCAAACACCGGCAACTTCACAAATCCAACCGGGTTCAACAATAAATATTACGAGAATTGCAACAACATAAGGAGGTAAAAAAATTATGGAAAAAAAGAAAATTGGATTAATTATATTTGCTTTAATGATTTTGATAGCTTCCACAATAGCTTGGGATGGTGGAAATATTTTAACCCCTGAACAATTTGCAGATAAAGATTTAACCATTCACGATTATAATCCAACACCACAAAACGCAAGAATTATTGCTGATGTTTTCCTTCTAGATATTCTAACCAATTCTTTTGAAAAAAACCAAAACGAATTTAACCCGGTTATAGAAGGATATGAAGAAAAGCGAAAAACACTTATTCAGAAATTAAAAGTAAGTGTTTATTCAAATTGCAGAGCCGAATCAAAGAATGAAAAATACTGTGAGGCGGTATTTAAGGAAGCCCTACTTTCCAAATCTGCTAAAAGTATAATTTCAGAGGATATTCGTTTAAAGCAGGAGCAAAAGGAAATAAAAAACATGAACCTTTACGCAAGCGAACTTAATCCAGAGGACATTTCAATAACGCAAGCTGAAATCAATGCAAAAATCGCAGAAATAAAAACAGGGTAAAAAATGCAATAAGATAAAATTAAATATAAGAAAAAACATTAAAGGTTTTGAAGATGAATAAAAAGATTTTATTAATGCTGATTTTTATAGCCATCTTTTTACCCTCTGTTTTTTCAGAAAATTGCGGTGGAAATGTTGTCATAAATACTGATTGTAATATGGCAACCCAATTAATTGACGGAACAAACGCACCGGTTTTAACAGCTTCTTGTGATGCAAATTTGCATGATCCCTCTGGAATACCTGCTTTTATAAAAAACAATCCTCAACATTGGGAATCTGGCATTTATTTAATTGAATCAGATGCCAATTTTTCTTCTTTAGGAATTTGGATTTTTACAATTTCCTGTATTGATGGGGGAGATAAATTTTTCGGGACAACTGAATTTAATATAGTTTTATCAGATGAAGATACAGAAAACCCAAACAATTGTGAAATAGAAATATCCGCAAAAGAATCAAAAAAAGCAAATGCTTTAATTTTTTCAGCTTCAGGTTTTAATTCTACAAGAGATTCATTAGGCCTAAGCCCAACAATTGATATTTTTGATTTAGATTCCGGAGTTAAAACAATAAATCAAGGAACAATGACGGAACAAAAAGACATTCCGGGTTTATACACTTTTTATTTCACCGGAGTATTCCAGCCTTCAAATTATGGAATCAAAGTTTCATTCGATTCAAATTGTTCTCGATATGGCGAATTTGAAGTGCAAAAAGCATTTTTAGAAGAAAGACAACAAGAACAAGAATTTAAACAACAAGTTTTTGATTTTTTCCCAATTTTTATAGCAATTTTAATAATAGCAATCATTATATTATTCATAGTTGTATATAATAAGTGGTTTAGAAGGAGAAATGCGCCATGATTAAAAAGTTATCAATTCTGATTTTTCTATTAATATTAATAGCATCCACAAACGCAATTCCTTTTGGAAATGAAACGCAAGATGCAGTAATTCAATCAGGCTCTTTTAAAATGATGTCAAGCCCGGAACTTGATTCTGAATTTTTTATGCAGTTTCAAATTGTTGGCACAGATGGCAACGGTTTAGATGGCTATCACACCGAATTAAAAATTTATGATAATCGAGGGGTTTTAATATATCCTAGTAAAAATATCGATCTTAGGGATTGGAGAACAAATTACCCCCTTTCAGGAGAAATTTCTTACGCTGATTCAAACGGTTTTGTAAATTATTCTGTTTTTCTTCCATCTTGCGGATTCTTTTCAGATGGCGAATTTTGTTTTCAATTACAAGAAACTTATACTGCAACAATAACTGGTAGAGGCCTTTTTAGGGAAGAAAATTTTACAACTCAAATAAAACAAATCGAAACAAATTGGATTGGGGATTTTTTAAGATTTTTTATTTCAAATTCACAAGGAATTTTTATTTCAATTATAGCCTTCTCTATTATTGTATCACTTGTAACTGTAATTTTAGTGAGGCGAAAACATGGCAATTGATTCTGATATAAACGCAAATGCGGATTTCAATTCATATTCTCCTGAACAGCTTGCGGAATTACAAAAAAGCACACTTGGTGAAACCGGAAGGGAATTTTCAATAAATTCTGAATTTGTATTGTTAGCTTTTATAATGATTTTAGTTATAATTGCATTTGGTTCATTTATTTTTATTCTTATAAAACGAAGTAAAAATTAAGAGGAGGTGTTTTATATAGCGTTTGAATGTGTCGATGATGGCAACAACTTTGGTTATAAGCCTGAATGTGAAGCTGATTTTAATCAGTATTCGACAGATGATTTACAGGATATAACTAAAGCGGGGCTCGGCACAGCAGGCCGAGAGGTTGTCGTAAATATAGATTTCATAGTATTCCTTTTAATTTTCCTATTCATTTTAGGCTTAATTGGTGTACTAGTTCTAAGAAGTAGAGGCTTTTTAGGCGGGAAACAAACATAAATACAGAAACAAACATAAATACAGAAACGAACATAAATAATAGTATAGTTATAAATTGTTGGAGGTGAAAAAAAGATGGCTTATGATATTGCTTCAGATCCAGACGTGAACGCATACGATACCGATGATCTTAAGGACATAACTAAGGCAGGTATGGGAGAAGCTGGAAGGGAAGTCGTTGTGAACCTAGAGTTCATCGTATTCCTTTTGATATTCCTATTTATTTTAGGAGTAATTTCGGCTTTAGTCCTGAAAAGTAAAGGATTTTTCAACAAATCCTAAATAATACCGAACCCATTTTTTCAAAAAAGAGGTCGATATTATTGAATTAGAAAAAGGTTTTGGTTTTTCGATTCAAAGAAAAGCCAAATGCATTAAAGCAACATTTTTTATAGTAGTTTTGCATTATATTAAAGAGGTTATACAAGACATGAAGAAAATAATAATTGCGTTTTTACTGTTTTCTCTACTGTTACCCCTAGCCTATTCAATACCAACTGTAACAGTAATTAAACCAAACGGGGGGGAACTCATTGCCGGAACAACAACAATCAATTGGACGATGGCCTCGCCTCAAAACAGTCAAGACTTAAACGCATTATTATACTACTCTTTAACAACAGGCGGGCAACAAGAAAATATCATTTCTGATTTAAATGTTTTTAATTCTTGTAGTTTTGATTCTATCCAATTTTGGAAACTTGAAAATGACAAAAGAACAGGTTGGCAAGAACTTTGGACTTCACAAGTTGGGGGTTTGGCAATTCCGAGAATGTTCAATTTTGCAAATGAAAATTATATTATTGCAAGGGAAGATACCGGGAAATATCATGGGTTTAAATGGAACGGGACAACGTGGGTTACTAATCAAGATATTAATTCAGGATTAAATTTAGTTGATACGACTATTAGGTATTTTTATTTTGAAATAGACGGAAGCTTATACGGTTTAGGAACAACGGTTGGTTTCAAACATATTGGACTAAAATATGACGGTGGAACATGGGTTTTTAACGCTGATATAAATAGCGGATTAATAGCACCAACCTTTGAACGGCCATCAATGTATAAAGTAAGATACAATCTTGAAGATTGGTTAATTATAAATGAAGCAAAAGCGGGAGAAACACCAGTAACAAAAAGCTATTATTGGAATGAAACCCTTTTACAATGGGCGAATTTAGACACTTTAACAACAAACTTTTCAGTTAATGCTCCATCGCAAGTTATACAAAGTTTAGGAAATCTTTTTATTTCAAACAACGAACTTTATGGACTTTTTCAACATGGAGCAGATCAAACAGTTCCTTATACTGGAATAAAATATAATTCTGCTTCTGAACAATGGGAAGGAAATTCAGACATTAATTTTGGATTAACAACTCACCCCCAATCAAACGCTTTTTATATCATGGTTGATAGTTGGGAAGCGACAGGCATCCCCTCTGCACTAACAACTGTTTTATTGGGATTAAATGATGTAAACAGTTATGACTTAACAACCGGAATAAATACGATTTCGCCTGTAAGTTGTTCATCCTCTTGGGACACAACAACCGTTCCGAATGGAAGATATGCAGTTGATGTTAATATTTTAGATAGAGAAAATTCAATAAGCGCGGTTGATTCGAGTAATGGATTATTTACTTTAATAAATTGGACTGATTCTGATATTTTATGCCAATGTGTTTCAAATTGTTCTTCTTGTTCCCTAGATGTAAACACTTTTGCAATTTTACCAATCGAAGAAACAAATGACGTAAGAATAAAAGTTGTAAATGGTAACTCAATTAAAAATATAGGTTATCGCCTAAATAATACTATTAACAATAACAAACAATATTTTATTCACACTTCCGGGAACGGAACAGAGTTTTCTTTAAATGACACAATAACTTACGGTTCAACAACAGAAAACGGAGTTCAGAAAATTTGGATTCCTGACGATTCAATTCCTTTTTTCCAACATTCATTTATTGATATTATTAAAACAAACGAAGAAAAATATTACGATTTGAGATTTAGAAGCCCAATGTTATCTTGGGATTCAATGACAAATAATGCCGATTGGGATGTTTCATTCATACCCCAACAAACAGATTTGAACGGCCATCTTGTAGATCAATATCAGGTTTCAAGCTATTCAAATATTAGAAACGAATTAATTGAAGAAATACCTAACATAAGCGGTTCAATAAATTCAGGAAATTATGTTTTTCAAGTCAATGCAAAAACAGACACTTCAACAGGTACAATTTTAGCAGGTCAAGTTAATTCTAAAGGAACAAACCCTTCAACAAGTGCCACAATAATAACAAAAGAAATCAGGTACAATTTTTCTTCAATTTCAAAAGGCATTCTTTCAATTGTTTCAAATGAATTAACAAGCCGTCTTTACACTTTATCAGATTATGCTCTAGTTCAAAGGGGTTATTTTACAAAAGGATTTAAAATTTCAAATAAACATGGTGGAGAACTTGAATTGTTTGTTGATGATTCAAACATGGTTCATCGCTTTTTAATAGAAGGTGAACAATTTAAATTAACCGGACAATTATATGATCGCAGTAATTCGATAGACTTTATGGAAGTTTCCGCTTTTCTTGAAACAGATTCCGATGCAAACAAAGTTTTATACGAGAAAATAGATCTAGATGATGTAATAACTTTGAATGAAGAATTTTTAGATTTTGAAATTGACTTGGAAGGAATTTTTGATTTAACCGGAAACACACTTTCCTTTAAAGATTTAATAATTGAAATAAAAGTAACAGATCTGGATCAAAACCATTCAGAAATACAACACAGCAGAATAAAATTAAGACAATTTCCATTCTTACCCGGTGATTTATTTTTAGGAATTGATTTAATAAACAAATTAAAATCAGAACATCCCGCAGGTAGAATTGTTTTAAGATCAACATCTCCTGAAGCAATAAGAGGTTTAAATTTCAGATTCTTAACAAACCCGACACAATTACCAAATTCAGATTTTAATATTACCTTATACAAAGATGTCGATTTTACCTGCTTAGGTAAAGATTGTTCTTTTGATTTTGAACTAGACACTTGGATTTTTCCCAAATATGGCCAATGGCGCTTTGTAGTTTCAACACTTTTAACAACACAAAACGAGGACTTAAACAATTCAAGAACAACAAAAACCTTAAACTTTTTTGTAAACTTCAAAGAATTCAAAATGGCAAAAATAGTTGAAACAAGAGAAAGAACAAACCACGATTATAAACCAACTGAAAGAATCCCCCTTGCTCTTATATTGCAAGATTCTGACGGAGCAGATTTAAGAAACCAACTAAATGTTTATTTAACAGTAGAAGATTGCAATTCTTCAACTGAAGAATTAGGAATTGAAAATGCGAGTGGTTGCGAAAAACAAACAGACTTAAATTATTCTTGGAAAGAACACCTATACGATGAAACAACCGGAATAAATTATTACTTCTTTGAATCACTAATGTTAAAAGATTTTCAAACAGTATTTAGCGATTCAAATTATATGCGAGTAGTTGGCCATGTTCAAGATGCAAAAAACCAGCACGTTGAAACAGACTTTAATCCTTTACTTGCAACAAAATGCAAATCAAATGTAAACACAAATTGCCATGCTTTAGACGTTTTTTGTTTTGTAGGTTCAGCCTTAACTTCCGCTTTAGAATATGGCTTAGGATGCTTAACCGAAAACGGTAAAATAATTACTTTTGATGTAAACGGATCACAAGAAGGCCGAATAGATTGGGATTCAACAAAATCACCGGCTCAACCAAACCTAGAATGCTTTGGATGTATCAATGCAGACAACAATAACCTTTACGAAAACAATTTAGAACAAAGATTGTTATGCGGTGGTTGGTACACTTTAGGCGAACAAAGTGTAGATAAATTAACCTTTAGAATAGGAAACGATAATAGCGATTATTCTGAAACAAACGATGATCTAAAACAATACTTGGAAATGGATATTCCTTATTCTCTAATCTATTATAACGATCCAATTTTGTTAAAGAAAGGACTTGAATTAAATTTTTCAACAGGTACTTGTTCAGAAATTCAAACGCTTGGGGAATTAATGTTTTGTGGTCTAGATGATTTATTTACAGGTGTTGCAAATCCTTTAAGCGATGTATTTACAGGCGCAACAAGCACGGGATTTATTACCAATGTTGGTTCAGATTGTAATTTTAGCAATGCCTTTGATCCAAATTTCTTAGATGGAATTTTCTTTGTTTCAGTTGATGGCTTAAAGGTTACTAATATGCGGGATTATTATGATGCAGACGATTCAATTGAAGATTCAGATCCTTCTAGATTCTTTAAAACTTTAAGAGATCTGGGAATTGATAAGAAAGAAGAACAAACAGAAATAAAGTTTTACGGAAACGATAGACAAGTATTTAAAAAAGAAAAAGTGCAATCAAACCTAGTAATAGATGAGGAATATACTGATTTGCAAATAATTGAAGGAAACATAGATCCGGATTCTGTTCTGCCAAATTACAGGACATTACCAACAATTTTAAAATTCAATGTCTTTTTAGACATGATTTTTGATGATGAAACAACTTACATAAGGCGTTCAGTTCCCATTTTCATAACCACTACAATACTCCCTGATTTTGGAAGCGTTGATGCAATAAAAAGAAGTCTTGGAAAAGGTCTTAACGAATTTTTAGAAAACCCTGTTGATGCCCTGTTAATGATTCCTTTCGACACCATTTTTAATTTAACATGGTGGGCTTTAGGCGGTTGGTTCTGGATTTTCCTAATAGGTGGAGGGATAACTCTCATTATTTTATATCGTGGAAGCCGGAGTGGTAACTAATGCCAATTCCAACCATTGATATAATGGAAATAACTCCCCAATTTATCAAAGATCATATATTTTTAGTTGTTTTAATTGGAGATACAGCAGTAACCGGATTTATAAATTTCGCAACAGGTTCAAATTTTAATGGAATAGTTGGTTATATAATTTCTTTTGTCTTAGGATCATTAATTAATTTCGCAACAGGTTCTACAATAGAAGTTAGGGTGGACACTTGGCAAATTTTCTTTATATTCTTTGTGATCCAATCAGGCCTATTAAAATTAATGTTCGATATGCTAATAGCCCGGTTCTCTGGAAAATCTAATTAAGGATAGTTTTATATACTATTTTAACCTTATATTATAGTTCTCTTTAAAAGGAGAGGTTTATTATTGCAGACAGAAATACTATTAATCGTTGGTGTTCTCACCTTAATTTTCGTAGCGCCATTCTTTTTTATAATAATAGACTTTTTTCTTGCAAATTGGCTTGTTGCAATTGTTTTAATCGGATTACTAATTTTTTCTTATTTTTTATATCAGTATGTTTATTCAAGGGGGGGCGGGAATGCGCAAATTATTAATGGTGCTCCTTAGCCTTATTTTTATAACCTCTGCTGTTCCGGCCATAGTAATAACTGAAATAGATAATGATTCGGAAACTATGCCAATAACAATTAATTCTGGGGAAAACATAAGTATTTCATTAATAAGAGAAGAATTACTAAAAATAAAAAAAAGTCTATTAGATGAAATTGATATTTCAATTTCAAAGAAAACCGATATATTTGAAGAAAAAATAGACGACTATTTTTTAGTAATTATTTCTAAAATCGGGCTTGGATTTATATGCTTGGCTTTATTTGGTTTAAATTTAACACTTGCAAAAAAACTACTTTTAGAGATGGTGTTTGAAGATGCCTGATTTTAATTCGATTGCCTCTGTTGTTGGCATAGGAATAATATTTTTAGTCCTAATGGGCTTTGCAGTTTATGGATTAATTCAGCTTCTTTCCAAAAAGAAATATAATATTTCTTATCTTGATAAATATAAACAAATTGTTCAAGTAACAAAAATGAATTGCCCCCCTGAACTTTATGAAAAAAAACTAATAAAAGTTCCAGATAAACATTTTTCAGGTACACACTTAGGATATATTTATGGAAAAAATTTCATCTGTTTAAAGAATTCAAATGGAAACAAATCTTGGTATCAAGTATTTTTAATTCAAAAAAGAAAAAGAAGATTTTACGATCCTATGAGTTGGGGCGAATTACCAAAGCTAGTTATTGCACAAAAAGAAAAAATAAAAATCCTTCCAAATTATAATATTGGTTGGAGTGTTGGGGGTATAGATTATGAAGGATATTTTATATTTAGCGCTGAAGGAGATTTAACTCCACAAGACATTTTTAGAAAAACAGCCGATTTGGTTGGAATGAAAGAAGCAACTCTCACTTTAAAGAAAATGTCAAAAATTGCCGAAGATGCAATTGAAGCAAATCCAAACATAAAGGCAAATCAAAAACTTACAACAGAATTACCTTCAAAGGAGTAGTGTTATTTATGGATGAAAACGGACAATTTGAAGAAAAAGAAATTAAAGAAGAAATAAAAGCACCGGAGGAAAATGATTCTTTAATGGAGCAGATAAAAGACCTTAGGCATGAAAAAAAAATAACCCCAGAGCAATTAATCCCGGAAGAAAAAAGACAAAAGCAGAATATAATAAATAAAAATCAAAAACTTTTATTTTTCTTGTTTTTGATATGTGTAATTATAAACGCAATTCTTTTTGCGGTTCTTTTGTTTTTTTAAGGGATTTTATGAACGAAACAACTAAACCAAAAAGGCCTTACTGCCCCAAATGCAAATCTGTTTACTTTATTACAATTGGATGCAGAACAATAATTGACAGACAAAAAAACGAAAAACATAAAATAAAATTTGCAATATTAGGATGTGAATGTGAAGAAATACTTTTATACAATAGGACAATGCACTCTTGGCAAGAGTTTCCTTTTAAGTTTACAAAATTTCCAACCTTTGACAAAAATAAAAGAAAATTGGTGTTTGATTGAACAAGAAAAATTATTTAGTTGAAAGAATATTAACTCTTGATCCTCTTACCGACATTTTAAAAGTAATGAAATTTTCACAAATCTTATTCAACATAGATAAAACTTCAAAAGAAAAATATAAAGAAGAAACCAAAACACTTCTAAGCATAGAAAAAGACGTAGTTCAAGGCATGAGCCTAGATCTTTGTTATGAAATATTTTACACTTACAAAAATTACAATTTCAAATATACACTAAACCATAAAACAAAATCCGGAAAAACAATAAAAATGCCTTTACTTGAATTAAGAACAAATATGAGAAAAGTATATTTTGGAATAGTAGAACTTATTTTTACATCAGATGTAATTTCAGGCGATTTCTCAATTGGTGAAAGCGGAAATCAAGATTATAATAAAGGAGATGAAAATCTTGACAAGTTGTAATTTTTCAGATTCTCCTTTAATGAATATACTACATAAGCGTTGGGTTGAGGATGAATTTTTTGTTTCTCCCTCTGAAGTATATGAGCAAAAAAACAATTTTACCCGGTCTTTCAAAGATGATATACGGTGGAGAATGTTAAACCAAAAAAATTATGTTTTAGATATGTATAGTTTTACAGGTCGAGGAAAATCAACCGTAGCACAAGCAACAGGCCAATTTACCCACAAATTTATAATGTCGAAATACTGCAAACACCTAGTAGAAAAAATAGTAGAGAACCCTGAATATGGGAGAAAACCCTGCTTTGATGCCTCAAATATCTGTTTCGACACTTCCGAACTACTAAAAAGGCTAAAAGAGGCCGTGCCAATGGAAACATTTATTTACGATGAAGCAAGATCTGAAAAAACAACCGGATCAGGTAGTATGCGGGAAAAATGGGATAAACAAAGAATTCTAAAAAGAGTAAGAGTTTTGCAACATAATTTTATATTATGCGATCCAATTGTTGATAAATCTACAATCGGAAACCTTTGCCTTTACAAAATAAAACCTGTTGGAATTGACTATAAAAAAAAATTAAACCGTTCCCTATTATTTGCAATCGATGAAGGTTCAGATGATTATGAAATGGTTGGCCATATAGTTACCTCTCAATACGAAGTAAAAGGATACCGGGAAAAGAAATTAAGATTCGCAAGAGATGTCGAAACAATGGAATTCGGGGGAAGCAGAGAAGCCCTTTACATAAAAATAGCCGACAAAATATTAAACGAAGGCATAACAAAAGACAAAATCCCAATAACAGAATTCAAATTTCAAGAATGGGCTTCACTCTTAGAACTTGAAACAGGCTTTCAATACGCCAAAGACGAATTAAAAATAATAATTACAATTTTAAGAGGAAAAACAGCAAGAAGAAAAGAAAAAAAGGAAGCGAAAAAGAAATGAATGAATGTGAAATGTGCGGAAATGAAGAAGAAAAACTAAAAAAATTTGGTGGGCATAAATACTGCTTGGGTTGTTGCAGAAAAGCAAGAAAAAGCGCTAAAAAAATATTGAGGTGTCATTAAATGTTTGAAGGTGTAATTCCATTTTGGGAATCAATAGCCCCTATAATTTCTCCAATAATAATTATTGTAGTTTGTCTTTACATTATAAAAAAATCAGGATTTTGGGATTCGACAAAGAAATTAATGAATACATCTGAAAGTTCAACAGATTTTTTAAAACAATATTCTGTTTTGGCATTTAGTCTTATAAAAATGGTTCAAGTGTTTCTTGTAAAGTATGCAATATATATCGCAGTTTATGGGTTTATTTTATCAAATGCTTATATATTTGTTGGATTTGAAGGCGCGGTTTTGTTTGGGATAGCCTTAACTGTTGCAAGGGTTCAATTAAAATCCTCTGAATCTTCAGGATCTTCAGGAGTTCCTTTTCAACAATACGATTCATTAAGGAAAAAATACATTCTTACAAGAAAATTACTTGATGAAAAGAACAATCCGGAAGGAACAAAAAAACCCCCGACTACAAGATAAAGCATACAGTTTTAAATAGTTTCATATACTATTTTATCTAGCCTCACAAGGCTAACTTAGTGTCGAGGGGGAAGGAGTTTTTTAAAACATTTCTCCTTCCTTTATTTTTAAAAGTGTATTATTATGGTCAAAAAAGAAATAAATCAAACAATGGTTTTACCTATTCACAAACACGGCAAGCAAAGGCTTTTGTATTTACGCAAAAATCTTTCAAAAATAATTCCAGAGAAAGCGGAATTAGTTGAAGTCGTAATTAAAAGAGTTATCGC
>SDBV01003759.1_pt1 | contig 22137 bp, 17 predicted proteins | sample 2277081 | NCBI WGS metagenome assembly SDBV01 (sample SAMN10402039, study PRJNA504765) | marine sediment metagenome | isolation source: marine sediment core GS10_PC15, 223 cmbsf | place: Arctic Ocean: Southern Knipovich Ridge | collected 2010 | reverse complement strand
GCAGCTTGGCAAAACTACAGAAACAGCAAAGGAGGTAAAATAAACTGGCAATTCACAACAAAAGAGTCAAGGATCAAATTAAGAAGACTTTACCCGTCAATTGATGGTTAACTTAACACTAGCATTGCTATTTTAGTCGTGAACTTTGTGCCTGCCCTGTATCTACCCTACCTTGTCCGGCAGGCTGGTTTGAGTATCTTTGTAAAAAAGCCCTGCCTCGCCGGCAGGCGGGTATTACACAGAGATTCACTAAGAAGCACAAAGTTTCGCAAAGAAAATAAATTAAAAACTCATCATGAACCAATCACCGTCAGCCGTATTCATGGTCAGGCCAGACCATTTTGGATTTAATCATGAAACTGCCAAATCCAATACATTTCAGAGGGAAACATTGATTTGCGAAAACAATAATATAAGGCATCAGGCACTGGAGGAGTTTGAGTCATTTGTAGCCTTATTGAAAAAACGCAATATCGAAGTGTTGGTATTCGATTCGCCTCAAAAGCAAGCTCCCGATGCTGTGTTTCCAAACAATTGGATTTCATTCCATGAAGATGGAAAAGTAATTTTATACCCAATGCTCACGGAAAACAGGAGGATTGAAAGAAGATCAGAGTTAGTAGATATTATTGGTAAAAAATATCATGTTGAGCATTTGATAAATCTTTCTTCTGAAGAGCAAGAAGGAAGGATACTTGAAGGAACCGGAAGTATCGTTTTTGATCATATCAATAAGTTCGCTTACGCAAATGAATCTGAACGTACGAATAAAAACCTATTTCATGATGTTTGTGAGATGCTGGGTTATGAGGGCATCTTTTTCACGGCAGTTGATGAAAATGGGTTTGATATTTATCATACAAACGTATTGATGACTATTGGGGAAGGCTTTGCGATCATTTGCAAAGAAGCAATAGACAAGGCGGATGTGAGCAATGTAATAAATAATTTGCAGGCCGGTGGACTAGAAGTGATCGAAATCAGCTACCATCAAATGAACCATTTTGCAGGCAATATGATCCAGTTAAAAAGTACAGACAACAAAAATTGGCTTGTACTATCTGAAACAGCTTACAATATCCTGGATGAATCTCAGAAAAAACGCTTGTCGAACTATACAGGATTTATATACTCAGACATTCATACCATTGAATCAATTGGTGGTGGAAGCGCCCGATGCATGATTGCCGGAATCCATCTCAAAAGGAAATAATTGTTAACTAAAAATTCATCTATAAATTCAGGTTATCAGCAACATTGCCAATAGGCTTTTTGTTATTTAAAGAATTTTTTCTACTTCGGTATAAGACAAATCAAAAGCTTCTGCAACGGCCTTATAAACTACTTTTCCTTGTACCACGTTCAGGCCAAGCTTCAATTCCGTGTTGTCCTTACAAGCTTTATTCCAGCCATTATCTGCCAGCAGAAGGGCGTATGGCAAGGTAGCATTGGTCAACGCAACGGTAGAGGTATAGGGAACCGCACCCGGCATATTGGCCACACAATAATGGATCACATCATCAATAATATATATCGGATCAAGATGTGTAGTCGGTTTACACGTCTCAATACATCCGCCCTGATCAACAGCTACATCCACCAACACCGTGCCCGGTTTCATATCCTTGAGCATATCTCTGGTAATTAAGTGCGGCGCTTTTGCCCCAGGTATAAGTACTGCTCCAACAATAAGATCCTGATGAGGGATTAGTTCCCTGATATTATATTCATTTGACATTAGTGTGTTTACGTTAGCAGGCATGATGTCAGATAGATATCTTAATCTGGGTAAGCTCACATCCACGATAGTTACATTAGCGCCAAGTCCGGCGGCCATCTTAGCGGCCTGCGTTCCAACAATTCCACCTCCCAGGATCAATACTTTTGCGGGATTCACACCAGGAACTCCACCGAGGAGAATTCCGCGACCTTGCATTGGTTTTTCTAAATATTTCGCTCCTTCCTGAACGGCCATTCTACCTGCAACTTCCGACATTGGTACAAGTAATGGAAGACTTCTATCTGCTTTTTCTACCGTTTCATAAGCCAGGCAAACCGCTTTGCTCTCCATCATTGCTTCTGTTAATGGTCGGTATGAGGCAAAATGAAAATAGGTAAATAACAATTGATCTTCTTTGATGAGTTTGTATTCAGATTCAATTGGTTCTTTCACCTTTATAATCATCTCAGCGATGCCATACACATCTTCGATAGTAGGTGATATTTTACCTCCTGCCTGTTCATAATCTCTATCATGAAATCCGCTGTCGAATCCAGCATTTTTTTGAATATAAACTTCATGCCCATGCTTGCAAAATTCCTTAGCTCCTGCCGGGGTTAGTGCAACACGGTTTTCATTGTCTTTAATTTCTTTTGGGACTCCGATTATCATTATTGAATAATTTAAAGATTTTTATCATCACAAATATAAAGAGACCTTAATGAATTGTTAATCAGATAGCTGTGTTTTTCAAGCCGCTTATTCTCTATTTATTCTTAAACAATACACCATTAGATATCTTGTATTTGCAAATAAATTAATTGATGAAATTATAAAATTTGAGAAAAAGTAGTTGAAGAAAATTAAAAAGTCTGACCTTATTAAAACTCATCACATTCAATAAGTTTTAGTTTTTTATAATTACTTAAAATATAAGCTTGATGTATTGTTGTTGAAGGAAATATTGTTTGGTAGAATAGGCCTGAATTTTCTTTTTTAGAACTTTTCGTTGAATATTACCTTTTGTAAAAGATTTTGAATACATGGTTTTTTTACTAATTTTGTTTACCCGCCAAAACGGTTTTTTTTACAATTATTAAGAAAATATGACATCTGTAAATACGAATCCTACTCAAGAACTAAAATCATTTGGGCTTTCAGTTAAAGATATTCTCAATGATTACAAAATTGGTTGCCTGAGCAGGCAGACCAGCTACACTGGTCGGAAGGAGGTATTTTTAGGAAGAGCCAAATTCGGAGTATTTGGAGACGGGAAAGAATTGGCACAATTGGCGATGTCCAGAGTATTCAAAAATGGTGATCATCGTTCGGGATATTACAGAGACCAAACCTTTATGTTTGCTGCCGGTATGCTAACGACCCAACAATTCTTCGCTCAACTGTATGCACATACAGACATTGAAGCTGAACCGGCCTCCGGGGGCAGGTTAATGAATGGGCATTTTGCCACCAGAATGTTGGATGAAAAGGGGGATTGGAAAGATCAGACAAAAATGAAAAACAGCAGCGCTGATGTTTCACCTACTGCCGCCCAGATGCCAAGGTTGGTAGGTTTGGCCTGGGCTTCTAAACTTTACAGGGAAAACAAGCAACTTAAGGGATTAACGGATTTTTCTAACAACGGAAATGAAGTAGCTTTTGGTACCATCGGCAATGCCTCAACTTCTGAAGGAGTGTTTTTTGAATCTATCAATGCGGCGGCAGTATTACAAATTCCGATGGTGCTGTCGATCTGGGATGATGGTTATGGCATATCTGTACCAAATGAGTATCATACGCCAAAGCTTGATATTTCAAAAGTGCTAGAGGGATTCAGGAGATCAGAAACAGAAAAGGGGCTTGAGCTTATCAAAGTAATGGGATGGGATTATTTAGGGCTTATTAAAGCTTTTGAAAAAGGCGCAACGTTGGCCCGTGAAAAACATATACCTGTTTTGATTCATGTTGATGAAATGACGCAACCCCTGGGCCATTCCACAAGTGGTTCTCATGAGCGATACAAATCTAAAGAACGGCTGAAGTGGGAAGATGAACATGATTGCCTGAAGATGATGCGCGAATGGATGCTGGAAAACGAAATTGCTCACCAGGGGCAGTTGGAAGGCATTGAGGCCGAGGCTGAAAAAATGGCCAAAGAAAGTAAGGATAAAGCCTGGCAAGAGCATATCAACGTATTAATAAAGGATAAAAAAGAGGCTCTTGAATTATTGGATCAGCTTAATGCTAAATTAGGACCCTATGAGCAGATTTCAAAATATAGAGATGCACTGGAGGCTATCCCAAATCCATTAAAACTGGAAACCATTAAAGCATTAAAATATGCACTCAGATATACAAGAAATCAATCCTCACAATCCAGAGTGAAAATCAGACTTTGGTTAAAGACACATGATGAAAAAAATCAGAGAGATTACAGCTCTCATATCTATAGCCAGTCGAAGGATTCAGCTTTAAAAGTAAAGGCAATAGCGCCCGTTTATACTGAAAACTCAAAGCTTGTTGATGGCCGCGAAGTACTTCAGTCTTGTTTTGATGCAGCGCTTGATCGCGATCCTCGAATTGTGGCGTTTGGTGAAGATTTGGGTAAAATTGGTGATGTGAACCAGGCATTTGCGGGATTACAGGAAAAGTACGGTGAGTTGAGGGTGATGGATACGAGTATCCGGGAGTCAACTATTATCGGACAGGGAATAGGTATTGCCATGCGTGGTTTGCGCCCGATAGCTGAAATTCAATACCTGGATTATCTGATTTATACGATCCAGATCATGTCTGATGATTTATCTTGTGTGCAATATCGTTCTGTAGGTGGACAAAAAGCGCCGGTTATCATTCGAACGAGAGGCCATCGACTAGAGGGTGTCTGGCATTCGGGTTCGCCGCTGGGAATGATACTGAATAGCATTAGAGGCATTTATGTATTGGTGCCTCGAAACATGACTCAGGCAGCAGGATTTTACAACACCATATTGAGGTCCGATGATCCGGCCTTGATCATTGAAACATTAAATGGATATCGTTTGAAAGAGAAAATTCCTGAAAACATTATGGAGTTTACCGTGCCATTGGGAGTGCCGGAAGTGCTAAATGAAGGGACTGATTGTACCTTAGTTACATATGGTGCGATGTGCAGAATTGCCATGGATGCGGCAAAACAATTGGCAGATGTAGGCATTTCCCTGGAAGTGATCGACGTCCAATCTTTATTACCATTTGACATTGATCATAGCATTGTAGAATCGATCAAGAAAACTAATCGTGCAATTTTTGCCGATGAAGATGTTTCGGGAGGAGCCTCGGCATATATGATGCAGCATGTACTGGAAACACAGGATGGATATGTTTACCTGGATTCTAAACCAATTACCCTAACATCAAAAGATCACAGACCTGCATATTCTTCCGATGGCGATTATTTTTCAAAAGTAAATGCCGAAGATATTTACGACACAGTATATAAAATGCTTAATGAAGTCAATCCGGTAGATTACCCGGAGATTTATTGATACGTTTCTTGTCGCTTTCTGCAATTAGATAAATCAGCCTGAGGCAGGTCTTATAATATCATTAATATTGAATTCATCAGTCTCAAGGATATTACTTTTATTTAGCGCCCTGTCATTGATTTGTATTCGAATTTTTATAATGTCATTTCGAAATAATAATCGAAATCCTGACACTATGTTGTATTGAAGCTCACCTGTTAAAGGACGAATATCTCTTGCCGTGTTGAGCACAAAATATCTCCCATTATAAGGAGGAGCACAATTTCTCTCCAGGGCAGGATTATATTCTCTAAAATTTCCGTCATCTTCCTTGATCAAAAATGTTAAAAAAAAGTTGAAGTGATCGAGATTCCTTTCCACATAAATTGTGTCTGCAGTCACCACAAGAGAGCCATTGACAGATGTTTCCTTCCGGAGGATTTCATAATTAACACAATCGTATGGTGGTGTGCCAGGATCACCGAACCTTAGCGTATCTCCTTGTGGCGGAACAGTTACAGCATCATAAAGATGGTATGGTGGATAGGTCTCATCGGCATCAAGCCCTAAATCGCCATCACCATCTTCAAATTTTATTTTTATAATTAAGGAGTCAAGTGATAAATCTTGTATCTCCTGAAAATAGAATTCATTTAAGCCAATGGAAGGTGTTAATGGAAATGTAGGTCTATCCTGACACGCAGTGACGCTAAAAAATATCAACAAATACCGTAATTGATTTTTTGCCATTCCTATTGATCTTTATCTTTGTTATTAATTTACGAATATAAAACGCGTGCACTCTTTAAATAGTTTTAAATCTAATGTATTTCGCATCAACAATCAAAACTTTGAACAACACGCATTAGAGTTATTTCATTTTCAATACAAAAATAATAAAACGTATCGGGAATATGTTCAATACCTGAATGTTCGACCTGACGATGTGAAAGTCATTGAAAAAATTCCCTTTCTTCCTATTCAATTTTTTAAGCATCACGAAATAAAAACCAGAAAATTCACTCCTCAACACATATTTGAAAGTAGTGGGACAAGCGGAGGATCAACCAGTAAACATTACATTGAAGATCTGGAATATTACAAGAAAATCAGTACACATATTTTTACCTCATTTTTTGGTAGAATTGAAGATGCAATAATTATAGGTTTATTGCCATCGTATTTGGAAAGGAATAATTCTTCACTGGTTTACATGGTAAATCAATTCATAAATATTTCTACAAATGACCATTCAGGGTTTTACCTGGACAATATCGATCTTCTGGCAAAAAAGCTTAAATCGCTTTCAAAAGAGAAAGCAAATGTTTTCCTTTTTGGGGTAACTTTCGCCTTGCTTGAGTTGGCCGACCTATTCCAGTTTGATACGAATAAGTTAACCATTCTGGAAACCGGAGGTATGAAAGGACGAGGAAAAGAGCTGATTGGAGAAGATTTGCATCAAAAATTAAAGCGCTCATTTCAAACAAATAAGGTAAGCTCTGAATATGGAATGACTGAATTACTTTCCCAGGCATATCTTCAAAGCGATGGATTTTTTCATCCGCCACCTTGGATGAAGGTTACCATCAGGGAGATTCACGATCCTTTTACTTTAGCCAAAGACCGACAAATTGGTGTGATCAATGTAATTGATCTGGCAAATGTACATTCTTGTGCATTTATTGAAACCGAAGATTTAGGTTTGCTGGATGGCTATGGATTTAAAGTCATTGGAAGACTGGATAATTCAGACTTAAGAGGCTGCAATCTTTTACTGTCATAGAATAGTCTTCTTTAAAACATTACATCATCTTTTTTATTTGATCTTATAGAATATATATTTGTATTTAAAGTTATTCTTAAAAACAAAAGAAATATGAAGTTCAAAATCATAATCGTTGCTCTTTTTTTAGTAGGAATGTTTGCGTGTACGCAACGAACCTGCCCTACCTATACCAAAGATGACGTAAATAAAGTAGAAAGAACCGAAAAGGAGGTTTAAGAAGATTAACAGTATTTTTTCACATCATCTGCGGAAATATTATTACTGCACATAATCACCAACCGCTCCATTACATTTCTCAACTCACGTATGTTTCCGGTCCATTCAAAGGATTGAAGGATTTTTATTGCCTCATCTTCAATTGTACTTTTCTTTGTCCCGTATTCTTTTGAAATGTCTTCCAGGAATTTATTTACAAGAAGTGGTATATCCTCTTTTCGCGCTTTAAGTGGGGGCACATGAATGAGAATTACACTGATGCGATGGTATAAATCTTCTCTGAATTTTTTTTGCTGTATCTCTTCTTTTAGATTTTTATTTGTTGCAGCAACAACCCGTACATTTACCTTAATATCTTTGTCGCCACCAACCCTGGTGATTTTATTTTCCTGTAAAGCTCTGAGTACTTTTGCCTGAGCAGATAGGCTCATATCGCCAATTTCATCCAAAAAAATTGTGCCTAAATTAGCTTGTTCAAATTTTCCAATTCGTTGTTTTACAGCAGAAGTGAAGGATCCTTTTTCATGCCCAAAAAGCTCACTCTCAATAAGTTCTGATGGAATTGCAGCACAATTCACTTCGATAAAAGGTTTCTTGGAACGTTTACTCTGCATATGAAGCCACCTGGCCACCAATTCTTTTCCAGTGCCATTATCGCCTGTTATCATCACTCGGGCTTCGGTTGGCGCCACCTTCGATATGGTTTCCTTGACATCCATTATTGCCGGTGACTCGCCTATAATATCAAAGCTTTTAGAAATTTTCCTTTTCAGAACCTTTGTTTCAGTTACTAAAGAAGATTTATCCAGCGCGTTGCGCAGAGTAATTAAAAGCCTGTTGAGATCTGGTGGTTTTTGAATAAAATCATAAGCTCCTTTTTTCACAGCCTCAACTGCAGTCTCGATCGAACCATGTGCTGAGATCATAATAAACTGGACTTCAGGATTTATTTCCCGGGCTTTATCCAGAACCTCAATGCCATCCATCTTGGGCATTTTTATATCACACAGCGCAATATCGTAATTTTTTTTCGACAGCTTTTCTATTCCATCCAGCCCGTCTACAGCCTCATCAACCACATATTTTTCATACTCCAGAATTTCTCTGAGTGTCGAGCGGATGCTCTTTTCGTCATCAATAATTAGAATTTTTGCCATAATATTTTTAAAAATAGCGCAAAAGTATAAGCCGGATTCTGTACCCCGACCGGTCTACATTAGGCAGGCGAGTCGGGGCTCTTATCATTTGTCTAGGTCAGTAGTCGCCTGCTGACTCAATCGATCTACCCATTTTACTTGCCCTGGAGCAGTGAGCGAGCAACCCACTTTCAAAATGAAAAGTAAAACCTATTTGATCTTTCAACCCGTAAGGTTTACAAAGCTACTGTTGTCACCAACAGCACGGTGAGCTCTTACCTCGCCATTTCACCCTTACCCACATACGTCGGGGCGGTTTATTTTCTGCTGCACTATCTGTCCCCCCGACAAGTCGGGGGGCCTTCCTGTTAGGAAGTACGGCGCTCTTTGTTGTCCGGACTTTCCTCCCCGACTAGACGGGGCGATAAGACCTTTTGCACTATTATTATTATTTTTTATAAAACACTCAAACAATAAATTTCAGAATTAAAAAATGTTTGAGACGCATTAAAATTTATTTTAAATCAATTCACATCAAGACCGGTTAATTTCAGTTCCCATTCATCAGCCAAATGAGCCACTTCCTGGATAATTTCTTTTATTCCATTTTCCATTATATTTTCTAAAAAGGTAGCTCCTTCTACTTTTATAAAATCGTCTACAATTACAAATTTGGCATAACAGGTTTTTGCATTTTCAATAATCAATTGTTTGCAATCGATATCTTCTGAAAATGGACATACTTTTGATGAAAATTCTAAACCTATTTTATTGAATTTTTTATTGCGCTTTATTACGCCCAATACCGCCTGAAATCTATTTTCTTCCAAAGGGACTATGATTACAGATTTACTTTGATCGTATTTTGCAAACTGACCATTTATTTCTTCGGCATACCCTTCCATGAATGCATTAAAATTAAATTCCATATGATTTAATTATTATTCAAGAATAAAAATTGCATAATTAGATCGTAAAATAATTATAAAAATAGCTAAAATAAAAATCCACTCAATTGTTGAGCTTAAAAAAAACATATTAGAAATAAATTATGGTAGAACCATAACCAAATTTTTCTTTATCGCCATCTTCAAAAAATCTTACTTCCTTCTTGGCGCTGAGACTTTTATGAATTTTTCCTCTTAATATTCCAGCCCCAATTCCATGGATAACTTTCAGTTTTTCCGAATTCTGTAAAAGTGCTTTATCATATGCTTTTTCAAATTCATTTAATTGATATTTCAAAATCTCATTATCTTTTAAATTTACCGATAATTCATCAATATGTAAATCAATTGTAAGCTCTTTTGTTCTCGGAATATCCTTATTACCCAAATTAGCGAAATCGCTAGGTTCAAATAACTTTTCCCGTAATTCCTCAGGATTTATTTTTTCCATGGGTTGTTCTTCGATTTTTATTAGAAAAACCTCCTTATCAATAGATTCTAAAAATATTTTATCAGTGAGCATATTCTTCTCAAGGTCAAGTTCAATATTCATTGGACTTTTCTTTAACCTTGTTTGATGCTCATAAATCAGTACCTGAACATTCAGTTTTTTAGAAGAATTGAATATACTGGAAGTCAGCTCTCCGATTTCAAGCGTTTCAAAACTATGGCATATTCCATACGCTTTTCCCGAAATTATTTTTTTATCGTTTTGACTTATAGCGTATAATACCAGCTCACTTAATTGATTAATAAAATAAGCCTGATATTGATTTTCTTCTTTTTGCCACAGAGCAATGTATAAACCATGGGGAATTTGGGAATCCGGTCTTTTTTGTTGCTCTGGTTCAGAAACTTCCTCAGCTTCGGGAAATGATTCAGCCTCTTTTCTACTGATCACGACAACTTCATTTTTCATAGTTGGAATCACAAAACCATCTTCAATTTCTATCTCAACAATCTTATCTCCTTTGATGTTGACAATAACGCCCTCTTCAGTACCTCTTAATAATCTAACTCGATCTCCTATTCTCATTTTTTCAAAAATATAACCAGTGAAAATTTACTCCATTTTTATTGTTAAACTCCAGCGTTGGCGCTGGGAATTTTATCATATCTGCCACAAACAAAAGTGTATTTACAATTTTATTTCGACTTTGAAAATGTGATAAATCAAAATCTATTCCTACAAAATATTGCCTATAGCTATTATAGCCATGGGCAATATTTTCATTTTCGCGTCCGTACACCATTCCTTCTGCACCATAACCAACAGCAACATTAATCCATTTTGGGATTTTACCAACAGAATTTCCAAGCGCATATATGTCAAACGACAACCAATATGTTTGGCCATTGTAGTCCTTTAATAATTCCTGAAAAATTCCATCGCCCAATACTTCCGGTCTCAATTTGGCATATTCCGTCCGGTGAAATGAAAATTTTGTTTTTATAAGCTGATCTTTCCAAAGCAATTCTTGTGAAAGAAAAAACCCTGATCCCAACAGGTTGGCTGCAATATCTCCCCATGAAAATCCATATTCGACAGAATAGCCATCCATAATTTCGATCGGAATCATAATTGCCTGGCTCATCACACTGCCCCAAATAGCTGATTTTTTCTCAGACATGTTCGTCCATAGAAATAGTTGTTTCCCAATTCTGCTAAACTGGTATGCAGAATAAAAATGACCAACTTTATCAACCTGGTTCCACTGCGAATTGTCATTAAAAAAGTGAAAATCTGTTTTGCCTTGTTCTTTGTACCAAACTTCATTTAATACGATCAAAGAAGCGCCGTATGCTGCTCCTGTTCCAATTAATACAGTGTTAAGACGTTTTTTATTTATTTGAGTAGTGTCGTTGATCTCCGCACAATATGCTGTTGCACTAAAAAAAAATAAGCGCCATAATAATGTTAATGAAGTGATTTTGTGCATGATGTGCGAAATTAGGTATTTCCAGTTGATTTTCTAAAAAATCAGAATTTGTACAACGAATCTGTCCTATGAGAAAAACCATCATCCTTTGGAGCTTCTTCTTTTTGAGCATTGTTTTTAGAAGGTCTGTTTTTATCACGTGACTTTCTGAAGATGTTTTTTATTTCGTCAAAGCTTTGCATGTGGATCAAGCTAAATCCTGCGGTCGTGGAGGTGGTGGAATTAAGATTTGATTTGAATGAGGTGTAATTGGTTTTGTTGTAGATTTTAGCTCTTAATTTCCCATCTGGTGATAAAAGGTATTCCGCTGACCAGTCACCCAAAATACTTGCCACATTGGCGCCGGTTGTCTGATCTGTAAAGCCCCCATCCCTGGTTACACGAAGTCTTCCATCCAAAAACGAATAAGACATGCGCAACTGGAAGGTATTAAATGCCTCTTCGTCCAATGATCCCAGATCTACATCGATCACGAGGTTTTCATCAAATTGAGTAATCCAATAGCTTATTTGATTTGAGATAAATTCACTCACGCTTCTTTCCACCGACCCGCCAACATTAAAGGCATTTTCCTCGATGAATTTTTTAAGGATAATCAGGCTAAAAACCTGCCTTTTCAATTCTTGTTCGTCCGTTGCCAATTTGTTTTTAAAGGCTGTCATTGATGTTTCAAAAGATACATTATTGTGTGTGGCATTTTTAGGGTAGTCTTCTACATCAATATCAAATTCAATTTCAGGATACATCAGATTGCCTTTTATATCAAGCAACACTTTGGCAGGATACTTTCTGTTTAATTCAGGATTTTTCCGAATATCTTCTTCAGTAACTTTCAATATGGAAGTAAGCGACGCCAACTGCTTGTAATTGGCCTGGATATCCAAAATTGCTTCATAAGGATCGCCAATCCAGGAGATTTTACTATTTGGCTCAACCTCGAATTCTTTATTTATAATATTATATAATGTGAAATTGTATCCCCCCTCTGTGATTTCATAATCTCCAAACATATTAAAATCTCCTTTGGTATCTATTTGGAGATTTATCTTGCCATTCCCTCTCCCTCTGATGATGTCACCGGCGGTTATATCAAAAATTATTTCACAATATGCGTCAGGAGTAATGTCTAATTCAAGATTCAGATTGATTCCGGAAAGGTTCATTTTTTTTCCTGTTTCACGAATTTTCAGTCTTGAGGTATCATTCACTGAAATAATATTGATAAAATCCTCCTTTACCACCTCTTCATTTCCTTCTAAAGGAATGTAGAATTTCGTTCCCTTTTCTGAAATTGCATTAGCGGATATATTAAAGACTTTTTCTTTTCCGAAAATCCTTAAATCCCCAGTTGCAAAAGCAGTGCCATAATAAAGGTCATTGTCTTTTGAGGTGGTGTTGAGCACAAGGAATTTTTCCAGATTTCCATAAAAGTCATACCCAAGCTCTTTGAATCCATTATGGGTGATGCGACCATAAATTGTCCCCTTATTATCATAATTGTCTGTTAGTATAAAATCAATGAAGTCGATATGATTGCTATCAAATATCACATCTCCATCTAACTGATAGTGGGTATTAAGATAATCAAGTGTAAATTCTCCATTGCTTGTATTCCCTGTTCCATTTATTACGGGCTTTCCAAGTGTGCCGGTTATTGAAACATCTCCATTCAATTTTCCTTTTACTTCAGAAATAAAATTCTCAAAAAATGGTTCGATCAAATTCAGGTTTGTGTTGGTTAACCTTGCCTTCAGATTTAATTGCTCCAGTTCGCTGGACGGATTTATAAATCCATTTACCAGCATAGTCTGCACCTCATTTCTGTTTACACTAAGGTTAACATCAAAGAGTTTTTTAGTATCATCAAATTCAGAATTGGCAATGATATTTCCCACCAAAAACTCATTGATCGAAAAGTCTCTTATATTTATTCGGCTGTTAATTTCTTTTTGATTAAAATAGTTTTTCACATCTATAAAACCCTTGAATACTCCGTCAATTCTTTTCGTTATTAGAGGATTTAGGTTTTTCATATCAAAATCGATAATGGAGATATAAAGAATCTCTGCCGGGTTTTCTGATATTTTACCATTAAAGGTTATTTTTTGATCTCCATGATAAATACTCAGCTTTCTGATGTCATAATCTTTTTTTCTGAAAACCATTAAATTTTCATCACTGAATCTCCATATTTTATCAATGATGTTGAGCTCAGATGGGTTTAATCTCACTTTAGTGACATCAGGTAAAAATTCAATTGTCCCAGATGTTTTAGCGAAGCTGGTGGAATTTGACTGCTCCACATTGAAAAGGAAATCAATTTCATTCCCATCCCAATCAATATCACAATTCAGGTTATCACTTATTTGTTTCCCATTGATCTTTTGACTTTTTGACACAATGTGATATTGTGCATATACGAGTGTCGTGTCACTACTTTTTTGCGTATTGAATACAATGTCATTCTGCCCGAATGTATATTTATTGAATTTCAGGGTGTCAATATGGCTATTTACCTCAATCATCTTAGCCGGCCCTCCTGTAAATCCTCCTGCAATTTTTGTGTTTTCAGAAAGAAAAAAATCTGGTTTAAACATATTGACGATGGGATTTATGTTTTTCAGGTTAATATCATAATCCAAATAATAATAATCAGAGTATTCTGTTTTTTGTGAAGCGTAGTAAGCATTAATTTCCTTGCTGTCATTTTGTAGAATAAGTTTATATTCATCATATACATTAACTAAATCCTTAAAAAAGACTGAATAATTAAAGTCACCAAAAACATGAAAATCAGCAATTGGACTCTGAACTTTTAGTGAACGGCTTAAGGAGTCTTTTTCGGAAAGTATCCTCAAGCGATCCATTTTGATTTCCTTGTCTCCATACTTAAAATAAGTGCTATCAAGAAAAATCTCTCCCATTATTTCGTCCAGGGTCAGTCCGTTCATATCCAGATTTAAGGTCGAACTAAGGAAGGCCGGTTTTTCGGTAAGTTTGAGCACGTCCAAATTTGCCTTGCCAAGCTTTGCTTGCACCTGTATGAGTTCTTGTCCCTTTTTCAAGTTAATGCTCGCTTTACCGTTGAATTGTAAATTTGGGTCGTCTATCGTTAAATTCCCATGGAAAAACTGTTCCGACATAAACGCATCAGTGGTGATATTCTGATAGTCGTACCCTTTAATACCAATCCTTGAAATAGTCGAAACCAGGTCAATTTCAGCATCTTCCCTGGAAAAACCACTGCCATTTATACTTCCATCAAGATCGAGGTACTGATAAAAAGCTGTATCTCCGAGGAAAATTCCCAGGTCAAAATTCTTTGTCGACAGCTTTCCTGAGTAGGTTGTTTTTTTCTGATCTGCTTTGCCGATTTTTAGATTTATATCGGTATCTATCTCTCCAATATTAGTTTTGAAATTTGCATCGGTTACAAAATCGCCAGGGAAACCATAGAGTCTTCCCTCAAGTTTCACAAGGCCAAATTTCTTGACACTCTCAAGAGAATCCTCACTAATATATACCTCAAGGTCGTGCGGGTAGATCTTCGAACTGTTTATTTTAATATTCATAAACGTCTCTTCAAAATTGGGTAATCCATACATGCTTAGGTACCCTTTCATTTCACTGCTTCGTCCAAATTGAAGCGTAATGTTTTTTGCGCTAAATCTTTTTACCGGCCCATCAACAAATCCTTTAAACCGGTAATACTCATTGTATTTTTTGAGAGCCGGTGCAAAATGCGCTAAATCTTTTGAGTAAATAATTGATTTTTTGACGTCGGCTGTAATATTAACGCTGTCTATAAATTCTTTTACAGAAGAAGGTTGTAAATAATTTAATACCATAGATTGAGAAATCGTGGAATTTCCAGCTTTTAAATCCATGTCCTTAAAGACCATAGATTGTCTTGTGTATGAAAATTTTGTCTTTAATTTTTTCACATCCAGGCCGGTTGCAGAATCCACACATTGAAACTCATCAAGATCAAAAGCGATATTACCTTGCTGAAGAACAAAATTACTCAGATTGGCTTCAATATTTTTAAGTGTAAAATGATATTGATCAAAACGATGTGTTATCGGATCTCTATCATCTCTAAAGATTTTAAACCTGGTATTTGTAAGAATTGTCTTGTCTATATTAAAAACTTTAGCTTTTTGATCAGGCTTTTTCCTGATCAGATTATTCTTGATTTCATCAATGAAAAAATTAATATTGAATTGACCATCAGGAGCATTTTTGAGCATATCTACAGAAGCGCTCTGCAAAATCACCTTATCAAAATTGATGCTGTTTTGTGTGATTAATGCCCCAAGCTTAAAATCGAGTATGATTCGATCTGCTTTGATCATTTTTTTGCTTTTGGTATCATACACCAGCAAGCCTTTGATTAGTACCGTATCAAACCACCGGATATTAATATACTCCAGACTCAATTTGTGATTGATTTTGCTAAAAGCAATTTCTGAAATGCGATTTATGAGTTTTGTTTGAACCGCGGGAATGCTTATTACGATGAATGTGATCAAAAGCGTGGCAAAAAAGAACAAAGTAATTTTAAGGCCTATGCTCAGAAGCCGTTTTTTTATATCTTGCGTCTTTGTAATTTTTGTACTCAACTCCTTATGGATATTAACATACTAGCAATTGAATCCTCCTGCGATGAAACTTCCGCCTCTGTAATACATAACGGAAAAGTTCTCGATAATTTTATAGCTACGCAATCAGTACATGAAGAATTTGGGGGAGTTGTACCCGAATTGGCCTCCCGTGCACACCAGCAAAATATAATTCCTATCATCGATCAAGCTCTTAATCATGCAAATATAAAAAAAACCTCTCTGAATGCAGTAGCTTTTACCCAAGGGCCGGGATTATTAGGCGCCTTATTGGTTGGAACTTCTTTTGCGAAGTCATTTGCCTTGGCCTTGGATATTCCTCTTATTGGTGTAAATCATATGCAGGCACATATTTTGGCTCATTTTATCGATGATCCAAAACCCGTTTTTCCATTTTTATGTTTGACAGTAAGTGGCGGTCATTCGCAAATAGTTTTGGTAAAAGATTATATGAATATGGAAATATTGGGTGAAACGCTCGATGACGCCGTAGGAGAAGCTTTTGATAAAACCGCAAAATTATTAGGCCTGCCCTACCCGGGGGGACCTCTCATTGATAAATACGCACAATCCGGTAATGCCAATGCATTCCAATTTCCCGACACCAAAACTCAGGGATTCAACTACTCCTTTAGCGGAATAAAAACGGCTATTTTGTATTTCTTAAGAGATAATATTAAAGAGAACCCAAATTTTATCGAAGAAAACCTTCATGATATTTGCGCATCCGTTCAGCGAAAATTAATTGATATGCTGATGACAAAGCTGAGAAAGGCAGCCAAAAAGTATAAAATTAATCACGTGGCCATTTCTGGTGGCGTATCCGCGAATAGCGAACTTCGAACCCGGATTGCTACGGAAGGCGAAAAACATAGATGGAATACCTACATTCCTGCCTTTGAATATTGTACAGATAATGCGGGGATGATCGCAATGGCCGCACATTATAAATATCTGGCTAAAGAATTTGTGGAACTGGATGCTGTGCCTCAACCAAGGATGAAGTTCTGATTTTCTTGTTTAGAACCGGGAATAAAACATAAAAAAACCTGAAAATTTTAAAAAGAGATCTTCAGGTTTAGGATTTTTTTATAATAAGCTTTCGTGAGTTCAATGTTTAACATACTGTAAATCTGGCTATTATTCGTCATTGCGATGACGACGAAGGAGGAAGAAGCAATCTGTTAAATTATAGAGATGGCTTCACTACGTTCGCAATGACGTAAAGTGTAGTGTATCTGATATTTATACATTTGTACATATTCCTCATATATCGAACTCACGTTAAGCTATCAAAGCTCAGCAAATTTTATATTTTTAAAATCTATTTCCATCACTCTGCCCGGATGCAATTGCAGGCCTACCGGGCCTTTTTCGATAGCTGTATCCGATTCATAAGTCAAGACTTTTTCACCATTGAGCCAGATAGTATATAATCCGCCTACAGCTTTCACTTTCATTGTATTCCAGTTGTCAATTTTTAGCAACTCTTTTACCTTTTCAGCTTCCGCAGGATATCCCTTTCCAGGAATATACGGTGAGCCTGTCATGTCTCTTTTTAAGGAACCGGATTCTCCAATTTGAATCTGTTGCTTCTCCGTTCGTAAAAAAATACCTGAATCAACCGTTCCTTCACCCATTTTGAAATCAAGCTGAATGATGAAATCTGAATATTCACCTTTCGTCCACAAAATAGAACCTTTTTTATCCGGGCCGCTTTTAGCGTTTAGAATTCCTTTTTCAGCCTTCCACCATATATTTCCTTCCGGAGCTACCCACCCCTCTAGATTTTTGCCATTAAAAATATTTTTAAGTTTTGGATCTTTTTCATCAATCGTAAAGCTTGAACTGATGAATAGCGTGATTAGTGCAATTAAAGTTACAAATTTGGATATTTTCATTTTATATCATTTTTTGGTTTTACAAATCTTTTTAAAAGTAAAGGATTCTTTCTATTGGCGATAATTTTAGTTGGATTAATTTAGTGTCTGTCTATAAACTCGGTGCCTGGTTCAGAAAGTTTGCTATCAAGGCTTGCGTAGTTCGAAAAATGTGAGTCCCGACAGAATCGTCGGGATGACCATTTTGAGAGCAAGCGTAACGCAGATAGCAGACTTTATGGACAGACACTATTTATAAAATAGTTATTGATGACTTGTAAACTCCTCTGAAAATATTTCAGATGCAATACATTTGCGACCGAGCTTGGCGAGTGTAATCAATCTGCACAAGTAAGTGTAATTGGTGCAAGGTAATTTCCACTAAAGTCACACCGGATAAAAAGCTGTATGAGCCAGCCCCTTTACAAACCACTCTATACCTTCTTTACCTATCACAACCATCATATCCATCACAAAAATCCTGTTCAGACAAAAGCCCGGCTCTCGCCTTGCTTCTTTCTCATTTCATATGTACACGACTTACTGATACACCGCAATACAATTGCTCTCATCCATTTCGTCCTCGTTTCCGCTAGCGCTCAAACGAGGACGAGTGGGGGGGGTAGTCCATCTTAAAAGCGATCACACTCCGCCTGTATCTTGCGGATCATGTCGGCAAGCTCGGGACTATTCGTCATTTCTTGTTGCATGGGTATAAAGTTGAATAACTTGCGAATGGCCTCTTCCAGGGGTTTGCGGGTATTGGTAGCCGAAGCAATCACCTTTTTATCGGCAACTTCTGCATTGACTTTGCTCAGTGTCGTTTCAAAATCAAGTTGAGCAGCTTTCATAAGCTGATACCACTCGGTAGCCGCAAGCAATTCAATATCTGCACTATAATTCAGATCAAATTCTTTAATAGTAGACTCCAGGCTGGCGCTTTCTACACTATAACTTTCGTTGTAAATGCCCTTTCCGTCTTTATTCAATATGGCAAGTAGTGTGCCTGATGCCTTGCGTTTTTCTTCAGCGTCATGTCGTTTGAAATTATCGATGTGGGTACGTACGGCAAGGAAAAAATTGTCCCGGATCGAATCTTTATGCTCCACCTCTTTAGCGCTGGCGCTTTGCTTTTCATACGATGCGCTATAGATCACCAACTTGCCTAAAAACAAGTTTACATAGAGCAAAATGCCGAGCAGCTCAACATTAAATGTATCGAGCAGCTTTTCAATCCGCTTAATAAAGGTGTACAACTCATCGTTTCCAAGTTTTGATAATGAAATTTTGATCATGGTATTATTTTTTTAGTTAAGTTTAATAAATGTGTTGACTTGTGCGCAGCACCCTGCTGCGCCAAGGTTTTACTGGTTTGGTAAAGGGTTTTTGACTGATTTTCAATTAAAAGAAATTATATGTTGCTCCGGTGCCGCTTCCTTCATTGAAAAGTGATTACCGGAGGCTCCGGTGCCGCTTCCTTCATTGAATAGTGATTACCGGAGGCTCCGGTACCGCTTCCTTCACTGAAAAGTGATTACCGGAGGCTCGGGAAAGTATTTTACGATGAAAAGTACTTTCCGTACTGTCCTAATGGCAGAAACTTGACGAAAGTCTGCCAATTGGATAGTACGCTTACGCTTCCTTCACCGTAAACTGATTTCCGTAGGCTACATTTCCCGGTTTACAGCGTGGTTTGCCTTGCCGTAGTCTACGGCAGGACAAACCAACTGTGTTTTGAGTATGGGGATGTCTTTTTAAACTAATTATGAAGGTACTGCGACAGATTTTACCGGCAGTAGGTGTAATTCGTGTGGAATTAGCGTGGTCTGGCATATTGGTCTGTTTATAAGGTAAAACAAGATAGTGAAATTAATTTTTAATATGCAAGACCTATAAAAATAACAGCGCCATCAGGGCAGGATTTCCTGCTTCGTCGCTCACTTTAAGAAAAATTATGTGTAGATTCGATACGAATTTGATTTTTTTTCGCACCCTACTCCTTGATTTTTAGTCCTATTTTGAGCGGGAAGGAGAAAATCAGCATAATACGGAACTATATCTTGCATAAAATAAATACATGGCTGACATAAAAGAAATATGTGTGCCTTTTCAAAAAGGTGCACATATTTCGTGATATTTCCGGGTATGTGTACCTAAAGGTACGGATACTAAATTGTTAAGGGCAAGTGTAGAAAACCCTGCATCAATAAATAAACACTATGAAAATTAAAGAAATAGCATATAAAATTAATGAACTTGCCTTAAAAGGTGAACATGCGTTTTCCAAAATTCAGGAAATTCGGTATAAATACATCGATACCAGACCTCGTACATGGAGTCCCTTTGCAGATTTCAGCATTAAAGATGAATATGCTTTTCACGCAGGTGGTCGAAAAGAGTTGCAATTTAATATCGGAGAGGATTATATAAATGGCAAAGTTGTGTTTCGATATGGATATGCCTTTTCGCTTGAAATGGATAAAACAGTTCATAATCCTAAGGCTGATTTTAAAGATTCAATTAGTCGGTTTAATGATTTTTTAGTTTCCAATCCTAATTTTTTCAGTGGTTTCAGGCTTTGGTATTATGAAGACAAATCATTCGGTAAATATTTCGATTCTGTTAAAGTGATTGATGACAATATTTTCAAAGCTGGTAACTTCATTTTTATTGGCAAATACTTTGAAAAGAAATCGTCAGAAATATCTGCTAATGATATAAAAACCATTCTTGAAACCTTTGATTACCTTTTACCATCTTACGAAACAATTCAATTTGAGAACATTTCAATTGAAAAACGGATTGCCCGTATAGCTTTTAGTTCCAATGGCTGGGTCATGCCTTCGGGTCCTTATGGAAAAAGTAATCATAAAGATTCGCACGAAGCAAATTATGGTTATGGACTTGAAGAATGGCTTTTCGACACAAGCAAACTTATAGATGGCTACCACTACGGTTTTCTTGAGCCAATCCGTAAACAGCAGGATGCATACAAAGGAAACACGTATCATGTATGGCTATATACAATTGATGGAATAAGTAAGAAGCGTTTCTGGGTAGGTGAAATCAATAATCTTGAGGTTCTTAACCAAAATGATGCAGATGCTATCAAAATTGTATATAAAAAAAATGGTTGGTTAAGAGAAATGGAGGAACAAATTGTTGCATCTGGGGCAAATAATCGTGGTTTTTCTGATTGGCAAGGTGTAGACTTATTTAACGTTCGTTATAAACCTGAAAACCTTAAAGTAAATGACCCTTATTTTGAGTTACCCAAAAATCACCCAATTATAGGGCAATCTCGTTATACATTTGCTCATTTCAAAGATGATTTTAAAATTGTTGATACTGACAATGAACTTGATACTTTTACATTTTCAGGTGATGACAGTGAAGAAACTGAAAACAGTGATACAAAAATTGAAATTGGAGTGCACAGCAGAGAACCTAAAACAATTGAAATTACATATCTTCATAAAGCTATAAGTAAAAACTTAACAAAGTTGTTAAAAGAAAAATATGGTAATAAAAATGTAAAAGCAGAACACAGTAGTGGTATCGGAGCCAATAAAGTTGATATAGTTGTAAATACTAAAAATGATGCTTTGACCTTTTATGAGATTAAAACTTATAATTCTGTAAAATCAAGTATTCGCGAAGCTATTGGCCAATTGCTGGAATATGCGATGTGGCCAGATAAAATGAAAGCAAATCAACTAATAATTATCACACAAAAACATAATGAAATTGAAGAAGTAAAAACATATTTTGATCATTTAAGGTCAAAATTAGGCTTGTTGATTTATTATCAATGGTTTGACATTGAATCGAATGAATTGTCAGATAAATATTAACATGATAAAACAAGAACACCAGCCCTTAACAAAGTATAAAAATAATAGCCGAGATAGTAGTAAAAATAAGCATTGTAGCCCGCATAAAATTTAGTAGTAACTTGAAAAATTCGAGTTCCGCAATCGGCTACTATTCTTATACAAATACAAACCGTTGTGTGTAATGCAAAGTAACACTGTCTGCAAAACTTAAATCATAAAGAATGAAACACTTATTTGAAGAACGTAATCATATTGAAAATTTACTTAATACTCGATTCAATTTCTTTATCGTAATATTTGCTTCGATTATTGCAGCATTAATTGCAGTAGATAATATTTTTCAATTAAAACTCATTTTGATTGTAGGAGCAATTATAGAAACAATATTGGCAATAATTATTGGTCGAGCTCAATTAAAATTATCATTATACCTATGACCGCCAAATTAGGGTGTTTGCTGAATATCAACATGTTATGCTCTGTTTTTTTAATAAAATCCACAAAAAAGGTTGACATTTGCTCAGAAAACGCAACATTTCAATTGATAT
>SDBV01003757.1_pt1 | contig 22149 bp, 19 predicted proteins | sample 2277081 | NCBI WGS metagenome assembly SDBV01 (sample SAMN10402039, study PRJNA504765) | marine sediment metagenome | isolation source: marine sediment core GS10_PC15, 223 cmbsf | place: Arctic Ocean: Southern Knipovich Ridge | collected 2010 | reverse complement strand
GCAATCTCAATCGCATATCTTGCTGATAATGAGATTGCGGAGCCTGTTCTGAACGAAGTGAAGAATCTCGCTCCGAGTTTGCTTCGGCTACGCCTCGCAACCGCTCCGCTTCTCGCAATGACGTGTTTATTAATAGTTTATGAACAGACTCTAATAAACCTTGCAAATATAAATAAAAATAATTGTATGGAAAAAATATTTAATTTAATAATAAATTTTATGAAAAATAGCTTTATTTTGGAAAAATATATCAAATCATTATTATAAATGCCACAGATTCACAGATTAATAATTATTTTAATACTGAATATTTTAATCACGGTTAAATCGGGGTTTTCACAGGAACAATACACCCAAACAATCAGGGGAACTATAGTTGACAAACAAACGCAAACCACATTAGCCGGTGCAACTGTGATTCTATTAAAATTTGACGGTTTACAGGCAACAACTCAAATTGGAACAGTTACTGATGAAAATGGAAATTTCAGATTAGAAAATATTTCTATTGGAAGACAGGGGATTCAGGTTAGCTATATTGGTTACAATACTGTTACTTTAAAAAATTTACTTTTAAGCTCGGGAAAGGAACTAATTTTAAAAATAGAATTAGAAGAAAAGGTTATCACAACTCAGGAAATTGTTGTAAAAGCATATTCTAATAAAGCTCAGCCAATAAATAAAATGGCGACAGTTAGTGCTCGTTCATTTACTGTTGAAGAAACCAATCGTTATGTAGCAAGTTATGGTGATCCTGCTCGTATGGTTGCTAATTATGCAGGTGTTATGTCAACGAGCAACAACCGAAACGACATTGTTATAAGAGGAAATTCGCCAATGGGATTGCTCTGGCGGTTGGATGGCATTGAAATTCTAAATCCCAGTCATTTTGCAGCATTAGGAACAACCGGGGGACCAATTACAATATTAAATAGTAATTTATTAACGAATTCTGATTTTTTTACCGGTGCTTTTCCTGCAGAATATGGCAATACTCTTGCCGGTGTTTTTGATTTAAAGATGCGTTCGGGAAATAATGAAAAAAGAGAACACTGGGCACAAATTGGGTGGAATGGTCTTGAATTTGGTACTGAAGGTCCTTTTTCAGCTAAATCAAAAGCATCTTATTTAATAACTTACCGGTATTCATTGATGCATATTATCAATGCATTTGGTATTGATGTAGGTACTGTGCCTGAATACCAGGATTTAACTTTTAAAATTAATACTCAAAAAACAAAATATGGCAAATTCATTCTCTTTGGCATTGGCGGTTTAAGTCATATTGATATGTTTGATATTGATAAAGACCGGGAAGACTGGACTTATGAAAATTCAGGGGAAAATCTCAGCAATGGTTCTGATATAGGAGTTCTGGGTTTATCTCATCTTTACTTTCTGAATAAAAAAACAAGGCTCAAAACCAATTTATCAATTCTTGGCTCTCGTGTTTCAACAAAAATTGATACTTTCAGCTTCTCAAACATAACACCCTTTACCTGGGCAGGAGAAGAATCTTCTGAAGTTAAATATTCCTTTTCTACTCACTTAAAGAAAAAGTTTAATGCTAAAAATAATATAAGTGCAGGGTTTATCTTTGATATATATAATATAAATTATGCCGATAGTATATATAAACAGGGTAAATACAGAAAGGATACCGACATAAAGAAAAATATGAGTTTAATCCAAAGTTATGTCCAGTGGCAGCATAAATTTACAGATAATTTTTTAGCAAATACCGGTGTACATTACCAGCAATTGACATATAATAATACTTTTGCAGTTGAGCCAAGATTGGGATTAAAATGGAATATTGTTGAAAACCAATCCATCTCTCTGGGTTTTGGTATGCACAGTCAGGTTCAGCCGCGTATGCTCTATTTTGTTCAAACACCATTGCCCGGCAATACTTATATAGAAACTAACAATGAACTGGATTTTACAAGGAGTAATCAGGCGGTTGCGGGCTACGATTATCTTTTTAATGAAAATTTACGATTAAAATTAGAAGTTTATTACCAATCGTTGTATGACATACCTGTCCAGCAAAAAAAGCCTGCCTATTCATTGATTAATACAGGTGCTGATTATTTTATTCAACGTGAGGATAGCTTAATAAATCAGGGGACAGGGGAAAATTACGGTATTGAACTAACTTTTGAAAAATTCTTTAGCAATAACTATTACTTTTTGATAACTACTTCATTATTTGAATCAAAATATAAAGGATACGATAATATTGAAAGAAACACAGCTTTTAATGGAAATTATGTAGTGAATATTTTAGGGGGGTATGAATTTAAAATCGGGGCTCACGGTTTGATGTCATTCGGATTAAAAGCTACCTGGGCAGGAGGTAAACCTTATATTCCTTTTGACGTAGAGGAAACACTTGCAAAAGGCGAGGAAGTATTAGACTGGGATAAGGCATATCAAACAAAACGAAATGATTATAAAAAAATTAGCCTCAGAATAGGACTTAAAAGAAACAGACCTAAATTTAATATTGAATATGCAGTTGACTTGCAATACGGAACAAAAGCCACAAGCTTTACTGATATTTACCCCGAACGAATTGATGTTTCAACAGGTAAGATAAAGAAATATTACAAAACAGGATTTATCCCTATGATGACGTGGAGGATTCAGTTTTAGAATTTCTGAAATCTTATATATTTTCCAGTCTTTATTCATCATTCAACATTCAAAATTTCTTTTTTAATTGTTTTACCGTTTTGTCAAAATCGGAAACAAAATTATTGTCCTGCTTTACTCTAAAAACTTCATATTTTTTAATTGCAAGTTCGGTAGCCACTACACTTGAAATTTTTCCTTTATCGTTTAAAATTTCTTCTTCGTTAAATTGTAAGTTGTATTTACACGATAGCCAACAGCAATTATTGCTTCGAGCGAATAGTGTTTTGTTTTATATTTTTTACCGTCAGATGCAGTTACCGAGTAATACTCTACAACTGAATTTTCATTTAATTCTCTATCTTTAAAAATATTTTTCAGATGCAAAGAAATGTTATCCACGCTACATTCAAACAACTCTGCCATAAGTTTTTAAGTAAGCCAAAGATTGTCTTCCTCAAACAGAACACTAATTTTAATTTGACCGTCTTCGGTTTCGTATATAGCTATCTGATTAATATTTAATTCATTCATATTTCCGACTTAATTTAGGTTGGGTTTGATAAGCAATTTTTTTCTCTGCTACTTGTAATGCCTCTTTAGCAAAATTTTCGTCCTGCACCTCATATAAAATCCTGTCGCTTAAATAAGCAACCAGCATTTTTTTTTCATCTTCTCCAAAATATTTTGCCAACTTAACAACTAGCTCTTTAGTGGCTTTTCGTTTACCTCTCTCTATTTTGCTTAATATTGCCTGGTCAACATCAAGATAAGCAGCAACCTTTCGCAACGGTTCTCCTTTATTTTCACGCAACCTTCGGATAAGTTCTCCAATACTTTCCATATTTGAAATTAAATGTTTTGACAAAATTAGTCAAAATGTAATTTTATTTCAAATTTTTTTTTAATTATTTTCTAAAAAGTTATTAACAATCTGTTAGTAGGCAAAAAAAAAGCTCTTTTGATTTTTCAAGGTTGGCTTTGTGTGTTGGCATAAAGCAAATGTGCTATTTGTGAGTGGGTTTTATAAATTGCCAGTCAGGGCAAAATAGAGGAGGAAAAAACTAAATCAATTTTCTTACAAGTTGCTGCATTGTAAGTTGTTTTATTTTTACAAAAATAAATAAAAATGACCAAACAAAAAAGCCCTTCCGAAAAGGAAAGGGCTTTTTAAAAATATTTATTTATTAATTATTGTTGAATTTTATATTCAAGAGATATGTTATCACCTATATTATAAGTTCCGGTAATAGTTCCAACTTTAATTATTCCTTTTTTACCACCTACTGTTTCAAATCCAATAAAGTCACCTGCACTTAAATTAGTAACTTCTGTTTCTGTTAAACCTGTAACATTAGCAACTATATCAGTATCATCTGTCATTGCAGTATATTCACTTGAAGTATAAGTTATTTCTTTGAATTTGGTAGGGTTTTTAGTACCCCAGCTACTAACACCGTCAGTTGTAACATTCCAATTGCTTGGAGCAGCAATAGTTGCATTATCAGAACCAAAATAATTATACCCAAAATCAATAGATGATTCAAGAGATGAATTTGCTGCTACATCATCAGGAGAATATGCTGTAGTATTACTAATATCCCAAAGACAATCTGAACTTCCATCACCTAAAGCAACATACAATGTAAAAGCAGATTTTGAAGTAATACCACCTGCGCCAGTTGCTACAGTAATTGTTTTTGTTACATCATTTGTTTCATTTTCTTTAGAATCTTGTGTAACAGTAAATTTAATATCAATACCTGCTCCAACAATAGCAGAATTATTTATTATATAATCCCATTCAACTGTTTTACTTGTTCCATCTAAATCCATATTAAGTTCTGAACCTAAGCCCGCTGGAACAGATGTAGTTGTTAGTCTTTCTAATTTTTCATTGGTACTAACAATAATTTCGTAGGTAACTGTATCATTACGATAGTAACCTGTATGGGATTTTTCTGTAACAGTAATCGTAGGTGGGTCAATATCATCTCCACAACCTGTTACAATAATTGTTGAAATTGCAATTGTAATTGCAAAAAATAATACATTAATTTTTTTCATAATATTAAAAAGTTTAAAAAGTTTAAAAAAGTTAGATAATAAAATTATTTCTGCAAAGATATATATTTTTTAATAAAAAAATATTTTTAAAGAAAATTTTGGAAAAATCTTTCTTTACAAAATTTACTTTAATTTTATAACATTATGGAGGAATAATCATGATTACAAATGAATTATTACAAGAAAAATGGAATACACAAAAAAAGATGTCAAAAGAGGCAAATTATGATGCGGAATTGTAAAGTAATTGGTTAATTATGAAAAAAATAATATCGTCATTGCGAGGAGCGGAGCGGTTGCGAGGCGTAGCCGAAGCAAACTCGGAGCGAGATTCTTCACTTCGTCCAGAACAGGCTCCGCAATCTCATTATCAGCAAGATATGCGATTGAGATTGCTTCACCCCGATTTATCATGATTCGAAATGACAGCGTTTTTATGTCGGGGTTCGCAATGACGGTGTTTTTAGTATATTAATGTATAACCAACCAGTAACTTAATAATTCCGCAATATAACCATATAACCATATAACAATACAACCATTCTATCATACATTAATGCATGCATCCGGGTAACCATACTATATTTCTATTTATTATTATTTTACCATCACCTTTACATTATAATACCCGCTATTTGAAGCATTATAAACTGTTTCATATATTGACAGGTATAATAAACCTGTGTTATCAGCTACTTTGTTATATTTAGAACCGGCAACGGTCATAGTGCCTTGTTCTCCTATTTTAAACACTAAATTACCATATTGAGCGTAAGTATTATCATAGCCTAAACCGGTTTGTGTACCAACTACACCGTCGGGCGTATATTTACCACCCGACAAGCTTTGAAGCACAACTTCGCCGGTAGCAGATATATTCAGTTTCTGTCCTTTTTTTATCATAATCCCGGTTTTTAACCAGCCACCGCTTGCATTCCCGCTAATATGCTTTGAAGCATTTAGAATGAATGTTTTTGAAGAACCTTCTTCGCCGGGCACATAAAGCACTTCAATCTTTTTTATCCGCTCTTTGGGTAATTTAAGATTTCCATACAAAGTTTTTAAATCAATATCCTGAAATGAATAAACACCACCCATTAAATATTGATAATCAATAGAAACAACGTCATTTTCAGAATAATTTTCAGTAAGATTATGAGTGATTTCTAATTCCTCAAGTACGTTTTCTGCTGTATAATCACTATGCGTAGCAGGTTCATATTTGTCAGAGAAAAGATAATTTTTTATGACAGGCACTGAATTAATTTTTATTTTTAATAGTTCATCATAAGCTGATTTTCGTACCTGTTCAATATCGCTTGAAAGTTTCACTATCAGGTCTATAATTTTACTTTTATTTGTTATATCAGGTGTTATCCCAACATCAATGTAACCTACGTTTTTAAAAGGTATGGTTAATTTACCATAGTCGGTTTCCAGAACAACTGTTTTTATTTTAACTGTCCCATTAAAAATACTCCCATCTCTGAGAGTAACTCTAACTTCTGCGTGTTCTTTTGATGATTGAGCAAAACTCAATGTGCTCAAAAAAACAAGATAATAAATTAAATACTTTTTCATAATAAAATGTTTATTTGTTTGACGTTTGTCCGTCAGCTGACAGATTGACGTTTTTTTTAACCCCTCTTCCGTAAAATATTCTCTGCAAAATTAAAATAATTATTTAGATTTTTTAATCTTATGATTTAATTTTTTTTAAAAAAATTATATATTTGCAGTAAATAACTATTGAATGAATGAAAAGGTAAAATATTGGATTGATTTATCTGATTACGATTTAGAAACAGCAGAAGCTATGCAAAAAAGCCATCGCTTTTTGTATGTTGGATTTATGTGTCATCAGACAATAGAGAAGATTCTAAAAGCGTATTTTACATACAATGAGAATGATACAGCACCATTTTCTCATAGTCTTTCTTATCTCGCCAAAAAAGCAAAATTATATGAGTTATTATCTGAAAATCAGAAAGACTTCATTGATTTACTTGAACCATTGAATATTGAAGCACGGTATCCATCTTATAAAGAGAAACTATTAAAAAGCTTAACGAAAGCGAGATGTTCAGAAATTTTAAAAAAAACTAAAGATTTGCAAAAATGGATAAAAGAGAAATTATAAATAAATTACTACAATATAAATTGTTATTATCCAAGCATTTTGACTTGGATAGATTAATCTTGTTTGGTTCTTATGCCAAAGGAAATCCAGGAATTGATAGTGATATTGATGTTGCAATAATTGTGAATAAATTAGAAGGGGACTACTTTTCATATACGCCTTTACTATGGAAACTGAGACGTGAAATTGATGATAGGATTGAACCATTATTGTTTGAGAAAGGGAGAGATGAAAGTGGATTCTTACAAGAAATTATAAGAACAGGATTGGAAATATCAACTTGAAGATAAAGATGGTAAATTATTGGGATATGAATTTAAAATGTAAAATTACTTAAAAATGGAAAGAAAAACAGTTTAGAATTTTCCTGATATTACACATCCCACCCTTTTACCCTTATACCTTTATGCACTTAACACACTACCTCCACAGTCTTAACAAAGCAATTTCAATTCCAAAAAATATTAAAGCCAGAATAATAAACAATTTCCATAGTTGCTTACCCTGATTTATTTGTTTTAATGTTTGGATAAATCGTGTTTGATTTTTTGTATCAATTAAAGAAAAATTGTTTAAATCTAATTTTTTCAAAATTTCCAGAATTTCTTTTTTCATATAAAACGAAAGGTCCGATTCGTTGCGGTTATAGTTAAATGCTATTCCCATTAAAGGTTTTTCTTTATTTTTGATAACATAGTTATCTGCTTTAGTAATATTCTGCTTGAGGGAAAGTTTTACATTAAAATTTGTTCCCAATGCACCGGGGGAGTATTGAGGAATAAAATCGTAAGTATTAGATGAGTTTATAATATGAAAAACATTATAACCCTCACCTGTTTTGCTTATTTCAATTGTTTCATCTTTGCCAATTGTGTAATAAATTTTTGATATTGGCTGACTATTCAGGGCAATATTATATATAGTAGGGACAAAAATGGGATGTTTTGCAAAGTTACTGTATTCAGTAGAAGTTGGAATAGCTGAAATATAAATTTTTCCCTTGCCAAAAGGTGTAATGCTTATAATTGTATGATTGTTTTGAGTTGTTAGGATTGCTTCGTCTTTTGTAAATGTATGATGACTAAAGACAAAATGTTGATATATTTCGGGAAGATTAATATTATCTTCTGTTTTTTTGAAAACATTGGAATAAATCTCATTTTCATAATTAATTCTTTCAATTTTAGTTTTGTGTGTATCAATATGTGTGAAATAATTTGTTTTCAATACCTTAAAAAAATTGTTATAAGATTCAATTTCGCCTTCAAAACCAGGGAAGAACAGAACTGTGCCACCGTTTGAGATATAATTTACAAGTTCCTGGGCAAAACCCGATGATATTGCTTTGACTTCATTCAGTATAATTACCTGAAAAGACGACAATTGAGAATGTTTAATATTATTTTCAAAGAAGTTTGTGATATTAATATATTCATCATCAACAAAAAGAGCATTTATAAATTTATTTTCTTCATCTTCATTAACAGCTAATAATTCTATATTTTTAGCAATAGTATAGCTAAAATAAAACGTATTATCGTAAGTAACAGGATAATCGGTAATTTCAATCTTTCCCTGTTGAATGCCTGTGCGGGTATTTGTATAAGAAAGTACTATGATTTCTGACGAGGTTTGAGCAATATTAAAGCTTCCTAATGCTTTAACCGAGTCATTTATAAAAAGTTTGACAGGGATATTCCGGTATGATTCATCAGATTTATTTATGATTTTTATATGAAGCTCTTCTTGTTGCTCAAGTTTATGATGTGGAATTTCAAACCAGCACGAGTCAATATATAGATTATTTGTTGTCTGCGTAGCAAGAGGGATAAGATGAACGTTCAAATTAGTGTCATTATTAACTTCTGCAAAATCTGAGCTTGATTTTTGAAAGTCGGATAACAGAAAGATTGTATTATTCGATTTATTAGTGCTAATATCATGAACTAAGAAATCTTTCTGTCGTGAAAGTATTTCACTAATATTTTTTACAACAGGTGTAATTTCTATTTCACCAAGAAATTCCGAAAATTGCTCTTTATTAACAGGATGTTGATGTTTTAATTCAAAGTCATTAGTAATTAGCAAAAATTCAGAGCCTGGTCTGTAAGCATTAATGATGTCTCTTGCTTTGTTTTTAGCTACTTCAAGTAAATTACCATATTTGCTTTCAGCGTCCATACTAAAAGAGTTATCAATATAGATGCTGATAATTTCCTGTTCGTCAGTTTTTTTTACATTGTCAGTTAGAGGAATATAAGGTTGTGCAAAAGCAATAACCAGTGAAGCAATAGCTAAAATCCGGCAGATAAGAACAAGCAAATGCTTGAGTTGTGATTTTGACCGTGTTTTTTTCTTGATAGTCTTTAGAAACTGAATATTGCTGAAATATACGGTTTTGTATCGTCTGAAATTAAATAGATGAATAATAATAGGGATAGAAATTGCTGATAGGGCAAACAGAAAAGCAGGATAAAGAAAGTTCATAGTTAAAAAATCATTGGTGTCCGACAAAAATTAACCATTAACTCTAAAAGGTATGAATAAATTGATACTTTTAAACAGGTCGCCCTTACAGGGCTTATTTATTATAGATTATATTTTTACTATAAACAGGTACGCCCTTAACAGGGCTTAATAAAAGCCACGTAGTGGCGAACTGTTTATAGCACAATGGTTTATAATAAATTTAAAAGTGCCATAGGTACGACCTATATTCAATATTTATACAATTTTCCAAAATTTATCGGACAACAGTGTTAAAAAATGATAAAATTATCAAATTTAATCACGAATTTCACGAATTTTCACTAATTTTTTATAAATATATATATTCAATTTTAATTAGAGTAATTAGTGTAATTCGTGGTTGTATTATTATTTGGGTATAATTACGGATAATCATTAAAGAAAAAGTATTTAAAACTTAGCAATAAGTTTAATATTCAATCTTCGGGAAGTTAAATAATTTGGCACTGCATACTGATGGCTGCGAATATCTGTAATCCAGCGGTATGAAATAGTATTGTTTATACCAAGTAAATTAAAAACTTCTAAAGTAATCCATATACTATTAAAGAATCTAAAAGGATTATGTTCAGGAAGAGATTTACTTTCGCTTTTGAGAACTTTTGAGAAGCCGATGTCAACACGGCGGTATGGCGGCATACGCAAAGTATCCTGGTATCGTTCGGAATTTGGCGGTCCAAAAGGTAACCTTGAGCCAAACAATAAACATAAATGCATCTTGTATGAAGGATTGTTAGGGAGATAATCCTGAAAAAACAATCCGAAATTTACGAGATGATCAGTTGGTCGTGGAATATAGCCGGGTTCAATCTTCATACTATCAGCATCAAAATAAAAATCATCTTCAATATCTTCTTTGGTTTGCATAATGGAAAGACTTGCCCACGAATCAACACCTTTTACAAACTCACCGTTTATATTCATATCAATTCCTGCTGCATATCCTTGTGCATTATTGGTAGCATAGTAACGAATCCTGACATTATCAACTTTATAAGGTATAAGATTATCAAGATGTTTATAATAAAACTCTGTAATGAGTTTAAATGGGCGGTTCCATGCATAAAAATTATAATCGCTTCCTAATACAAAATGCACAGATTTTTGAGCTTTAATATCATAATTGATATTTCCGCTTAAATCCCGGAGTTCCTTATAAAATGGCGGTTGATAGTAATAGCCCGTTGCAAAACGAAATAATATATCTCTTTTCCAGTTTGGTTTGTAAGCAAATGATAGTCTTGGACTAAAAAGAAATTGATTATTGAAATCCCAAAAGTTTGCTCTTATTCCTGCTGTTAAGCTAAAATCAGCACTGTCTATGCTAAATGAATAAGTGTTTTGCAGGTAAGAAGTAATTCTGTTTGATTGAATATGATTTTTGGTATTCAAAACATTCTGTAATTCAATGATTTGCAATGGTTGTAGTTCAGGATTAGTGTATCCTATGGAATCGGGTGGATGTGGCAAGGAATATCCTGCAGAATCAATCATTTCCCATTCAGAAATATTGTCGTCAATAATTTCGTGCTGAAATTTTAATCCCCACTGAAGATAGTGATTATTATGGAGCAAATATCCTTTATGGGCAGCATTAATAACTGTTGCATCAAGATAATTTCTTGCGTGATTTAAAAAAGTTCCTACTCCTATATTCATAATGCTGTCGCCCAGGTTATCAGAACCTAATTGTTTGTCAAGCTCATTTAAAAAATATTGTCCCTGAATATCAAAAGTTTCTTCTTCAAGAGTATGAAAAGCAGAAGCTATTAGTTTGAGCTTTAGATTTTTATTGGGATGATAGTCACCTGCAATGGCTCCCATATATGTAACAAACTTATCTACTTCCTGTCCGTCAAAATAAATTGTCATTTGTAATGCTTCATTAAGAGTTCCAAATTTTGTATTCCTGGTTTGTGGAATAAAATGATATTTATTTTGAGAATAATTTGCTAAAAAATTAATTTCAAAAACATCAGTAACATCATAAGTCAGGTAGGTTTGCAAATCAGTAAAACGAGGTTTGTAGTCGCCTTTTGTTTCAAGACTGTTTAATAAATATTCTGATGTCTTATACCTGAAGCCGGAAATATGAGTGAACCTGTGATTTTGCGAAGCACCCTGAATATGAGCAGAACCGCCTAATAAGCTCATAGAAACTGTTGAACCGAATTTTAAAGGTTTTTTATACTTAATATCAAGTACAGAGGAAATTTTATCGCCGTACTTTGCTTCAAATCCACCGGCAGAAAACAAGACAGAAGATACCATATCAGAATTAATAAAGCTCAATCCTTCCTGCTGTCCTGAACGAACAAGAAAAGGACGATATATTTCAATATCATTAACATAAACAAGGTTTTCGTCAAAATTGCCACCGCGAACAGAATATTGAGAACTAAGCTCACTGGCTGACGAAACACCAGGCAGCGTTTTCAGTATTGCTTCAAAACTGCCTGAAGCATCAGGTAAAACTTCGATAATTTTGGGGTCAATTCTAATCCAGCTTGAATACCTTTCCTGCTTATCCTGAATTGACACTTCCTGAAGGTCTCTTATTGAGATTTCAAGGGATGCGTTCAGCTTAATACGTTTATCCGGCTCTGCTGAATACTTTAACTCTTTTGTTTGGTATCCTATGCAGGAAAAAACAATTGTAATTTCTTTGCCGGCAGGTATTTTAAATTCATACTCTCCTGTTCTATTTGTAAAACCGCCGTAATTAGGGTAGCCAAAAACTGAAATATTCACTAAATCTATAGGTTCTTTGTTATTGCCGGTAATACGACCGGAAATAGTTGCATGTTCCTGGCTGAAAGCAGCTATTGGAAAGATAATTATAAGTAGAAATGCGATACTAATTAATGCGATACTAATATACGAATTCATACTAATGATACTAATTAATGAGATACTAATATACGAATTCATACTAACTGATACTAATTTCTTGTATTCGTATAATTAGTATTCATTAGTATATTGGCATCGGTTTGTTTATTTATAAAAACTGATTTTTTGTTTATAAATTGTGTTTATATTTTCAAATAAATTTTGTATCTTTAAAACTTTATTTTACTTTTGCTTATAAGTAATAAAATTAATTTTTTATGAGCTTAATACAATTTATATTTGGTTTTTATTTTGCATTCTTAAGTAAATTAATATAATAATAAATAAAATGAAAACTCAACAGAAATCTGCCAAACTGTCAGACGGGCAAGAAAATTTAACTTTTGATAAAGTCTGGAAAATGTTTCAGGAAACCAGAGAACAGTTTAAAGAAACTGATAAACGATTGGATAAAATGTTTCAGGAAACCAGAGAACAAATTAAAGAAACTAACAAAGCTATTAATGGCATTAGTAAAAGCAATGGAGAAATAGCTGAAGATTTTTTCTTCAATGGATTAGAAACTACTATGAAAATTGGAGAAATTGAGATTAATTTTATAGATAGAAATTTAATCAGGTTTTCAAAAAAATTACAGCTTAAAGGTGAATATGATATTCTATTATCTAATGATAATTTGGTAGTTATAGTAGAAGTAAAATATAAAGTACGCACCGAAGATATAGAGAAATTATTGAACCAAAAAATCCCAAATTTCAGGAAACTATTTCCACGATATAGTAATTTTTATATACAAGGAGCAATAGCCGGTCTTACCATTGAAAAAAAAGCTATTGAATTAGGAAAAAAATATGGATTTTACATAATTACACAGTCAGGTGAAAATCTTAAATATCTGAACCCTTCAGGTCGTGTGATAAAAGGAGTGAATAAAAATAATATAACATCATATTGAGCAAATACCTTAAATTAGCAAGTCTTAGAAATAATTTAATAAAGCCACTGATAAACACTGATAAAATTAATTTAATTTTTTTTTATATTTGTAAAACTTTAAAATTGAAAAACAATACAATAGAAAAGCAAAATTTAATAATATAAAATAAAAAGCATTAATTCAATTTTTAAACACATTTACCGATTCCCGTGATGGACAAACATACAAAACAGTAAAAATTGGTAACCAATGGTGGATGGCAGAAAATCTAAATTATAATCCAGGTAGTGGTTCCTGGTGTTATAATGATAATTCAAGTAATTGTACTACTTATGGCAGACTATATGATTGGGCAACAGCATTAACAGTTGCACCTGCAGGCTGGCATTTACCAACAGATGAAGAATGGAAAACACTTGAAATGTATCTTGGTATGAGCCAGGCAGAAGCAGATGAAACAGGTTATCGTGGCACAGACGAAGGCGGAAAATTAAAAGAAACTGGTACAACTCACTGGAATTCACCAAATACCGGCGCAACTAATGAAAGTGGTTTTACAGCTTTGCCTGGCGGCACCCGGAGCAGCGATGGTTCGTTCTACCTCGTTGGCACCACCGGCCCCTTCTGGAGCGCTACGGAGTTCAATAGTTCAAACGTGTGGAACCGCTCCCTGCACTACCTTTACGCCGAAGTCAGCAGGAGCGGCTGCAGTAAGTTGTGCGGGTTGTCTGTCCGCTGTGTCAAGGACTAAGAAGTTTGTTCAGGGTGCAAAGGTTTACCCAGTGAAATCCCTGCCCTGTTAAATCTCTTTTATTTAATAGGGCACATTGAACTAAAGAGCTGAACAAGCGAACCTGCAATTGCTCAGTGAAAAAGATACAATTAATAAGAAAATAGTAGTGGAGTAAATTTGTTTTAGTTATTTTTAAACCTGTCAGGTTTCCGAAACCTGACAGGTTTTTTAAACTCTAAATATTCTATAAAAAAAATATTTTAAAAATTGCCAACTGCCTACTGCCTACTGATTAACGCCTCATACAAAACCTCAACAGGATGCAATGCCTTACGCTGTGTCCCATGTTTAATCTGCTCACGACAGCTTGTTCCGGGTGCTGCTATTATTGTTTCTTGTGAAGTTTTCCTGATTTCCGGGAACAATACCAATTCACCAATCTTCATTGATAAATCATAATGCTCTTTTTCATAACCAAAAGAACCTGCCATTCCGCAGCAGCCAGAAGGAATTTCTTCAACAGTATAATTTTCGGGGAGTGATAAGATTTTTTTTGTGGGTTCTGTTGAAGCTAATGATTTTTGATAGCAGTGTCCGTGAAGCTTTATTGTTCTTTTTTCTTTTGTAAACAAGTCTCTCGTTATTTTGCCTTCATCTATTTCTTTTGCAATAAATTCGTCAATTATGAATGTGGATTGTGCAAGTTTATGAGCTGCCGGTTTTAGTTCATTATTTACAAGTTCAGGATATTCGTCCCTGAAAGTTAAGATAGCTGAAGGTTCAATTCCTATTAACGGTGTATTTTCGGTTATCAGATCTTTCAATAATTTAACATTTGTGTTTGCTATTTTTTGAGCTTTTTTTAACAGTCCTTTTGACAAATAAGTTCTTCCGCTGACGGTATGTTTGGGTAGTTCAACGTAGTAGCCGAGCTTTGTTAACAGCTTAATTGCTTTAATTCCAATTTCTGTGTCATTATAATTTGTAAATTCATCAATAAACAAATATATTTTTTGATTTTTTGTTGGATTTGGATTGATATTCGCAAGATTCTTTTTAGCCCATCTTCGTAATGTTGTTTTGTAGAGTAAAGGGATTTTACGTTTTGGAGCAAAACCCAATATTTTTTTGATAATTAGTGATGTGAAAGAATTTTTCAAAAAGAAATTATTGACAGTTGGTAGTATGGAGCCAAATTTATTTATTTTAAAAATACCGGCAATCAGCTTTGTTCTTAATGGAATTCTGTTTGTATTGTAATAATGCTGTAAAAATTCAGCTTTAAGCTTTGTAATATCAACACTTGAGGGACATTCTGATTTACAAGCTTTGCACGAAAGGCATAGCTCCATTATTTCATAGATTTCTTTATGGTCAAAAGGATTTTTTTTCGTAGAGTTGGTTAAAAATTCACGTAAAATATTTGCTCTTGCTCTTGTGCTTGTGTGTTCATCGCGGGTTGCCATATAGCTTGGGCACATTGTTCCGCCAATAATTTCTGTTTTCCTGCAATCACCCGAACCATTACATTTTTCAGCAGCTCGTAAAATTCCCTGTGTTTTGGAAAAATCAAATATTGTTTTTATTTCTCTTGGCTCCCCATCGGGTTTATATCTCAAAAAAGATGTCATAGGTGGTGTATCAACAATCTTACCTTTATTGAAAATATTATTAGGATCCCAGCAGGATTTTATGTTTTTTAGTAAATTATAGTTTTTTTCACCGATTATTACAGGGATAAACTCACCTCTTAACCGTCCATCGCCGTGTTCACCACTAAACGAACCTCTGTATTTTTTTACAAGCTTTGCTGTTTCCAAAGCAATTGTGTGAAAAAGCTCAACATCTTTTTTCTTTTTAAGGTTTAATAAAGGACGTAAATGCAATTGACCAGAACCTGCATGAGCATTATATGCACAGTTTAATCCGTATTTTTTGAGAATCTGTTTAAATTCTTCAATGTATTCAGGCAATACTTCAACGTTTACTGCTGTATCTTCAACTACAGTAACACATCTTAAATCGCCCTGTATATTTGAAAGCAAACCTAAACCTGCTTTGCGTAAATTCCAGACTTTATTAAGAGCAGGTTCGTAAATAACAGGGAAATGATAGCCAAGTCCTGCATTACGTAAATCTTTTTCAAGTGCCTGAACTATTTTATTTATTTCTTCTTTTGTTTCTCTTGCAAATTCAATTATCAAAATTGCTCCGGGTTCACCTTTAATGAAAAACCTGTTCTTTTGCTGTTCAATATTGTCTTTTGTGCAGTCAATCACAATGTTGTCAATCAATTCAACAGCATCGGGTTTGTATTTAAGTGCAATTAAATTGGCTTGCAGAGCTTCATTTACAGAGTTAAAGTGAATGCAGATGACTGCCTTTTCCTTAGGCGGAAGCGGTATGAGGTTTAATTTTATTTCAGTAATGAATGCTAATGTGCCTTCAGAACCTGCTATTAGCTTGCAAAAATTAAAATTTTCGCCATTTCCGGTAAAAGGGTCTGTTTCAAGTAATAAATCAATAGCATAACCTGTGTTTCTTCGCTTAATTGATTTATCGGGAAATTCTTTTCGTATTTCGTTTTGATTTTCATTTTCTGAAAGTATGTCTTTTATGTTGCTGTAGATTTTGTTTTCCAGAGAAGAACCGTTACATTTTTCTTCAAATTCCTTAGTAGTAAGAGGTTCAAATGTTACTTCCGAACCATCACTAAGAATTGCGTTTACTGAAATTGTATGGTCGCGGGTGCTTCCATATATTATAGAATGGGCACCGCAGGAATTGTTGCCAACCATTCCGCCGAGCATACAGCGGTTTGAGCTTGCGGTTTCAGGTCCGAAAAACAATTCGTGTGGCTCTAAATACTTGTTCAGTTCATCTAAAATTACACCTGGCTGAACACGCACCCATTTTTCTTCTTTGTTCAGTTCAAGAATATTTGTCAGATATTTTGAAATATCAACAACAATTCCGCTTCCTACTACCTGTCCTGCAAGTGATGTCCCTGCTGCACGCGGTATGATTGATATTTTTTTCTTACCTGCATAATCTATTATTTTCTTAATATCTTCTTTTGTTTTAGGACGGATAACAGTTAGAGGAATTTCGCGGTAAACTGATGCATCTGTTGCGTATAATATGCGGGTTGTTTTGTCAGTATATAAATCGCCTTGTAATGATTTTTTAAGAGCTTCAAATAACATTTTTTATCTTTTTCATAGTTTTAGAGTGTATGCAACCAACGGGATAATAAAACATCATGAACAAAAAATATTTTTTCCTGTTCAATAACCAGTTCTTTTTGTTGTAGTGCCTTTAAAGCTGTACTGACTGTGCTTGTTGTCCCAATTTTATATTTTCCGATAAATTTTTCAGATAAAGGGTTAGTCAGAGGTTCTTCTTTGGCAATAGCTTTGAACAACTCCCATTGTTTGACTGTCAGAATCTTGATATAATTAGCAAATATAGGTTTCTCCTGCTCAATAATTTCCTGATAAACCCGGGTTAAGTCGCTATGGCGAACCATCGTACAACTGCCAAACAGCTTATTGCAGATGAGTTGGATACAATAGGTTTGTCCGCGGCTCCAGGTGTATAACTCATGGATGATATCTTCAGATATTTGTTTTTTGTGCTGCTGAAAATGGGATTGAATGAATGGACGGTAAAGATTTTCGGGTATAGGTGTTAATTCAAGCAATTGAGTACTGCGGTAGAATGGTCTGTTTTGTTCGGTAAATATAGAACGCATCATGTTGCGATGGCTGCCGCTAAAGATAAAGCGTATATCAGGAAAGGTTTGCATCCATGAGCGAAAATTTGCTTCTGCAGTTCCTTTGGGGTAATGGATGACCTGCTGGAACTCGTCCAGAACAATGACCACCTGTTTTTTGCGGTTGCTAATAAATTCTCCGATAGCATGCAGGGAGCTCTCCGGGATAGGCGGATTCACCCAACTGAATTCCAGCTTAGGTGTGCCAGTAATTGTGTCAAATGAAACGGAGGTACCGATATGAGAGAGGAGCCGGCTGAAAGCAGACGAAATTCCTTTGCCAGATTGACCGAGGCTCTCATAAACTGCCATAGTAATAGATTTCAGTGCCGATGGCATATCACGCGTACCCAACAGGTCAATATAAACCGTTTCACATTTTTTTTGCTTCTCCAACACTTGGAAAAAGCATTGGATAAGGGCAGTTTTTCCTAATCTACGCCAAGAATAGAGCACAATATTACGCTCATTTCTGTAATTGTCATCCACCCAGTTTAATTCATTTTCACGGTCACAGAAATATTCACGGCTCCAGTATCCGCTGAGCAGAAACGGATTATTGAGTTTTTTTTTCATAACATATAAACGTTACGTAAATTACGTTACGCAAAATACGTAATAAGTTTCCTTTTTACCAAAAGCTGATTTAAGTATTTTTTCTATAAATGATGTTAGCTCTGAATAAATTCGATTGAATTGTTAAATATTTTTTGATAGTTAGTCATGATTGCTTACCTTTTGTGCTGGCAAAAGAACGATAATCATACTTATAAAACAACAAAAGGTAATAAAATAATTTTTTTAATTAAATATTATTTTGTGGTATTTTAAACACCGAAATCAAGGGTTTATATTACCATAATTTATAATTTATATGTTTAAAAAACATATTTTTTGTATTTTTTTTAACAATTATAAGTTACTGTGTTGATACTGATATAGTCATTCAATTGTCATTAGGATTGGTCGTCATTAATAGTCATTCAATTGTCATTTGGCTCCGCAGTCATTCATAGTCATTTATTGTCATTCAATTGCCAACTGCCAATTTTTATCTTTTATCCTGCATCCTGTTCTACGACTCTTCCAGGTCCTTCGGACTCTGGAAGGTCTTTTGTAATAGACTTTGGAAGAGTTTTCTAATTATATGCTCAAATATTTCATAAACAACTCATAATGTTCCTGATACATACTATCAAGGACATCATCTTCCATATAAGAGGCTTTAATATTATAATTATAGCGATTAAATGTTTGAATAACAGATGACAGATCGGTTCTGTTAATTTTTAAAGTTATATTAAGCTTTGTTGAATCGGAAGGCGAAGTAACATATAAACTTAGAATTTTAGCATCATTACTTTCAACTATTTGAGAAATTTCACTTAAAGAATAATCATTAATATTTAATTCCAGAACAATGATGCCTCCTGGATTTTGAACTGCCATAAGATTTGCAAAATTTTGAACTAAATCGTGTAAAGTTATTAATCCGAGATATCTCTTTTTGTTATCTAATACAGGGACAACTGATAGTTTTAGATTTGAAACAATTTTTATAACTTCATAGATATGATGTTTTTCTTCAACATAAGGACTAAACAACGATAATTTATGATTGCCAATAGGTTCATCTGCCATATTCAGGTCATAAATATCAGCATCGGAAATTAATCCTAGAAAATCCTTATTATTTACAATTGGCAGATGGGAAATACGAAAAATTTCCATCCAGTTTAATGCCTTTGTACCTGTATCGGAAGTTTTTAAGGCAGGAACAACATCTGAAATTAATTTTTTTGCTAACATTGTGTTATAATTGTTTGATTGTTATTTACTTTTTTGCCGACTGCTGACTGTGGACTGCCGACTATTAACTAATTATTTATGAAACCCGAAAATTAAAGTTTTTTTTAATCAATAATTAATTTTATTAATTTTTGCTAATTTTGTTATAATATTTCAGCATACAAACATACTAATTTTTATTTTATTGATTAAAAATAAAATCTAAATAAAACGGAATATGACAAGACTGAGTGTAAATATAAACAAAATAGCAACATTACGAAATGCCCGCGGAGGAAATATTCCTGATGTTTTGAAAGCAGCAGTTGATTGCGAGCGTTTTGGTGCACAGGGAATAACAGTTCATCCGCGCCCTGATGAACGGCATATAAGATATCAGGATGTTAAGGATATAAAGCCATTAATAAAAACAGAATTTAATATTGAAGGTTATCCAACCAAACAATTTTTAGAATTAGTATTAACAGTAAATCCAGCGCAGGTTACACTTGTGCCTGATGCTCCCGATGCCATAACATCAAACCAGGGATGGGATACTATAAAGCATAAATCTTTTTTAAAGGATGTAATTGCAGAATTTAAAAAAGCTAAAATAAGAACATCAATATTTATTGACACAAATCCTCAGAACATAATCAATGCAGCAGACACAAAGACCGACAGAGTTGAATTATATACAGAACCTTATGCTGATAATTATAAGATTGACCGTGAAAAAGCCATTGCTCCATTTATTAAAGCAGCCGAAGTTGCAAATAAAGCCGGCTTGGGAATAAATGCAGGACATGACTTAAATCTTGAAAATCTTAAATATTTTTTTGAAAATATTCCGGGTTTGTTGGAAGTTTCAATAGGACATGCTTTAATTTCCGATGCTTTGTATTTTGGGCTGGAAAATACTATTCAGATGTATTTGAGCAGGATTCAGTGAATTGAGAGTTATAATGAATGAGTAATTGTTGAATGATGATTGTCGATTGATGATTATATATTGGATATTGATTGATATACAATGGATATTCAACTAATTATAACGGTTTTAACGACAATATAACAATAAAACAATTTAACCATTTAATAATATATTAATAGTTTAATTTTACGAATTTATTTATCCGCCTTTGGCGGACATCTTTTATTATGAATATCAATAAATATCTATCTTTTTCAACGATTTCTAATAAGGATTATAATGCTTAGTATCAGGATAATAACATATACATTCGTTTTTTCAGTTTTATTTACTAATATTAGTATTTCTCAACAGCTAAATAAAAAATATGATATTGAAAAGTTTCAACAAAAAAGTTCAATAATTAAGACCAATCCTTTACCAATTATACATGGTCCCATTATTTATACAGCAGAATACCGTTTAGTATATGAAAAAACTATTGCTCCTGAACAGGCAATACTAATAGGCGGTTCGTATTTAGGTAAGAGTATATATTTAACAATGCTAGAAGAAAATGATACTGCTTATCAGAATGCGACAGGGCATTTAAAGATGACAGTAAATGGTTTTCGTTTTCAGTTTGCTTATAAATTATATTTTGCAAAGAATGCACCGAAAGGATTTTATATTGCTCCCTATTTTTCTTATTCACAAGCAAGATTTTCTACAAAATATCTCAAGCAATATGATGATTACATAAAAGCAACTTTTATGAATTATAATATAATCGTAGGATATCAGGCTCTAATTACAGATAAAATAGCTCTTGATATTTTTTCCGGATTGGGTTACCGTGAGAATACATGGGTTGAACATTTTTCACAAACAACCACTCCAATGGATGAACCTCCCCCACCCATTTATAATGGATGGCTTAAGATAATTTTAGGATGTAATGTCGGGTATGCGTTTTAACAATGAAAAATTGTTAAATTGTTGAATTGCTTAAAATATTAACTTTGCAAACCAAAAATTAACAATTTAACAATAAAACAATTCAACAATATAACCATATAAGAATTAATTTCACAAACTAATAATTAACAATATAATATAACATAGCTAATAAATTAAAAAATGTCTATTTCAGTTTTTTCTAATGAATATTTTATGAATCAGGCATTGAAAGAAGCGAAAATATCTTATGATAATGATGAGGTGCCTGTAGGAGCTGTAATAGTTTGCAATAACCGGATAATTGCCAAAGCTCACAATTTGACAGAAACGTTAAATGATGTAACAGCACATGCCGAAATGCAGGCATTTACATCGGCAGCAAATTATTTAGGTGGAAAATATTTGAATGATTGTACATTGTTTGTTACACTTGAACCATGTGTAATGTGTGCCGGAGCTTCATACCTGACACATATAAGCAGGATTGTTTATGGTGCTAAAGATGAAAAACGGGGCTTTACTAAGTTCGGTTCATCAATTATTCATCCAAAAACAATAATAAAAGGCGGTGTGTTAGAAGATGAATCTGCTGAACTGCTGAAATCTTTTTTTCAGAAAAAACGGTAAATTCAGAACTCCTGACTCGTCCTTATAAACATTGACATTTAGAGCTTTGTTTCGTAAACTAAATCTGCATATGACAAAGCAAGGAATTCTGAATTTAGTTTTTGGTTTTTGGTTAGTTAGTTATAGTTAAATAGTTTTTAGTTTTGGTTTGAAAGTTATTTAGTTTCTCGTACATTTAAGCAACCTTGCG
>SDBV01003756.1_pt1 | contig 22157 bp, 18 predicted proteins | sample 2277081 | NCBI WGS metagenome assembly SDBV01 (sample SAMN10402039, study PRJNA504765) | marine sediment metagenome | isolation source: marine sediment core GS10_PC15, 223 cmbsf | place: Arctic Ocean: Southern Knipovich Ridge | collected 2010 | reverse complement strand
GCGCTCACTGCACCTGTGATCTAACTCCAATGCGACCATTTGGCTCATCTTCGCTCAGTTTCCGCCGCCGTTCCACCCGCCCCACGCCGCTGAATCACCATTTTTCCGACGCGCACTAGTTATTGCAGCGCTTCCCACAGCTTCTCGAACTGTCGGGAAAACGCCCCGACGAAGCGGCGGTCGCCGGTAATCACGAAGTTGTCTTCGTTTTCGCGGGCGGCGGAGCGGGTCCAGTTGTAGCTGCCGGTCAGCAGCGCCGCGCCGTCGGCCAGGGCGAACTTGTGGTGCATGTGGGCCGACGAGCGATCGACCCGCACCGCGATCCCCGCCTTGGCCAGCCGGCCGACGTCGGAGCCCCGATCGCCCGCCTTGTCGTCGTCGGTGATCACCCGCACGCGGCGGCCGCGGGCGTGGGCGTCGAGGATCGCCGAGGAGATGCGATCGTCGGTGATCGTGAACACGCAGACGTCGAGCGTTTTCTTGGCGCCGCGGATGAAACCGGCGATACGACGCGGACAAGATTCAGCGGGGCTGAAATGCGACTCGGCCACCGCCGCGCCCGGCCCCGACGGCGACTGGGCCGCCAGCAGCTTTACCGCGTCCTCGAGCCAGCCGACGACCTCTTTGGCGGCGGGATCGTCCACGGCCTCCCGGGCAAGGTCGAACGCCATGCTCCGATAGTGCGCCAGCACCGGGTCGGTCGGCTCGACGTGGTCGAAAATGCGGTCCAAGGCCGTGCGTTCGGTCCGCGACAGCCGGCGGTCGTCGAGTGTTTGCTTGAGGATGTCGCGGATCTGTTGAGGTTTCATGACGCGGCCCTATCCTCATCTAGCGAGCGTAACAGCGTGGCAGCGCCTTCAAAGGCTTCGTGGGGCGACCAGATGGGGGCCGTCTTCTCACTGAGATCGAGCGTCATTGCGTCCTCGCGGGCTACTTCGGCGGCCAGAAGCTGGATTAGCTGAAGTTTGTCGGCCCGCGCCAGTGCATGTACGGTCGGCAGCAATTCGGGAAGTGACATGTCGGCACCTCGTGATTAGCGAGTTGTTAACCCCCTAACTGTCTATTGTATAGATCAATACATGAATCGACAACATCCCGTCCCGTCCGTTAGATGTAGGGCGCGTGGAGCAAGCTGGCTGCCGCCGGTGCGTTGCGCCGCTCAGGGCCGGAAGTCTTTGCGGAAGCCGTAGGCGGGGTTGCGGTAGTCGAAGTCCCAGTCGCTCAGGGGGACGTTCAGCTTCAGGTCGAGATAGGTGTATTCTTCTACCAGCCGCGGGTCGCCGCCGGGTTGCTCGGGCCAGTCGTACGACGCGTAGCGGATCGGAAGACGCAACTCGTCATCGACGAAAAGTCGGGCAACGTGATAGCGGAAGTAGTCGCGGCGGAACGGGTGGCGGACCTCCATCACCGTGCACCGGCGTCCGTCGACCGACGCCCGGCTGAAGTACTTGACCTCCGTTTCGCCGCGGTAACGAAGCTCTTCCTTGCCCACCTCCAACAGCTTGCAAATCATGCTGCGGATGCCGATCTCCGTGATCGGGTAGTGGTTGCCCCGCATCGCCAACGCGCTTTGCGGGTCCATGGACACGGTTAGGTAGGGCAGTCGCGGGCCGCCGCGGCGGGCGATCAGCTTGCCCTGATGGCGGCCCTCGATCAGCACCACCTCACGCCCGGCCAACTCCGCCGGACCGGAGAAACGCAGGTAGACCCCCAACGGCACGACCCGCCGGCCCCCCCGTGTCTGCTGGTGGCGAAGCTTCACCTGCACGAATTCGTACGGCTGCAACCGGCCGCCGATCCGCTCGCGCTTGACCAGCGTGCAGGTGTAGCTTTGGACCTCGGTGTCGATCCGCCCCAGGCATTCCTGCGCCAGGGCCACCACCGGTTTGAGCGGATGTTCCGCCGCCGGCTCCGCGGCGCCGGCTTGGCCGGCCGACCACAGTGCGAGCATTGCCAGACCGCCAAGCGTGTGGAAGAATCGTATCACCGGATGCCTTTCTTTCCATGGAAACTCGGGGCGGTCTCGCGCAACACGCACTGGCTGCGTAGGCCGAGTTTCGACAGGTACGGAAGAGACGTTGAGAACAGCCAGGGTGAACCGGCCGCCGACGGGCGCAGGCACACACTTATAGAAACCATAGCATTTTCTTGCCGGCCGAGCGCGCCGATCCGACGACGGCCCGGTTCTTCCCTCACGGCCGCGTCTTCCGTAGGTCAGGGCTTGCCCTGACGCAGTGGAGTGATGACGCACGACGGAGTAAACGTCAGGGCAAGCCCTGACCTACAGTGATTTCTGCTTCCCGAATTCCCCGACACCCTTAATTATGCGGCCGTCGGCAAGGCATTTCAAGGCAGGATCTTTCGTTGTTGCAGGTCGTAGCGGCTGCCCGGCTCGACAACTTCGTGGTCGGGGGCGCCTTCTTCGACCGGCTGGCTGCGATCGTAGAAGAGCACGGAATTCCGGCCGACCACCTCGGCGACGTGGCCTTGAACGACGATCGCCGTGGCTTCGTCGATTCCGATGCCCAGCAGTTGTGGATACACGTCCAGCAAGGAGGTCATGTCGCCCAGGCGGTCCCGCTGGCTGAAGTGCTGGTCGATGGCCACGCCGCGGAGAAAGCCCAGCCCGCGCTCGTAACCTTCCGCCATCATCTGGTGATTGCCCAAGGGGTTGCCGCGGACCAGGTAGTCGGCCTGAATGGACGCCCCGGCCGAGCTTCCGCCGATCACTCCTCCCCGGCCCAACACGCCGCGAAACGCCTGGTGGGCCTTGGTGTCGAGATAGGCGTCGACGAACCGCCACTGCCGTCCGCCGCCGAACCAGATTCCCTTGGCTTCTCGCAGCACGTCGAGGAAATCGGGCGATTCGACTTCCGATCGGCGGCGTCCTCGCAGGACCTCGATGTTCTTGGCCCCCGCCTCCCGAAACATGTCGACCGCACGCAGGCGTTCGGGAATCGGATCGGGCGCGGCAGTCGGCAGCACGACGATCAACGCGTCGGGACCGCCCGCGAGTTCCATGAAGCGTTCGATCAGGTCCCGGGGGATTTTCCCGCCGCCGACGATCACCAGGGAGCCGCTTTCGAGCTGCGGTGCTTCCGGGCGTAGAGCAGGCGGCGGCGGCAAGCTGCGAGCAAGCGCCGCCCGCCGCAGCGCCGTCAAATCGGCGGATCCTCCCGAACGCAACACGCTGGTCTTCGCCGGGCGCGTCTTCGACGCCCCAAGTTGGATGGTCACCTGGAAATCGCCCAGCACGCGTAGCCGCCGGCCGCGAACCACCAGCGCCGTCGCCTCGTCGACGCCGAAACCGACCAACGACGGGTGTTTCCCGATCGCGTCGGCCAGGGGCGGCCGGCGTCGTTCTTCTTCGTAGTGCGGCTGAATGACCGAACCGGGCAGCAGGGCGAATCCGGCGGCCGCCGTCGCGTCGGGACCGTCGGCGCTGAGCGTCAAGGTCGACAACAGGGCGGCCCCGGCGGACGTTCCGCCGATCACGCCACCGCGGCCCAACAGCCGGCGGAGTTGCTGTTGCAGCAGCGCGCCGCCGGCGGCCATGGCCGCCGGTCGAGAATCGTCGCCGACGAGCCAGACGGCCGTCGCCTTGCTCAGCGATTCCACGAACTTCGCGTCCTTGGCCGGGTCCTGCACGAGTCCGCGCCACAACTCGACCACGGCCGCCCCGCGCCGCCGCCACGGTTGAAGGAGCTTTCCGGCGTCCACCTCGTCGGCTTCGACGTTGCCGGCTTCGACGTTGTCCGTCGCGATAACCACGATTCGGGCCTCTTTTCCGCCGGCCAGATCGCAGAACTCCGCGACCACGGCGTCGGGTATCTCTCCGCCGCCGCAGATCAGCAGCGTGCCGTCGATCCCGGCCGGATCCAAGGGCCTGGCGGCCTCGACAATTCGTGCGGTCCGCTCGGCCTTCTTCAAATCGGCCAAAGCTTGCCGGGCGACATCGGCCGGGATCGCATACGTGGTCACTCGCAGCGCCCGGGCGATATTGATGCCGACGACCTTGCCGTCGGTGTCGACGACCGGCCCGCCGCAGTCGTGGGGATCCACGGCCATGTCGTGCGACAGCGCCAAGGGGAACCCGTAGCGGCGCTCGCTGAACGGTCCTCCTCCCCAAGCGTCCTCCGGCGACCGGGAGAATGGGGACCCTTCGGACGGTTTGCCGAGCGTGGCCGAGATCTTCAGTTTCTTGCCCTGGCGCGCCACGACCAGTGAGATCGTAGTGCCCGGTGGATGGCTGCCGACGGTGTCGACCATTTGCCGCACGCTCGTGATGGCCTTTGGGCCGATGCTCCTGACGACGTCGCCGATCTTCAATCCGGCCCGTTCCGCGCCGCTTTCCTTCATGACGGTAGCAATTCGCGGGCCGGAGTTTGCCTCTTGTAGCGTGACCCCCAGCAGGCCCCGCGCACTGCGTGGACGGCGGGAGCCCCGGATCCTGCGGGGCCCGGTGCTGATCACGCCGATGGCCAGGGGCCCTTCGCCTTGGCCGACGGTGGCCACCCAACTGCCGGGCAGCGGCGGGTCGCCGGTTCGCCACGAAACGGGAGTCAGATCGTCGGCGTCGACCTTCAGCAGCGCCAGGTCGTTCTCCTCTTGCGAGGCGACGATCCTGGCGTCAAGTTCCCGGCCGTCGGCCAGTTTGCAGGTCAGCTTTCCGCTGAGCAGGCTGGCCTTGGAGAGGATGTATCCGTTGGATTGAACTACGGCCCCCAGCGCCGCAGCCTCGCCGTCGGCAAGGATCCGCACCGTGGCGGGCGCCGCCGAAGCGACCATGTCGCCAAACGCGGCCTTGACCGAAGCATGGTTTTTTGCGTTAACGCCGGGAGCGAGAAATCGTCGCCAGCTTCGTCGGCGGCCCCCGGGCCGCGGGTCGTCGTCCGGCTTCTTCTCTTCCGCCGCCGGCGGCGCCGCGGCGGTCCGGGAGCCGGCCCGGTCGTCGCCTACGTGCGGCATGCCGGCAGAAGACAAGACCAGGCAAGTTCCCACGACGGCGGTCCAAGCAAGCGTGATCTTCATCTTCGCTGCTCCCGGCTGTTGCCGCCCAGGGATACCTCGAGTTTCAAGACCTCTTCGCCGCGGCGGACTTCGATCTCGACCTTGTTGCCGGGATCTCTGTTGCCGGGATCTCTGTTGCCGGGATCTCTGTTGCCGGGTTTCTTTCGCCGCAGGATCGGCGACAGGTCGTCGAACTTCCGGATCTTCTTGCCGTCGAACGTGACAATCACGTCGCCGGCCTTGATACCCGCCTTTTCGGCCGCGGAGCCGGCAGTCACCCGGCCGACCCGGGCGCCCTCAGCGTCGGCATCCTCGGCGCCGGTATCCTCAACGTCGAGGGCGGGCAAGGCGCCCAGGAGCAATTCGAGGTCGGAGCGGCTGTTGAAGTCTTCGCCGTCGGCCAGGCGACTCCATTGGTCGCGGAACGCGTCGATGGGCACGTGGAGGTTGGACGCCAGTCGCCGATCGCAGCGGCTGCTGATGCCGATCACCTTGCCTTGCAGATCGAACAGCGGCCCGCCGGAGTCGCCGCCCATGATCGTGCAGTCGGTGATGATCACGTTTGAATCACGTCGCAGCACGCGGCCGATCCGCACGGCCGGCGGCTTGTCGTGCGCGAAGCCGACGGGATACCCGACGGCCAGGCACCACTGTCCGTTTTTAAGTTCGCCGGAGCGGCCCATTTCGACGAACGGCCACTCGCCTTTGCCGTTGATCTTGACCAGGGCCGCATCCACGCCCTCGTCGTTTCCCAAGGTCTTGCCCTTGAACCTGCGGCCGTCGGGAAAGGTGATCCAGACGACGCGCCCCGCCCGTCGGGCGAGATGCGCCACGGTCAGCACGTAGCCGTCTTTGCTGACGACCACGCCGCTGCCGCCCGAGACGCCGACCGTGCACGGTTGCACCTTTTCGAGCACGGCGTGAATCCGTTTTTCCATGGCCTTCAGCTCGGCCACGTTCTTGGGTGCTTGATCGAGCGTGATACCGGAGAGGCCGCCGTGGATACCTTCCGCCAGAACGAGGCCGATGTCTTCCGCCAGAACGAGGCCGCCCAGCAGCAGAGGAAATAGAACGTAGCTTCGGATCGCACTCATGGCCGGGCTCGATGGTGAAAGGGTTGAAGGCCGTCGGCCGGGAATTCCGCAACACGAACGACCATCCTCAAGTGTACACGGTTGGGGGATTCTTGTAAATGATCGTGCTTCAATATTCGAAGACCACGATCTCATAGTGATCCAACAGCGGCAGAAAGACCGTGATGCGGCCGTCATCTCGCTTGGTGAACCTCAACTGCCGATCGGCCTGCAGGAGACGGACGGCCCCGACGGGCTTTTGTGGCATGAAGTCGATGCGAATGCCGGCAATCGGAATCGGCATGTGCATCGCGTTGCCGCGTTGTCCGGTGTGGTTGTAGAGGCTGATCCATTCGAACCGGCCACGTTGATCGGCGCGTTGATTGATCTCGACCAGCGGCGGCGCCGTCACCAGCGCGCGGCGCTGCAACCCCAACATGTTATCGATAGCGCCCAACAGCAAAGCGGCGTGTCCCTGATGGGCCCACTGGGCGTAGTGCTCGCCGATGCCGAAGGTGAAGCAGGCGGCCGTGCCTTCGCCGAACTTGCGGCCGATCAGGGCCGGATGATCGGACACGTGGCGATAGTAGCATTTCTCCGGCGGGCCGAACATGTCGCCCGGAATCAGCCGCAGCATCTTTGCCACGTCGTCATCCGTCTCATACACCTGGAACCGGCCCCCTAAGTAAACGAGATCCAGGTCCTCCAGCGCGGGCTTGGCCAACGCGGTTTTGTCCTCCGGTCGAATGCGAACGTAGGCCCCCATTTCCCCGGGACGCGATTCGATGAGCTTAACCTTCCCCAGGCTCTTCAACCCTTTCGGGACCTCTTGCGTCAGCAGCAGCTTCCCACCCTGTTTCACGTAGCCGTCCAGGATCGCGACCTCCGCCGGGTCCAGTCCGCCCGCGGCCGGTACGATGATCGACGGGAACCGGGCGAGTTGCTGCGGATCGATGCCCGTCAGATCGAAACCGACCTGGCCTTCACAGAGGATTTGGAGAATTCCCTGGTACTCGTCTCCGCCCCGGCGAACCACTCCGACGTCGCCGGCCGGTTTGGTATCGAGGAGCCACGGTTCGTTGGCGGCGTGAAATCGATAGATGTTCTTCAGCACGGCAAGCGCGGCGCGGTCTTCCAGGCGCTGCAGGGGCCCCATGCAGTAGAAGCCCAGCCACGCTCCGTTGACCGCATGCTGCCAGACGCGCCGCGCCTGCAGGGCGGGGGCGGCGCCCGCGTGCCGGTAGGGCATTTCGAAGAAATGGTTCGCCGTGTTGTTGAATTGTTTTCGCCCCATGGTCAACATCGTCGACTTGACCTTGTCGGTGTCGTAGTAGGCGCCCCTGCCCAGCGGAGAACCGGATTCGCTGCGGATCACGTCCATTACGTAGAGCATCAGATCGGGTCGTTTGTCTTTGAAGAACTTTTTCACCTTCTCGTTCTGCTTCGTCGTCATCATCCTGGTGAATTCGGTGTATTTCCTGTACCGGGGGCTGTTGTCTTGCGTCGGCGGCAGGTCCATGCCGCTATACTCCTTGAACAGCCTGCGGCAGTTGTCGCATTGACAGATGCCGTGGTAGTTGCGGCTGTAGTCTCGGCGTTGGTAGCCGCTCATGTTGAAGAACACACCGTCCAACGGATAGCGGTCCAGCGCCTCTTCCAAAAACTCGTACATGTACTTCTGCTGATATCCGCCGCTGAGGCACGTATGCACCTGGCCGTTGTAATTCACGTGCTTTCCCGCTTCGCTGACATACAGCCAGTCGGGGTGCTGGGCGGCGAACTTCTCGTTGATTTTACTCACGTCGAATCGGCCGGCCATCCGGATTCCTTCGGCGTGCAGACGCCGCAGCACGGTGTCGGTCAAGTCGCCCTTCATGAAGGGGTTCTGGTAGTGGAACTTCACCTTGGTGGGATAATTCGCCACAATCCCGCCTACGTTGAACTTCACCACGTTCACTTTCCACTCTTTCAACTCCCGGATATACTGGTCGATATCCATCGTGGCGTCGATCTCGCGGAGATTGGTCTGCAGCATGCGATGCGGCTTCAACCACCACTCGGGCGTTGGGTCTTCGCCGCGTACGGCGCCGGCGGAAAGCAGACAGAACAAGCAGGCGATCGCGAGCAAGCGTTCGATTTTCACGGGTCGATCTCCTTCGGAACTTCCACGGCGGCCGCCCAGGCTTCGGCACACGCCGAACGGTCTACCCAAACGGCCCCCCGTCAGTCTATCCACGCCGGCGGCGAAGTCAAGCAGCAGACGCCCGTCGCCCCCAGAAATAGTAGCCGTCTCGCTCCGCGAGACGAAGCTTCATCTCGCTCCAGCGAGATGGCTACATTGCAGTTTTCCGACAAAGTCTAGTCGTGACAATTGTTCGTGGCAGTTGGGTGGCTGGGGTCGAACCACGAGGAACGAGTGGTGAGCCCCCAGTGATTCAGCCCTGGGGGCTCGGTGCTCGTTCCTCGCACCTCGACCCCAGCCACCCACAAATTCAAGTGAATTGAGGTACTAGTTTCGCGGACCGGCCACCGTACGTCCCCAGACTGTCGGCCGGGCGGCTCGGAACTTCGCTGTCCGTTTGGGCGTCTAACGTAATGGGTGCTTCTTTACCTACAGACAAGGGAGGCGGAAGCCATGAACGGGCGAAACAGTAGTGGCGGATTCTTACCGCGGCAGTGGCACTCATCGGCCCGGGTCGGGTCATTGCTGCTCGTCGCCGCATTGCTCGGTGCGACCTTGATCGCCGGCGCGACGGCCGCGGGGGCGGCGGCTCAAGACCAGCAGCGATCGTCCAGCGCCGGACACGCGGCGGAACTGGCCGACTATTTCGATGAGGTCCAAATTGCCGAGCCGGCCGTCTATCGCCACCTGGCGGTGTACCCGGTGCTGGTGCGGGACTATCAGAAACTCCGCGGCGGGTGGCTGACACTCGATGAGGCCGTGTCTCGCAACGTGTTGGTGGTCAGCGAAAAGGGTGGTGGGGGCAGCGTGCCGGTGGTGGTCGTCGAGAACCGCAGCCGCCGCGAACATATCTTCATCATGACCGGCGAGGTGATCTCCGGCGGCAAGCAGACCCGCACCGTCCGCAAAGACGTGGTGCTCGCCCCGGGCCAGCGGATCGAGCTGAGCGTGTTTTGCGTGGAAGCCCACCGCTGGCAAGGCGGCAAGCAGTTCTCCGCCGGCAAGGCCCTGTTGCCCCAGTCCATTCAGAAAGAGCTTCGCAAAGGGGCCGATCAGCAACGGGTCTGGTCCGAAGTCGCCCGAAACAACGCGGCCTTGCAGGCGGAAAACGCCAGCGGCAGCCTCGAGTTGGCCCTCAATGCGCGGCCGGTCCGCGACCAGTTGGCCAAGGTCCGCCAGGGCATCGTCCCCAAAGTGCCGCAAGGGACCGTGGGGTTCATTTTCGTAGATCGCGGCCGGGCCGTCGGCGCCAATTTCTTCGGCCGCGACGACCTGGCCCGGGCCCTATTGCCCAAGCTGCTGGACTCCTACGCCGTCGATTTCGTGCTGCTTAGCCGAGGCGGAGTTCGCGGCGAGAAAAGGACAGACCATCGTGTGGCCATCGAGTTTTTCCAGCGGATCCGCCGCAGCGGCAGCCGCCGGGTCGACACCCCCGGCTCGGGCGCAGGGATCCGCACCCGCGGCGGCGGCCTGTTGGGCGACGGCGTCAGCCTGGGCGACGCCTTGGTCCACTTCGGCGTTCAGATCCAGGACCGCATCGTGCCCCTGCCGAAGCCGCGCGGCCCCATGCCCCTGCAGCAACGCAACAACGCACCGCAGTCGTCTCGACGGTGATTTGCCCTTAGAGCCCCGAAGGGGCGACAGTCAATAGCCCAGGGCGTGAGCCCTGGGAAAACGGGCAGTTCCACGTTCTGCACCAGCCCCGAAGGGGCGGCAGAAACGCCAAGGCCGACATTACTGCCGCCCCTTCGGGGCTCCGGAGGCCGTTTCGCCAAGCATCCCCAGGGCTTACGCCCTGGGCTATTGACTGTCGCCCCTTCGGGGCTGAAACAAGCTAGACGCGGACTGCTTCCACCCGGGTCTGGATCTGCGTAAGCGGGATCAGCGGGCCGCGATCGGCACCCGGGCAACAGCGACAGGTCTCTTGCCAGTTCTCCGGCGAGCGGAGATTCGACGGCCAAAACGGCCAGGTTCGGCACTGTCGGGGCCGGACGTCGTAGACCCGGCAGGTGCGGCTGGGTTGGTCGAACAACACGCAGTCGCCGCCGGGCAACTCCAGCAGACTCTTGCGGATGCCCACCTGGCGGACGTATTGAATCTGGAATCGGGCCACGTCGATGTTCAGTGCCGCGGCCATGGCCTCGATTTCCGCCTTCTTGACCCAAACGTAGCCCGGGGCGCCGATGCAGCAGTCGCCGCAGCCGGTGCATTGGAAATGAAGACCGTGCTGATACCAGGGTTTGGCGGTCATGGCTAAACGTCGACAACAAACACCGCGTGGCCGCGGCGGCTAAACGGTTTGCTATTTACCCATCTTCCGCAGATTCTTGATGCAGCCCTCGACGCTTTGAAGCGGCGGGCCGGCGTGGCTTTCGTGCTCGACGATGTACCACTGGGTTCCGCCGGTGGTTTCACAAAGCTCGAAGACCTCGTCCCAATTCACGTCGCCTTCGCCTACGACGGCCCCGCGTTTTCCGCCGTGTTCCTTCAGGTGGATGGTTGCCGAGCGGCCGGGAAACTTCTTCAGCAGGGCGATCGGATCGCCGCCGCCGCCGATGCAATTGCCGATGTCCAACTGCATCACCACCCGGGGACCCGCATTGCCGAAGAGGACCTCCCAAGGCGTGGTGTCGCCGTCGAGCTTTCGGAAGTCGCCGCCGTGGGCGTGGTAGCCCACGAGCATCTCCTGCGTGGCGGCCTTCTCAGACAGTTCGGTGAAGAGTTTGGCCGTTTCTTTGGCGGCCTCGACCGAAGCCAGGTTGGCCCGGGGCAGGCCGGGGACGATGAGGAACTTGTTGTCGAGGATCTTGTGGAAATCGATCGTCGCTTGCAGGGCGTCGCCGGTCAGCGTATTCAGGCCGGTGTGGGTGCCGCAGCACTTCAGGCCGGTGTCGTCGAGCAGTTTGCGCAACTGTTTGGCGTCTCGCCCGTAGTAGCCGGCGAATTCCACGCCCTGGTAGCCCATCTTGGCCACCGCTTCGAGCACGGGCGGCAGGTCCTTTTGGCACTGGTGCCGCACCGAGTAGAGCTGCAATCCGATGGGGATCTTTTTCTTGGCCGATTTCATTGCGGCCCGCAACGGGTCCGGACCGGTGGCCCACACGGCGACGGCGCCCGCACTGAATTTCAGCATCTCTCGTCGTGAGAAGTTCATCTTTCCTCCCGAGTTGTAGGCCGGGTCGAGGCACGAGGCCCGCCCAAAAAGGAATTCGCAACAAGGTGGGCCTCGTGCCTCGACCCAGCCTACATCGTTGGGACAATCATAGTCCCGGCGGCCGGTGGCGTCAAGCATTCCGCCCACTCCGCCGTATCGGCCACCCCTTGCCTATGGGGATGCTCGCCCGCTATAATCGCCACTGGAAAGCGCTGTGGACGCTGTAATCTTTGTGGACGAGAACATGCCCGCCGATTTGCCTGAAACCGTCCTCCAATTCGGCACCGGAAAGTTCCTCCGCTGCTTTGCCGACCTGTTCGTGCAGGAGGTGAACCAGGGTCCTTCGCCCGCCGGCCGGGTCGTCGCCTTGCAGTCGACCGGAACCCAACGGGCCGCCACGCTCAACCGCCAAGCCGGGCGATATCACGTCGCCATCCGGGGTCTCCGGGAGGGCGAGCGAATCGATCGGATCACGGAGGTGGAAAGTATCGGCCGGGCACTAACCTCCGCGGAGGATTGGGACCAGGTGCTTTGCGTCGCGCGTTGCCCCTCGCTGCAAACGATCGTCTCCAACACCACCGAGGCGGGCTACGCGCTGGAGCCCGACGAATCCTTGCCCGGCCAGCGGCCGCCACGTTCTTTCCCGGCGAAGCTGCTGCGGTTGCTGCAAGAGCGATGCGAGTCGGGCGGCAGTGGTCTGACCATCCTTCCCTGCGAACTGCTCCCGAACAACGCCGATCGGCTGCTCGACCTGGTGCTTCAGCAGGCTTGCCGATGGCAAGTGTCCGAGACGCTTTGCGACTGGATCCGCTCGGAGTGTCGCTGGCACAACACGCTGGTCGATCGAATTGTCTCGGCGCCCCCGGACGACGATCCGCTGGCGGCCGACGACCCTCTCTTCGCCGTCGCCGAGCCGTTCGCGTTATGGTTGATTGAGGGATCACCCGTCGTGTCGGGCCTGGTCGATCACTCGGCGGTGCAACTCGTCGACCGGATTGAGCCTTACGCCCTGCGGAAGGTCCGCATTCTCAACGGGGCCCACACGGCCCTGGTGACCAAGGCCATGCCGATGGGGTTCGACACGGTTCGCCGGGCGGTGCTCGATCCGCAACTCGGCCCATGGCTGGATGCCCTGCTGTTCGAGGAGATCGTCCCCACGCTCGAAGGCCGCACCGAGAATCCCGAGCAGTTCGCCCGCGATACGCTGCAGCGGTTCGCCAATCCGTTTCTGGAGCATCGGCTGTCCGATATCGCCTTGCACCACGAGGTGAAACTGCAAACCCGCCTGGCGCCGACCCGCGACGAGTTTCGCGAGCGATTCGGCCGGGCGCCCAAGTTACTAAACGAGTTGCTGTCTTCTTAGTGAGCCCGCCATGCCCTACCGCCGCAACGAAATGCTACAAAACGAAATGCTTCCGGTCGACGTCGTGCTCGGCCCGGCCTGGTGGCATCACCACGAAGGGATCACGTTCGACGAGGATTTTTTCTTTCATCCGGCCCGTCGGGTCGAGGTCGAGCGGCAGATGGAAAAGGTGCTCCACGAGCGTTGGGGGCGATTCGCCTTGGGGGAGAACCACGACAAGGACCTGCCGGTGGTCGGGGCCGTACACCTGGCCGCCGGATACATGCTCTCCGAGATGCTCGGCTGCCGCGTCGACTACCTTCAAGACGCCCCGCCGCAGGTGATCCCGGCGAACCGCGATTCGCTCGACGTCTCTGTGGACGCGGCGTTTGAAAGCCCCGCCTTCAAGAAGCTCGAAGCACTGGCCGACGCCCTGTCGGCGAAATACGGCGGCCTTCAGGGGGACGTCAATTTCAGCGGCATTCTCAACCTGGCCCTCGATCTGCGCGGCCAGAACTTTTTGATGGACATCATCGACACGCCCCGGGCGGCCGCGCGAATGTTGGGCCAGATTGCTGAAGTCATCGAGCGGTTCACCGGGAAGTGGCGCCGGGCGACGGGCACCACGTCGATCAGCGTCAACCGCAACGTCTGCCACGTTCCCCGACCCGTGCTGCTGCACAGCGAGTGCTCCAACGTGATGATCTCGGTGGCCGACTACGAGCGGTTCCTCATGCCGCACGACGTTCGCTGGAGTAAGCGCTACCGGCCGTTCGGGATCCATTATTGCGGCGAGGACCCGCATCGCTACGCCAAGGTCTTTGCCCGGCTGCCGCACCTGGACTTCCTCGACGTGGGCTGGCCGGGCGACGTGGCCGAACTCCGCCGCCATCTGCCCGATACGTTTCTGAATATCCGCTACAGCCCGGTGGAAATCGTCCGCCAGAGCCCCGATGAAATCCGCCAAACGGTCCGCCGGCTGGTACACGATTCGGCCAACCCCTGGCTGACCGGCGTGTGTTGCATCAACGTGGACCAGCAGGTCGGCGACGAACAGATCACGGCGATCTTCGAGGAGGTCGAGTTGCTGCGGCGGGAGTATTCGACCTCGTGAGCGATTGGCTGGATGGGACGTTGCGTTGGTCAAGGAACGTTACCCGCAGTTGCTTCAATAACCGGGGCCAATGAAAGTCATAATCCGCCCGCCACGTCTCCAGCCAGGTGGATACCGAAAATGGGCGGATTTTGACTTTCATGTTTGCCAAACCGGTAATTTATGGTTCCTCCGGAATTCGCGTACGCGACCACGCAGCCGAAGTACCGGTGCCTCTTCTCTGTTCGTGGGTTTCTGGCAAGACACAGCGTTTTCCGACGATTTGACCCGCGGTGGCAACAGAGAAGAGGCACCGGTACTTCCTGCACCAGATATCAGGTACGCTTCAGTCGGATGAACCTGATTTATTTATCGGCTGCCCCTCACAGCGACAGCACGTATGCCACCAAATCGTCGATCTCCTTAGGCGTCAAATCCTTCAAATTGCCGTGCTGGTTCTCCGGGTCGTGTTCGGTGAGGGCTTCTTTGATCGAGAGCGCGCGGCCGTCGTGATAGTAGGGGGCCGTGCGATAGGCCTCGACCAGGGTCGGGGTGTCGTAGCGGCCGTCCGGATCGCCGGACGTCCTGAGGCCTACGTCGTGTGATTTCCTGTCGGTGAAGTAAGGCCCCGGATGACACCGCGCACACTGGGCCTTGCCCTCGAACAACACCTTGCCGCGGGCCGCCGCCTCGGCAAGCTGCGGCAGATTCGGGTTCGGCTCCGGCGCCAGCGAGAAGACATAGGCCAGCAGGTCGTCGACGTCGCAGCGCTCGGGCACGACTTGATGGCTGCCGAACACGCCGGTTTGCATGCATTCTCGCGGATCCGCCCGCAGCCCTCGCCGGCTGTGCGGCGCGGTGTGTCTCAGATGGATCAGGCTGGCCACGTCCTTGCCGTTGGCGATCCCGTCGCGGAGGAAGTCCCAGGGCAAGCCGTCGATCCGGCCGTCGTCGAGATGACAGGTAGCACAACTGTGCCAATGCTGGAAACAGCGAGTGGCGTCGTGGAAGTAGATTTCTCCGCGCCGGACGGCGTCCGGTTTCGGCTGCCGGCCCAGCGCAACGGTGCTTTGCAGTTCCCCCTTGGCCGTGCCCAGCACACCCACCGTGCCCGAAAAGTAGTTGGCCACGTAAAGCCGCTGCCCGTCGGGCGAAAGGGCCATCCCCCGGGGACCGATGCCGCCGGATTTGACCCGCCGGATCGCCCCGGCGATGTGCAGGGCCGTCAGGTCGCCGGTCAATTCATCGACGGCCCGCTTGTCGTTCTTGATGCGGACCCAGACGTTCTCCCGGGCGCCGTCTTTCAGCCGGGCCAGTTCGGCCGGAAGGTTGCCTGCGAGCAGCTCGTGGATGCGGCCGACGTCGACGATCGACACCTGGTGCGTGCCGCTGTGGCTGATCCAAAGGGTCTCGTGAAAGCCGTCGGCCGAAACAACCACCGCCCAGGGATCGGCGGCGCCGCGGTTCAACTCGTCCAACAGCAGCGTGGCCACGCGCGAACCGGCCGCCAGGTCGATGATGCTCACCGCGTAGGTGTGGACCCAACCACGCTCCAACTTGGTGATCGGCAAATCGAATCGGCAGACCGAGTGGACCACGTACGCCCACCTTCCGTCCGGGCTGATACACGCGCCGCTGACCATGGTGGAGCCGGTGGGCAGCTTCACCCGGGCCACTTCTCGCATCGCGGCGGCGTCCAACAGGCTGACCTCCGCCGCCAGCGTACGATCGGTGCCCTTCCCCAGCGGCATGTAGTTGGTCACCACGATCCGGCTCCCGTCGGGCGTGATTGCGACGGCGAACGGGTCGCGCGCCACGGGTATCCGCGCCAGGACTTCGCCGCCGGCGGTGTCGACGATCGAGACGGTGTGATCTCCCCGGTTGCAAGTCACCAGCCGCTGGCGTTGCTCGTCGACGGCCACGGCCACCGGCCAAGGACCGACGGGGATCTGGCGTGTGAGGGTGCCCCGGGCGGTATCGATCACCGCCACCGTGCCGGCTTTGCGCAGCGCCACGTACAGTGTCTTCCCGTCGGCCGAGACGCTCAGGCCGTTCGGTTCGCCGGCCACGGCGACGTCGCGCACCTTCTTACCGGTGGCGGCGTCGAGCACGGCGACGCATCCGGCCGTCTTGTCGGAAACGTAGAGGGTCTTGCCGTCCGGCGCGACGGCCACCGCCAGCGGCGACCGGTAGGTCTCCGCGTGGGCCCCGGCGGCACACAGACAAAAGACTGCTACGGCCCCGGCCCTGATCAGCAAAGCCTCCGGCCAACGGACCGTTTGCCCCAGATTCCGAATTTGGTCGCCCATTGCCCCCTCCTGTGGGGGAATCCGTGGGGGAAATTGCGAGCATCGCGAGCAAACCATATCCTGCACCCCTTGGACAACCGGGAGGATACTTGACGTTGTGCCTCGAACCCCAGTATACTGCATCGGCAGCGGATGTGAACTGCGCAGAAGCGACGTTGGGTGGAGACTGACTTCATCTGATGTTTACGTTGGGCGTCTACCTACAACAACTCTAGTGCGAGGAGACGATCATGTTACCGCCACGATTCACTCTTTCTTCGGTTGCCCTTTCTTCGGTTGCCCTTTCTTCGGTTGCCCTTGTCAGCCTGCTGCTGGCAGGGCCGGCCATGCAGGCACGGGCAGATTATGGCGTGGAATCGAATTGCCCGCTTTCGGATCCTCGTCAGGCCGCCATCGACGAACGTCCGGTAGGCACATGGCGAGCCGTCATCAACGACAAGACGTACTATCTTCACGCAGGAACGGGCAATATCGTCGGGCAGTCCAACTGGATGGAGCTGGTCCTGGTTCACCCGGGCGAGAAGCCTGCCTTCTATCTGCATCACAAGATCGGCTTTACGTGCACCATCGGTGAAATGAACTTTTTCAATGTGGCAAATATGTCCATTCCAATACCCCAATTACGCGGTTCCACGCCGGAGAAGTTGACGTCCGCCGTCGTTAGATACGATATCTTCAGGTACGACGTGGCCGAAGATCAGCTCGATGTTTGGCCCGCCGACCAGAAATTCGTTAGAGCAGCCATCGAAGCAGGCACAATCAAGGGCAGCGGCGCGACCATCGACGACACCCGGGAAAACCTGATTCGTTTTATCGAATCGTCGGCTGCCAAGCTATGGGGTAAGAAAGTTCAATACACCCGGGTGGAGTAACGCGCGTGGCGCCGGCGATGTTGATGGAAAGACGCCCCGCGGTCGATCGGTTGTGCCGGCGGCCGGCCGCCGAGGTGCTGATTGTTGGCGGCGGCATCAACGGAGCGGGCCTGTTTCGCGAATTGGCCCTGCAAGGCATCGACGTCTTGCTCGTCGAGAAATCCGACTTCTGCGCCGGCGCCAGCGCCGCGTCTTCGCGAATGATCCACGGCGGTTTGAGGTACCTTGAATTCGGGGAGTTTCGCCTGGTCCGAGAATCCCTGCAGGATCGCAACCTGCTGCTGAAAAACGCGCCGCACTGCGTCTTCCCGCTGCCGACGACGATCCCCATCTTTTCGTGGCTTTCCGGGGCCGGCAGTTCCATCCGGCGATTCCTCCGGCTCGGCGGTTCCAGGCCCGCCGGTCGCGGCGCGCTGATGGTGAAGCTGGGAATGACGTTATACGACGTTTACACCCGCAAAAACCGGCTCATGCCGCCGCACAAGTTCACTTCCCGCGCCGAGTCGCTCGCCCGGCGGCCGCGGTTGCACCCGGACATCATCAACACGGTCACCTACTACGACGCCTGGATCAGCTATCCGGAGCGGCTCTGCCTGGAACTCCTTCTCGACGGCGAGAACCTGTCTGCGGAGGCCAAGGCCCTGAACTACGTTTCCCTTCAAGGCGCATCGGGGGAAGCCGTTTTGCTGCGCGACGAGTTGACCGGCGACACGATCCGGGTCGAGCCGCAAGTGGTCGTCAACGCCACCGGGGCCTGGATCGATTTCACCAATCGTGCCATCGGACACCACACGCAGATGATCGGCGGAACCAAAGGGGCCCATCTCGTGCTCGACAACCAAGCCTTGTACGAAACGTTGCAGGGCGAGATGATCTATTACGAAACCGCCGACGGCCGGGTGGCCGTGGCGCTGCCATGGCTCGGTAAATCGCTGATCGGCTCCACCGACATTCGGGTCGGCAATCCCGACGACGTCCGGGTCACCGACGAAGAGATCGACTATATCCTGGAGTCCATTGGCCGGGTGCTTCCGAAGATCGACTTCAACCGCTCCCAGATCCTCAGCTATTTCACGGGCGTCAGGCCGATGAAATACAGCGGCGGGTCGGCCCTCCGACCTGAAGATACGGTCCAGGCCAGCCGCGATCACCAGTGTGCCGTCACGGAACCGACCGGCGACGTCCGCTTCCCCATCTACTCGATGATCGGCGGCAAGTGGACCACGTTCCGCGCTTTTGCCCAGCAGGTGACCGACCGGCTCTTGGAACGTCTCGGACGAACCCGCCGCGCCTCGACCCAACGGCTGGCCATCGGCGGCGGCAAGGATTATCCTGAGGGTGAACAAGCGACGCGCAAGTGGCTCGCCCGCCTGGAAGACCGCACGCAAATCTCCCGGGACCGTTTGACCACGCTGCTGAACCGCTACGGCACGCGGGCCGAGCCGGTCGCCGTGTTCCTTGCCGACGGGCCGGACGAACCGTTGCGTCACCACGAGGGGTACAGTCGTGGCGAGATCGAATTCATCGTCCGCCACGAACGGGTCATGCACCTGGACGACCTGGTGCTGCGGCGAACGCCCATCGCGCTGCTCGGCGAGTTGACGAGCGAATTGCTCGAGGAACTCGCCGCCATCGTCGCCGAGGCGCGCCGATGGTCGAAAGAAGAAACCGACCGCGAGATCAGCCGAACCGTCGAGATTCTGCACGACCGGTTCGGCGTCCGCTTGCCCCGCCCGGAGCCGAACACCGGGTAGAAACGCGGGCCGCTGCTACGGGTAGCCAAGAGACGAGTAGGCGGCGAGAGGGGGTTACGATCCCATCCGTGAACGCACGAACCCCTCTGGCGGGTTATAGGCCCGCTGCGCCGCCAAGAGGCCGGCCGCTCTGCCGTCGTAATTCCTACACATTTACCGCTCGGGTAAAGATTTCTTAGCCGCTGGCCTTGACTTCGCTTTACCAACTTGGTAAAGATATATATAAGGAGCCCGATATGGAGATTTGGTTCGGTTCGGCACGCCTTCGGAAGTTGTGTAGCTCAGATTCAAAGCTGCGGGGGAAGTACGGCCCTCGAATGGCGGCGCTCATACAGCAGAGGTTACTTGATCTGGACGCTGCGGCCACGTTGGAGGAAATGCGGGCGCTTCCTGGACGTTGCCACGAACTGTCCGCAAACCTTGCTGGATCCTTGGCGGTTGATCTGGTGCATCCAGACAGACTTGTGTTTAAGCCGGCTCATGATCCGATTCCCCGCAAAAAGGACGGCAGCCTTGATTGGTCGGCAGTGACGGAGATCGAGGTGGTGGGCATCGGCGATTATCATTGACGAGGAAGGGAAATCGCGATGAGACGCAAGCGATATAGTTTTCAGCCGGATTACGCAGTTCCGCCTGGTGCCACGCTCAAAGAAACACTGGAGTCCCTGGGGCTGTCTCAGGCAGATTTAGCGATTCGCACCGGCTTGGCGGAAAAGACGATCAGTCAAATCGTTAACGGGATTGCACCCGTTTCTTTTGAGACCGCGGAAAAACTGGAGTTGGCCACAGGAGTTCCGGCCACTTTTTGGAATCGTCGTGAACTCCGATACCGCGAGTTCTTAGCCCGCGCAGAGGAGACGGAGGCCCTTGAAGCAGATGTTGCGTGGCTCAAGGAGGTTCCCGTCCAAGAGCTTCTTGATCGCAAGTGTATTCAACCGCAAGAGACTAAGGTTGGCCTCGTGCGCGAGGTTCTGCGATTCTTTGGGGTAAGTAATGTATCAGCATGGAGGGATACGTGGTTGGCGCCGGACGGGCAGTATCGCGGCTTACAAGCGCAGCAGAACCACCCCGGGTTTGTCGCGGCGTGGCTTCGGATCGGAGAAATCGAGGCTCGCAGGATTGGCTGTGAACCCTTCGACGCAAGAGAGTTCAAGGATGCCTTGAGCGATATCCGATCCCTCACGACGAAGCGAGCATCCACCTGGCAGACGGAACTAACAGCGCGGTGTGCTGCCGCCGGAGTTGCGTGTTTCTTGGTTCCGGGGATTCCGCGGGCCCAACTTAGCGGTGTGACACGATGGCTCACGAAGGACAAGGCGCTAATACAGTTAAGCCTGAAATACAAGAGTGACGACCAGATGTGGTTCACGTTCTTTCACGAGGCAGGCCATATCTTGCTGCATAGTAAACGTGCGGTGTTCTACAAATACAACAGAAAGTCAAGCACAGTGGAAGATAAGGAAGCGGATGTGTTTGCGCGCAACTTCCTTATTCCGCCGCAAGTCGCCATTCATCTTCCGGGTCTTCGAAGCAAGCAGGCAATTCTCGCATTCGCAAGACAACTGGGGATTGCACCGGGAATCGTCGTAGGACGGTTGCAGCGTGATCGCTACTTGCCCCCAACACATTGCAACGATCTGAAAGTACATTTGGAGTGGGCGTAAACATGACAGCGGAACGTACACTTCTACGCGAGTTCCGGATGAACCCCAAAACACCCGGCCGCGCCTTTCCATTGGGGCGGCGGCCGGGTATCATGGACGGTTCAGGTTTGGACGGATATCGTCCGTGTCTCGTGTTCCCTTAATGCAACGTGAGGAGTGAATCTACGATGAAGAAAACAACGTTCGTGTCGGTCGTGGCCGTCGCACTGGTGACCTCCTGTTTCGGAGCCTTCGCGTCGGCGGCAGAGTTTCTCAGCGGAATCCAGTGGGCGGAACCCGAAGTTATCGATCCCGGCACTCCGGGGAAGGCCCCTTCGGACGCCGTGGTCCTGTTCGATGGAACCGACATGTCGGCCTTCCATGGGGCCGAAAGGTGGACCGTCAAGGACGGCGCCATCGTTGCCGGACCGGGCGCCGTGCGGAGCAAGGCCCAGTTCGGCGACTGCCAGGTCCACATCGAATGGGCGTCCGCCGCCGAGGTCAAGGGCTCCGGCCAGGGACGCAGCAACAGCGGCGTGTTCTTGATGGGTAAGTACGAGGTCCAGGTGCTCGATTCGTACGAAAACAAAACCTACTTCGACGGTCAGTGCGGGGCCATTTACAAGCAGCATCCGCCCCTGGTCAACGCCTGCCGCAAGCCGGGCGAGTGGCAGTCCTACGACATCATCTGGAAGGCCCCCCGTTTCGACGACGACGGCAAGCTTCTCAGCCCGGCGTTTGTCACCTTGCTGCACAACGGCGTCTTGATCCAGAATCACTTCCAGCTCCAGGGCGACACGCCGTACAATCGGGCCCCCGCGTACAAGGCCCATGGCGAGAAGGGACCGATCAGTCTGCAGTTCCACGGCAATCCGGTCCGTTACCGCAACATCTGGGTCCGCGAAGTCAAGGAACTGGAGAACCGGCGCATCCACGAACCCAAGCTCAGGTAGGGTTTCCCTGGTGCCCAAGCTCCAGCTTGGGCACCAATCGGCTTGACGGCACATGAAAACCGAGCGGGTAGCGGGTAGCCCCGATGATTTTTCCGCAGTAGGCTGTGCCATTTGAGTTGATTCATTCGGAAAATCGTCGGGGTTGCGCAGCAACAAGCGGATTGTGTCGCCCGTCGCCCGATGGCATAATGGCCCCATGGCCAAGCGACGGATTTACGACGACGAGCTTCACGCCCAATTCGTAACGTTTTCGTGCTATCGACGTCGCCGCTCGTTGGATCACCCGCGAGCAAGGCAGATCGTCGTGCGTGTGTTGGCAACCGAAGTATTGTCCGTTCAACCTGTACACCGAGAAGAAAGCCCTGGAGAAACTCGACTACATGCACCTGAACCCGGTCAGCGCGGGCCTCGTCGAACAAGCATGCGACCGGCAGTGGAGTTCGGCCCGATACTACCAGCAGGGGAAGTCCGTCGGAGTGCCGCTGGGTTGCGTGTTTTAGGGAGGTCCGATCATCTTGTTGCAAGCAACACCGACGATTTTGCGAGTCAGTCGAATAGTATGGCAAAGCCGTCTGCGCAAAAATCGTCGGTGCCACCCGCAAGCTCAGCCGCCAGCCACCCTGGCCCGTTCACTGACCGGCGTAGCACACCACGCGGCCGTCGACCGTGGTGAAATACAGGCGGCCGGCGCAGGCGGCGAAGCTGTCGTAGACGGGCGAGGCCTTCAGCGTGTATTCCACCTTCTTGCTGCCGTCTTCCGTTGAGACGGCCC
>SDBV01003755.1_pt1 | contig 22160 bp, 23 predicted proteins | sample 2277081 | NCBI WGS metagenome assembly SDBV01 (sample SAMN10402039, study PRJNA504765) | marine sediment metagenome | isolation source: marine sediment core GS10_PC15, 223 cmbsf | place: Arctic Ocean: Southern Knipovich Ridge | collected 2010 | reverse complement strand
ATAAAGTATTAAGTGTCAGCCTTAAGAGTGTCTTCCTTTGTACCAGGGCGGTGTTGAGGCACATGATTAAACAGCGTTGGGGTAGAATTATTAGTATTTCCAGTGTCGTTGGCATAGTAGGTAACCAGGGTCAGGCAAACTATGCTTCAGCTAAAGCCGGTATTATTGGCTTTACTCGCACTATTGCTAAAGAGGTAGGCTCCCGAAGTATTACGGCTAACGCTGTTGCCCCGGGCTTCATTGATACTGGAATGACACAGCGACTGAAAGAGAAATGGAGACAGGAGCTTAAGAAACATATCCCTCTTGGTTGCTTTGGCTCTCCCCGTGATGTGGCTGAGGCGGTGGCTTTTCTGGCTTCGGAAGAAGCAGGGTATATCACTGGGCAGGTTCTAAATGTGGATGGAGGCATGGCAGCATCTTGGCTGTAAGTATAATTAATTCTTATCAGTTTGGGCTAATAACAATTAATGGTAAGAATTACACTTTAGATGTAATCATTTTCCCTGATAGGGTTAAAGATAACTGGTGGAGAAAGATGGGGCATGAGCTATGCCTTGAAGATATAGCTGAGGTCATGACGGAAAATCCTGATGTGCTGGTAGTTGGCACGGGAGAATCGGGTTTGATGAAGGTGTTACCCGAAGTGAAACAGAGTCTTGAAGCTCAGGGTATCAAGCTCATTGGGCAAACTACGGATAAGGCTTGTCAGATATACAACCAGCTTTGTCGTTCCCAGAAGGTAATAGCCGCCCTCCATCTTACCTGCTGAATGAATTTAGAATGTGGTCGCGAGTTCACTCTCTCACTACAAGAACTCCGGTTAAGTGTAAGCACTGCGGTAAGGAATCACCCCCAGTTATATGGGTAATGAGGAAGTAGCTAGAATTGCCGTCTTCATCTTATCGCTTGACTCTGATATTTCTTATGCTCTCCTTGCCTCCCACCCCGATTTTGGTGACTGATTTGCCGGTTACTTCTAGGCGTCAGGCTATGAAGTGACTGGCAGCAGCTAAAGATGCTGGACTAAGCAGGGTAAAATTAGGTAATATTCACCTATAGCATGATTAATACTAGGATTAAGGAGGAAAAGATGAACTTATCGCTCTTTAATTTAACAAGTAAGGTAGCTATTGTAACTGGAGCTGGTAGAGGGGTGGGGAGAGCTATAGCTTTAGGTTTTGCTCAGGCTGGTGTCGAGGCTTCAGCTTATGTCACTGGTGAGATTGCTGTGGTTAGTGGTGGACTAACCACTACCGTTTTTGACTGGAAGTAGTATAATATTAGCTTTAGGTTGGGGGTAATCTATGATAGGGGTACGGCGAAAAGCAAGGGCACTTGCTCTCCAGGCGTTATACGAGATTGATTCTGCGGGGCATGAAGTGGAAGGAGTGGTGCGCCATATTCTGGCTAATGGGGGACTATTTGATGAAAATGTTGCCTTTGCTCAGGAACTGGTGGGCGGTGTTATTCAGAATAAGGAGATGATTGACCAGAATATTAGGAACTTTGCTCCTGCTTGGCCAATGGAACAAATAGCTCTGGTAGATAGGAATATTCTGAGACTTGCAATATTTGAAATTATGCTTGATAATAAGGTGCCGGTTAAGGTAGCTGTAAATGAAGCGGTTGAGTTGGCTAAGAGATTTGGTAGTGATAATTCATCAAAGTTTATTAATGGAGTTTTAGGTTCAGTAGTTACTTTTGTTAGGAGGTAAAGGATGGCAATCATTTTCGAAAGGCTAAAAAAGATAGTTGTGGACCAGTTAGGTGTGGAAGAGGCGGAAGTAGTACCCTCAGCTAGTTTTGTTGATGATTTAGGTGCTGATTCACTGGATTTAGTAGAATTGATGATGGCTTTGGAAGAAGAGTTTAGTAACCCCTCCAAAAAGATCGAGATACCAGATGAGGATGCGGAAAAGTTGGTAACGATTCGGGATGCTGTTGATTATCTTAGAGACCTGGATATTGAGGATGATTAAGGCAATATTCTTTGATTGGTTTAACACTCTAGCCCGTTATGAACCTCCACGGGAGGAGTTACATAGCCAGGTGCTTCGTGAATTTGATATCGAGGTATCACCATCAGAATTAATTCCGGGCATTATGGCTGCTGACAAGTATTTGTTTGGTGAAAATACTCTTTCACCAATGGAAAAAAGAAGCCCGGCGGAAAAGACCGAAGTTTATCTTAACTACGATAACCTAATGTTAACCGAGGCTGGGGTTAAGGTTACCAAAGAACTGCTTTTGAAAATTCTGAAGAAAGGGCAGCAGTTGTTTGAAAGGATAACCTTTGTTCTGTTTGACGATGTGTTGCCAACACTACGCACATTAAAGGGGCGTAAGCTTATTCAGGGTTTGCTTACTAATGCCTCTAAGAATATAATTCCTATTCAGCGCAAACTAGGTTTGGAGCCCTTTCTTGGCTTCGTGGTTACTTCCGAGGAGGCGGGGGCTGATAAGCCTAATCCAGCCATTTTCCTGGCTGCTCTTGAGAGAGCCGGGGTGAGAGCTACAGAAGCGGTCCATATCGGTGACCAATATGATTTAGATGTGGTTGGTGCTAGAGCCGTGGGTATTAACCCGGTTCTTATCGACCGCTACAATTTATACCCTGAAGTTACTGACTGTCCCCGTATTCACACCCTCCCCGAGGTAGTTGAATACCTTTAGTTTGCCTTATTTATCCACTGGATTTTTAGTTGTCTGAAGTCCGATTGTATTATCAATTGGTGTGCTGATGTATTTTTCGACAACCTTACGAAAGTGGTATCCATATACAGCAAGGCCTACGGATATAGGAAAAACCCGAGGGCGTTTTAACAAACTCGAGATGAGTAGCTTCCAATAATACCTTCTCCCTTTCCCCCTGACCCCTAGAAACCAGATAGATTTAATAAATGCTCTGATATAATAAAACTGAATTTGGGGAGGTTTTTCTCCCCGGGGTTTATACTCTTTTAGAAACGTTTTGACCCGTTCGTAATATTGTTTTGGGGAATAAATTGTATCCAGGATATGTTTATAACCATTGATGAGTGTTTCATAGTTCATTTTAGGAACAAAGTTGATTGAGCCGTCGGTATTGTCACCAGTCATATCTTTTAATAGTCGATTCTCCTTCTTCAGGCGATGGTATAGTTTGGTACCACGAGGCGCATTTAGTAAACCAACCATTGCGGTAACGATTCCGCTCTTTTGAATGAAGTTAATTTGGTTCTTAAAGATAGTAATTGGGTCATTATCAAAGCCGACAATAAACCCCCCCTGTACCTCCAAGCCGTAATTTTGCATCTTCTTGACCGAAGTAACTAAATCACGATTTTGATTTTGAGTCTTGCTGCATTCAACCAGACTTTCTTCGTTCGGGGTCTCAATACCAACAAATACTGTGGCGAACCCGGCCTTAACCATTAAACTCATTAGTTCTTCATCGTCAGCAAGATTTATAGATGCTTCCGTATTAAAGACAAAGGGATATTTTCTTTCTTTTGCCCATTTGATTATTGCCGGCAGGGTCTCAGTCTTTAATTTCTTCTTATTGCCAATGAAATTATCATCAACGACAAACACACTCCGCCGCCAACCGTGACTATATAATGCTTCTAATTCTGCCACTATCTGGTTATGACCTTTGGTTCGTGGTTTATTACCATCTAGTAGTATGATGTCGCAAAATTCACAATCGAAGGGGCAGCCTCGTGAGTACTGAATATTCATTGATGAATATTTATTCATGTTGATAAGCGACCAGAGTGGAATAGGAGTTTGATTGACGTCTGCTCGTTCGTTGGATTTGTAGATATGCCTGGCACACCCTTTCTCTAAGTCGGCTAGAAATGGGGCGAGAGTAACTTCAGCCTCACCAAGTACGAAGTGGTCTACTCCATCAAATTCTTCATGCCCGGTAGTAAAGAGGGGACCACCGGCGACAGTCTTAACTCCTAATTCCTTACATCGGGTAATAACTTCATTCACCGAATCCCGTTGTACCGTCATAGCACTGATAAACACATAGTCGGCCCATTTAATGTCTCCATCAGACAGGCTGGTTACATTCATATCCACCAGCTTTTTCTGCCACTTGGTGGGGAGCATAGTAGCTACAGTTAATAAGCCTAGCGGTGGGAAAGATGCCTTTGCTGAGACGATTTTTAAAGCGTGCTTAAAACTCCAGAAAGTGTCTGGATATTGAGGATAAACTAGAAGTATTTTCAAATTACACTCCTCTTAATTTTTGTTCGAATAATAAAATATTGGTATCATTATAGCACTTTTCACCTATAAAGTAAAGGCTAGAAAGCATTTGTTAAGCTCGTCCCCATTAAACTTCCCGGGAAACGTTTACATCTATCCCATTTAACTTAATATAATACAGAGACGAAGTTAAATCTCTCCTGTTGCAGATTCTTGTGGAGAGTTGCCGAAGTAAACCTTGGTGTGGGGCCAGGGAATCTCGATACCCTGCTCGTCAAACTCCTTCTTGATCCTTCTCCTGAGCTCACCCATCACATCCCACTGCTTGATAGGCTCAGTTTCACCGGCTATCTTAATGATAATTCCTGAATCTCCAAAAGCATCTACTCTGAGAAATGAGGGAGTCTTTGAAATTATAAATTGCCCCCACTCAGGGTCTTCAGCCGTTTCTTCCCAGATTTTCTTTAGTATAGACATCACTTGGTCAAGGTCTTCCTTATAGGCGACGCTGATATTCAGATGTGCCCTGGCCCATGTCTTGGTAAAGTTACTGGCCACTCTGATTTCGCCATTAGGAATAACATGAAGGATACCGTCCAGGTCTCTGAGCAGAGTCCTTCTGAGGTTAACTGCTTCCACGTAACCGGCTGTACCGGCAAGGCGGACTACATCACCTACATTAAACTGGTTCTCAATGGTGATAGTGAAGCCAGCAATCAGGTCCTTCACCAGACTCTGAGCACCAAAACCGATGGCAATACCAGCGATACCAAACCCAGCCAGTAGAGCGGTAATGTTAATACCCACCTCGGAAAGAACCAGGAATACAGCGATGATGATAATTATCACGCTCCCACCAGTGATAAAAAGTTGGGTCAGGGTGGTATTTCGTTTCTCGATTTCTCCCCTAGGCTGACCCTTCATTGTCTTAGACAGCGTTGTTCTCATTGCTCGAGGAATCGCCTTCCTTAGAATAAAATAGACGATCAGAGAAAGGACCAGGATGACTAGAATCTTCGTGCCATGCAGCAAAAGCCAGTCGGTTACAATAGTCCAATCAATCATTTTAAACCTCCACAGAAGTGTTTGAACTAGATTATATCACCTTATCCTTCTCAATACTTCCCTCAGCACCCCGTTGAGGTTTTTACCAACCCCCACGCCCTTAATCCCTCCCTCCTTCTGCCCGGTGTGTCATTGCGTTCTGTCTGGTTTGTCATTGCGAGCCAAAGGCGAAGCAATATTATCTTTTAGTTTGTTTCGTCCCCTTCGCTTCGCTCTGGGCTTCGGCTCACAACACTCATCACAAAGACTTTTATGCTTCAGGAGAGGGGGAATGATATTAAAAAAGAGGCGCTTTGCCTCTCTTAAACTCCTGATAGGCTATTTCAGTGGTTAGCGTATCCCGGTATCAATATCTATATCTAGCTCAACCGTCTCTCCTGGTCTTATCTCTATTTTCTTGGGGACTTCGCTGCTGCTATCAATGCCAATACGGTTGATATCAATGGTATAGACACCGACTTTTAACTCAACCCTATAATGCCCGCCGTAATCCAGGTCTACCTGCTTAATCAATTTGTTTCCGTTTTTATCGTAAATCATTACTTTTCTCGCCTCGTAGACTTCGGGAGGGATAGGGGGGTTGCCTTCAGGCGGCACTACCGGCCATATGGGGCCGATGGTCACCGTGCCTTCAAGTGTGCCTGTCTCCAGTGTTTCACCAGCACATCCGGCTAGTAGTAGCCCGATAATTATCACTGCCAGCAAGACAAAACTTTTTGTCATATATAAACCACCCGCCTATCTCTTTTCATTATTCACTTTAACTTTGCTACTAATGAGTTTCAAGGGAAGGCTATAAAAAAGAGAGGTGAAACCCCTCTTAGACTGACTTTGATACGAAGCAGGAACGAAGTTACGATTCTGGAGAGGTGAGCGGTTTCTCCCAATCTGGTAACTTAGGCTCATAAACCTTCTTACTAAGTGTAGCAATATAAGCAAGTATATTACCTTCGTGTTTAATGTCGATTTCAGATTCCTGCAAGCTTACATGCTTGCTAAAATGTTCGGATATTAATTCATAGGCGGGCTGGTTTAATAATGTTAGACCTGCTTTTGCCCCAGACATCCTGCAAGCATATACAACTGGATTACCAATTACAGTAAGTCCATCCTGCAGCTTAATTAAATGCGACAGTCCATAATCAATCCCAATGCCTAGACCAACATCCATTAGAACTGCATTGAATGAACTTCTTTTCTGCTTATAAAGCCCAGAAAAGCAACTGTGACATTCATCTGCTGCTCTTATTGCCAAGTATGCTGCATCCTCCCCACTATAGAAATCGGGGAAAAACGCCAAGATGCCGTCGCCTGTAAATTTGTCAAACACCCCGTAGTTATTAAGTATAATAGTTGTTAATTCAGCACATAGAGTAACAATAAAATCAGCATAAAACTGTGGCTCCCTTGCTCTCAACATTAATTCTGTTGATCTTCTTATGTCCACAGAAATAACAAAAGCGTTACAAGATTCCCGCTTTTCAAAAATCTCTCTAAATTCTTCAGACTCTGGTTCCAAAAGCTTTATTCTTGCGCTTTCCTTAACTCTATCTAGTAAGTAGTGAAGCCTTAGTTTTTTATTTAATTCTTCAATTTGATCCTGTCTCTTCTTAATTTCTCTCTCTTTCTTTATAACACTATCAACAATCGCTCTTCGTAGTTCAACTATTTCATCTTCCAGTTCTTGCTCACGTGATACCATCGAAACATCAGGTAGAGGCAATTTTATCCTGCCAGTATATGGAATCTTTAAAGTGGGGAGTACAGGCACTTTCATCCTATCAAGAGTTGGAATCTTCAAAGTGGGGAGTACAGGCAATTTTATCCTGCCAGTATATGGAATCTTCAAAGGGGGAGGCAAAGGCACTTTCTTCCTGTCAAGAGTTGGAGCTTTCTCTTTGTGGGCACCTATGTCTTGACCTTTATTCTCATCATTCTTATTGTCACTAGTAGTATCTTTGTTATTACGTTTCTTTGTAGCCATTTTCCAACGCCTCACCTAATATCATTATACCATATTATGTTATCTTCTCCAGCACCTCTTCTAAAACCTGCTGCCATTCGCCACCCAACCGCTCGGGGTTGAGGCGGAGCTGGGTGGTGCCTACCCTCATGCCGTCTTTAAGGATAGGTTCAAGTTTCTGCTTGTCAAACTGCATCCCTTCAAATAGCCTGAGTATAATCTGTCCCTGCTCGGTGGAGATGGATTCAATACCAGCCATTGTTGCCAGAGTCTTAATCTTGACTGCGTAGAGCAGATTGTTTACTTCTGGGGGCAATGCCCCAAACCGGTCGCTAAATTCTTGAGCTAGAGCCTCTATCTGCTCAACCTTATCTATTTTTACCAGATTCTGGTACAGGCTTAGCCTGATATTGAGGTCGTATACATACTCTTCAGGTATATAGGCGGCTAGTGGTAGGTCTATGCTCGGCGGTGGCAGGCGTGATGGTTTGGTTACTTCAAGACCGGCCTGTTTTGCTTTTTGTTCTTCTACTGCTTCGGCTAGCAGCCGGCAGTAAAGGTTGAAGCCAACGGCGCTTATATGCCCGCTCTGCTTCATCCCAAGCAAGTTTCCTGCCCCTCTAATCTCCAGGTCTCTCATGGCAATACCGAAACCAGCCCCCAACTCGGTGGCTTCGAATATAGTCCTCAGCCGCTTCTCCGCCGTTGGGGTCAGGTGTTTCCCTTTATCAAATAGAAAATAGGCATAGGCAAGATTAGCGCCACGACCTACCCTGCCCCGAAGTTGATATAATTGTGCCAAACCAAATTTATCAGCCTTGTTGACAATTAGAGTGTTAGCATTGGGTAAGTCCAGCCCCGATTCAATAATAGTGGTGCAGACAAGGATGTTGCTTTTACCCTGAGTAAAGTCAGCCATCACCCTCTCCAGCGCCCCCTCGGGCATTTGACCATGAGCGATGGCTATTTTAGCCTCAGGCACCAGGGACTGAAGCTTTTCGGCGACGAAGGCTATAGATTGAACCCGATTGTGAACAAAGAATACCTGACCATTTCTTTCTAACTCTCTAAGTATGGCTTCTCTGATGAGCTGGTCGTCGTATTCGGCAACATAGGTTTTGATAGGCAGCCGTTCTTCAGGGGGAGTCTCCATAGTGCTCATATCCCTCACCTCTACCAGGGACATGTGGAGGGTGCGGGGGATGGGGGTAGCACTGAGAGTAAGAACATCTACCTCCCGCCTCATTTTCTTGAAATGGTCCTTATGGGCGACGCCGAAGCGTTGCTCTTCATCAATGATTAGTAGCCCCAGATTTTTAAAGGCTATATCCTTTTGCAGCAGGCGGTGGGTGCCAATGCAAATGTCCACGCTGCCGTTAACCAGCCCTTCTAAGATAGCCTGTTGCTCTTTTGGCGTGCGAAATCGGCTCAATACCTCTACCTTTATCGGGAAGGCACTCAGTCTCTGGTTGAAGGTTAAGAAGTGCTGCTCGGCTAGCACTGTAGTTGGCACCAGCATAGCCACTTGCTTATTGTCCATCACTGTCTTGAAGGCAGCGCGGAGGGCAATCTCAGTCTTGCCATAGCCGACATCGCCACAGACCAGCCTATCCATAGGCTTAGCTTTTTCCATGTCCTTTTTTACCTGTTTTTGTACCTCTATCTGGTCAGGGGTTTCAACATAAGGGAAGGAAGCCTCAAGTTCCTGTTGCCATATAGTATCAGAGGAAAAGGCGAAGCCGGGGACGACCCCCCGGGCAGCATAGAGAGCTAATAGCTCCTGGGCAATGCGCTCTGCCGACTCTTTGATTCTTTGCTTGGTTAGTGTCCATTCCTGGGTGCCCAGTCGGCTCAGCACGGGCGGTCGTTCGCCAGCCCCTGTATAGCGGTTGACACGGTCTATCTGATCGGCGGGAACATAAAGTTTATCGCCAGCCGCATATTGTAAGACCAGGTATTCCTTTTCAGTGTTGCCAGTGCTTAGTGTAGTAACGCCGGCAAATTTGGCAATACCATGCTCAATATGCACCACGTAGGCGCCGGGGGCTATGTCAATAGCGAGCTTGTGGTGTGGCACCGGGTGTTTCTTGAGCAGCCGCCGTTGTTTAATAAAACCGAATATTTCGGCATCAGTGAACAGGTAGGTATCATTATTCATAACCCAGCCCCCAGCCAGTAAACCCTGAACCAGGGTTAGTGAACCGGGTGGGGGTATTTGTTTGATTTCAGTAAGGGGAGGAGCAATAATATCTTCTTCGTCAAGTAGCTCTGATAATCGGCTTGCCTGATGACTGATGAGGATGAGTCTGTTTTCCCCGTGTAGCATCTGCTTGGCTTTTTTGATGAACACTGGTAGCTGCCCAGCATAGCTGGGGGCAGGAGTAAAGTTTAACTGGTATGCTTGTTCATTATCGGTAATGCCCCAGGTGGTGAGCGTCAGGCACTGCCTACTTTTTATTTTCGGCTCTAGCTCTTCCCATGTGAAGTATGGCCTGGGAAAGTTTTGGGGCAACTCTCCACGTTCTAGCTTTTCAGCGTGTAACTCGTTGGCTTCGGCATCCAGGTCTTCCATGGCTGCTTTAATACTCGTCGGCTCGTCTAATACTAGAAGGGCATCTTGAGATAGATAGCTCAGCAGGTTGTCTTTATTAAACAGGGGAGCGTAAAACTGTATGTTGTGCGGTCTCTGCTTATTAAGCAGCATGGATATTTCCTGTTTGAACTGTTGGCTTACCTCAGGGTTGCAATTAGTTAGGTCGATACTATTGAGGAGCGGCTCTAACTCCGTTTTGGATTTTAATAAGAGCGTTTGCAGTTCGGTGGCTGGACCAATAGCTATTTCGGGCACTGATGTTAGCGACCGCTGATTTACCGGGTCGAAGAGTCGGATGCTTTCTACGGTGTTGCCAAAGAACTCGATTCTGGCGGGCAGGTCACTGGTGGGAGGATAAATATCTATAATGCCGCCACGGTGGCTTATAGTGCCTGGCATTTCCACAATGTTTTCCATCCTGTAGCCCATAGCCTCCCACCGGCTCAGCAGCTGGAATGGCTCAATATCCATCCCTGACTTTATGGTATGACCGGTAGCAGTGAAATCACGATACAGTATTGTCTTCTGGGTAAAAGCAGGAGCCGAGGTAACAACTAAGGGAGCATTGGCAATTGACTTGCTGTTAGCTAAAGATGATAGCACCTGTATTCTTTCCAGCTCGGTGGGGGTATCTGAGGCGATACGCTGATAGGGGAGGGTATCAGGTTCGGGGAAGAGTTTTACCTGGGTAAAAGCGCACCAGCTCAGGAGTTGCTCATAGAGCTTTTGGCTGTTTTCGGGTTGGGCAGTTACTACAAGGATAGGTAATCGTAAGCTTTGGTAAAGAGCAGCGATGACATAAGACTTAGCAGCATCAAGCACTGCCACCCTGGTATTACCCCGTTGCTGTTTTAGTTCGTCTATAAGCTGGCGATAAGCAGGCATCTCCTCAATGAGATGCAATAGTTGAGTCAGGTTTAACTGCATTTTCTTCCCCAAATACCCCTAGGGCTAGCCGTAACGGCCTAGCCCTCAAATAAATTTTAACACAGGTCTAAGGTTGGAGGGAAATTGTGGAGGGTTTCACCTGCCTGAAATTAATCTCCTTGTTCAACTTACTTCAGCTTGGTATAATGGAGCAGATTTAATCTAGCTATAAATGGATAAAGTTTTGAATACAAAATCTAATTTGCCATATCACCGAATAGTGGCTAAGTTTGGCACTAGCCTGCTCACCGGCGGCAGTGACCACTTGAATCAGGATATAATGTCAAGATTAGTTACTCAGGTGGCGCAGCTCCATAAGCAGGGGCTGGAGCTGCTTATAGTTTCTTCTGGGGCAATAGCCGCCGGCAGGCATAAACTGGGCATGCTCAAGGAGCTTAAAGGTATTCCGTTTAAGCAAGTGATGGCTTCAATAGGGCAAAATCGTTTAATGTATCTATATGAGCAACTATTTAGTCAACATGATATTACTGTAGCTCAAGCCTTGCTGACTAAAGCCGACCTCTTCGACCGGGCAGGTTATCTGAATGCTCGTAATACTCTTTTAGCCTTACTGGAGCTTAAGGTATTATGCGTTGTTAATGAAAATGATGTGGTGGCAGTGGATGAGATTCAGGAGGCAAGATTTGGAGATAATGATAATCTATCAGCTATGGTAGCTAATTTGGTTGATGCTGACCTGCTATTACTGCTTACTGATATTGCCGGGCTATACACTGCTGACCCGCACCGTGATTCTGATGCTTGCCTTATCTCGCAAGTAGAAAGGATAGATTCAGAAATTGAGTGTCTGGTGGCTGATACACGGGGTGGACTTGGAGTTGGCGGTATGATAACCAAGATAGAGGCAGCCAAGCTGGCTATTGCCTCTGGGGTAACTGTAGTTATCGCTGATGGCAGGGAGCAGGATATTATTTTAAGGCTTGCCGCTGGTGAAGCGGTAGGTACTCATTTTATACCGACTAGCAGTAAGGTGGAGAGTCGTAAGCGCTGGATGCTCAGCGGTCTTTCCACTAAGGGTAAGCTGGTGGTGGATTCGGGGGCAGCCCTGGCTCTAAGAAAACAAAACCGAAGCCTGTTGCCAGCCGGCATTAAAGAGGTTGAAGGTGAGTTTCAACGCGGTGATATAGTGAATATTTATGACCCCGAGGGGGCCTGGGTTGGCTGTGGTATAACCAACTATAGCTCCGCTGATATTAATGTTATTAAAGGGGCACATTCCGGAAAGATTGCTGCTTTACTTGGCTACGACTATGGCGCAGAGGTCGTGCACCGCAATAATCTGGTGGTACTATAAGTTAGGAGGTGGGTTATGAAGGATATAATCCTTGACCAAATTAGGGTGGCGGATAGTCGATTCCCCCACAAACTGCGCAGTAGTATCGAAAGCTCTATCTGGCAAGAGATTGGTACGGATAACTCAATAGTCCTTCAATATAAATTGGATTTCTTGGAGGCTTTATCACTTCTGATTAAGAGGGAGATAGAAGAAGAGGCAAGCAATCTACCATCTTTTTATCATTATAAAAGTGAAATACAGCAACTTAATACTAGAAACCTAGATGATAATAAGATTGTAAGGATAATATTTGAAAATACAATAATTGGTGCCCTTATAGAGGCCTTTCTGATGGAAACCACTAGCGTACTTGATATTACAGCCGGAATTTCTAACAAATTCCTAAATGCCTCTTTCAAAACATTCAGTAAAAAGGGGCAGAGAGTATTGAACCACTTGAGGCAGAATTGCAAAAAGTTAAAGCATCAAAAAGAATTAATCAGATTGATTCAACATCACAAGAAAGTATGGATAGACGATGTCTTTAAGCTTAGAGATGATGTTAGTCATTACAAAAATCTACCAAATCTGTTTTCATTCCACATAGATATTAATAATAAGTGGGATGGAAAAAGTTTCGACAATAAGAGTCTAAGGAACCCCACCATTGGTGACTTGGATTTAGATGAGTTTATTGAATTTGTTAACCGTAACTTATTATCGTTTGTCACAGAGTATTTGAAACTATCGATAGAGAGCAAAAGGGGTGTGATGCTATGAAATCGGCTATTGAAGAGCTTAAAGAAAAGGGTAGGGCAGCTAAAGAAGCATCTCGTAAGTTGGCTTATCTTTCTACTGAGGTTAAAAATAGAGCTTTACATAATATTGCTGACGATCTGTTAGCTAAAAAGGATGAGATATTAGCTGCTAACCAGATTGATTATAGAGAGGCGGAGGCATCAGGTATGAATGCCGCTATGCTTGACCGATTGATGCTATCCTCAAGTCGCCTTGAGTCTATGGCTCAAGATGTGCTGGCAGTGGAGGCTCTATCTGACCCGGTGGGCGAAGTGTTTGATATGCGTACCTTGCCTAACGGATTACAGGTGGGTAGGAAGCGGGTGCCGTTAGGTGTAATTGGAGCTATCTATGAGAGTCGACCTAATGTTACCATAGACATTGCTGTTCTTTGTCTGAAGTCGGGTAATGCTATCATCTTGAGAGGTGGTAGGGAGGCAATTCACTCTAATAGTGCTTTGGCTAAGGTAGTTCAAGAAGCCAGTGAGAAAGCCGGGATGCCCGAGGGAGTAGTACAGTTTATTGAGAATACTGATAGAGCTCTGGTTAATCACCTGCTCAAGATGGGGGACACTATTGACCTGATTATCCCTCGTGGTGGAGCCGAGCTAATAAAGTTTGTCAACGAAAATGCGGCTATGGCGGTGATCAGTGGTGGGATTGGTGTTTGTCATACCTATGTGGATAGGAGTGCCAATATGGAAAAGGCAGTGGCTATAGCTTTTAATGCCAAGGTTCAGCGACCTACGGTTGGCAATGCTTTGGATACTCTGCTGGTTCATGCCGAAATTGCTGAGCGTTATCTGCCTTTGGTGGCTGCTGAGTGGGACAAGGCTGGAGTGGAGATGTACTGCGACCAGTATGCGATGGATATTCTTAAGTCGTCTGCTTCCTTAAAGCTGGTTTCAGCTACAGATAAGGACTGGGGCAAGGAGTTTCTATCACTGGTGGCGGCAATTAAAGTGGTGGATTCTTTGGATGAAGCGCTGGAGCATATTGAGCGCTATGGCTCAGGACATTCCGAGGCTATTATTACTGAGGAGTATCAGGCAGCGATGCGCTTTCTTAATGAAGTGGATGCTGCCTGTGTCTATGTTAATGCCAGCACCCGCTTTACTGATGGGGGTCAGTTTGGTTTGGGGGCAGAGGTGGGAATTAGCACCCAGAAACTGCATGCCCGTGGTCCACTAGGGGTAAAGGAACTAACTACCTACAAGTGGATTATCTTTGGTAACGGGCAGGTGCGTTCTTAAAGGATAACGATGGCACTAAATGCTCTATTATATAGTGGATTTGCTGGGATGGCCACTCTTGCCGGTATTTTCGTGGTCAGATGGAAGCAAGAATTCGCTATAAAGTATTCCCATTATATTAATTCCTTCGCCGCCGGAACTTTAATTACCATTGCTCTGGCACAACTCATTCCAAAATCTGTGGAGCTGGTCAGTAATGCCCTGCTGATTGTGCTTGCCTCCTTTATTGCCTTCTATATTCTGGAGGCGGCTGTCGTTTTCCATTCCGGCTCCGCAATTCACTTCTGTGAGAAGTGTCCCAGAGGGATGCATAATAAAGGGCCGGTTATCTTCTCTGGACTTTTTCTCCATTCTCTGATTGACGGCTTTATCATTGCTATCGGATTTGAAGTTAGCCTGGAATTGGGGCTGTTTGCTGCGGCTGGAGTTATTCTTCATGAGCTGCCCGAAGGAGTCACCAGCTTTGCCCTTATGTTGCGTACGATGCTGAGGAGGACAGCGCTGATATTATCTTTGGCTGTGGCTTTGGCTACACCCGTCGGTGCTGCAATAGCCCTGGGCCCGCTCAACGGTCTATCTGAATCGGGATTGGGGGTCATGATGGCTGTAGCTGGGGGCTCATTCCTCTATGTAGCTGCCTCCGACTTGATTCCAGAAACTCACGAGAGGGACGTGCTCCAAAACGTTGTCTTTTTCCTGGCGGGTGTGGGCTTGCTCTACTTTCTCATCACCATCTTTGAATAGTACTTAGGCTATTAGCCTTTTCATAGCGTGCTGCCGTGAGTCCTGCAATAGCTCCAACTCGAAACACCAAGCCAATAACAGCCAAATGGGGTTATAAAAGTCTTGATTTATAGAGCCCTTTATAGGGGTGAAGGAACTAGCTGCAAGTGGATTATCTTTTGTAGTGTGTAGGTGTGCTTTTAGTTGCCTCTAGAGCAGCTTGTTGAACTTGAAAGAGTTCCTTGATGCCCTTTTCAGCTAAAGCGAGTAAGGAGTCAACACTCTGTTTGGAGAAGGGCTTGGCTTCAGCCGTGCCCTGAATCTCGACAAATTCACCCCGACTGGTCATCACCACATTGAAGTCAACCTGAGCATTGCTGTCTTCATCATAACACATGTCTAGTAACTGAGAATTATGCGCAATACCGACGCTGATAGCGGCTACAGCGCTCTTTAGAGGTATGGATGATATTATCCCCATATTTGCCAGGGTTTGCATTGCCTGATAGAGGGCTACGTAGGAGCCCGTAATGGCTGCTGTTCTGGTGCTGCCATCTGCCTGTAACACATCACAATCTACAATTAAGGTTCTTTCTCCCAGAGCGCTGAGGTCTGCTACCGCTCGGAGTGAACGCCCAATGAGGCGCTGAATTTCCTGGCTTCTACCAGAAACTCTGCCTAGTGACGAATCGCGTGTAGTACGGGTTGAAGTGGCACGGGGCAGCATAGAGTATTCTGCTGTAATCCAGCCACCGCCTCCGCCCCTAAGAAAGCCGGGCACTCTTTCCTCCACGCTGACAGAGCATATCACTTGTGTCTTACCTAACTCTATCAGCGCTGAGCCTTCAGCAAAACTTTGAAAGCCGGGGGTGATTTTTACCGGTCGTAACTCATCCCAGACACGTCCGTCAACTCTCTTCATATAAAATCTTCCCTTCTAGCCTGTGATATATGCCAGAGTATAGCATTGACAGATGAGAATAACAATTTTGATTTGATTGTTTATCTACCACAGTCCCTTAATCCCCATCTCCTTCAAAAGAGAAGGGGGAAGATAAATAAAAGAGGGGCTAATGCTCCTCTTAAACAACCTGTTAAGTTATGAGCTTTGACTCCTGCAATAGTGCGCTGTTAAAATGGCCACTATGAACATTAGCCCTGAGATTATTAGCCTGATAGATGAAATCAGGAATGATAAGACTCATGGTGCCAGCCAGTTGGCAAGGCAGGCAGTAAATGTATTGAAGGTTACTGCTGAGCAGAGCCGAACGGGCAGTGCTAAGGCATTTTTAGTAGAGCAGAAAGGGGTAGGGGAGAGGTTAATGTCGGCTCGTCCGGCTATGGCACCTGTATTTAATATCGTTAGTGGTTTACTTAACACAATAGCCCAAAGCGCTGCGGGAATGGATTTAGATTCAATTAGGCGCCTAACAATTTCTAAAGCTGATGAAGCAGTTAGTAAGTCATTACGGGCTGTGGCTCAGATTGCAAGATATGGCTCTGAGCTAATTGCTGATGGCGATAGAGTAATGACCCATAGCTATAGCTCAACGGTAGCGGCAGTTATAAAAGAGGCTTTTACTAAACGCAGCAATATTGAAGTGATAACTACTAGGTCGGGTCCGGGTCGCACTGGTGAAAAGATTGTTCAAGAGCTTGGAAATTATGGAATACCAGTTACCTTCATTGATGACGCGGCTATAGGGCTTTACATAACAATGGCGAACAAAGTGGTAGTAGGTGCTGATAGAGTATGTGCTGACGGTAGGGTGGTTAATGGCATCGGCACCTGTCAGCTAGGGTTAGCTGCTCAAAATGCTGGTATTCCTTTCTATGTATTGTGTGAGATGCTTAAGTTTGACCCCAGACTAAGTAGTGATGAGGTTGATTTGGAGGAGAAAGAGCCATCTGAGGTAGTTGAGTCGGGAAGGTTACCGCCATGGGTTAGGGTTAGAAATCCGTATTTTGATATTACCTCTATGGAGCTGGTTAGCGGGATAGTTACTGAGAATGGGCTGTTTACACTTGAGAAAGTTATTAGCTATATGGAAAGGCACTCTAGTTAATGATGGCTAGCCCTTATATACCCGGGCCAGGGTCTCCTTGAGCCTGGGCACAGTCTCGTAGTTATCTATATCTCTGGGGTCTATCCACTTCGTCTCTTTATGTTCCCAGTCGATTTTAATTTTGTCGCGGTCTTTTACGTGAAAAAGATAGGGATGAATCATCCATTTAACACCGAGCTTCTCATCTTCAACGGATAAAGGCTTACCCTTTTTTATTAATTCAAGGTCTTCCCCAGACAGGCTGGTTTCTTCTTCTATCTCGGTTAGGGCTTGCTCATCGGCGGTCGTTTCTATATAGCCACTCACCCCAGCCCATTTTCCCTGATAACTGCCAACCTGCTCGCTGCGGCGTAAAATGAGTAGTTTGTTTCCGAATTCAAGAAAGCAGGTAACTACCTGTTTTTCCTGGAGCATAAGTTTAGCCTACTTTACGCTTATTAAGTATTCTTTTAACCAGCTTAGGGCTGCCTTAGCCGCCTGGCGTTTATTTTGCTCTCGGTTTCCCTGGAAGTTATGCTTATGGCTATGGGTTCCAGCTTGATGTGATAATCCAATGTAAAATAGCCCCACGGGTTTCTTCGTAATAGCCCCGCCAGGTCCGGCAATACCAGTATCAGCTAAGCATATATCGGCAGCTAATATTCTTCTGCCACCCTGTGCCATCTCCTCAGCCACCTGGTAGCTAACGGCGCCATAGCTATTGATAGTAGCCTCTTTCACCCCGACAACTTTAATCTTGGCCTCATTACTATAGGCAGTAACCGATCCCTTATAATAGTCTGAGCTGTCGGGGACATTAGTTATCAGGTGGGATATAAGTCCCCCAGTGGCTGATTCTACTATCCCGAGGGTCAGCCCTTTCTGGCGAAGCAGATTACCAACTTCTTGCGCTAAACTAACCATAATTTTACATAAACCTTTCTATTTAGTGGCATATTACGGCTTTATCTAACCTGTTACCGTCTTTCCTGCATTTCTTCCTATCTGGTCTACAGCCACTGCAATACACTTTCTTTAATGAACTCGAAGTTTCTTATTACTTTTTCGGCACCAATTATTATGTCCATATGACCGGGAAGCAAATACTCAATTTCTAATTGTGATAGCCTCTCTAGAGACTGTTTGAGTTCATCAGCGCTGCCGCCTGGCAGGTCAACCCTGCCGATATTTTGATTAAACATGACATCTCCACAAATCAGAATCCCCTCTTTTTTGCAGTAAAAGCAGATACTGTCCGGGGTATGCCCTGGGGAGTGTATAAGCTCAAATTCCAGGTTGCCAGCCATTAGTTTGTTATCATCCAGATAGCTATCCTCCTTAAACTCTATGGCTTGAAAACCAAAGAACTTTGCTGCCTTGATAACAGTTATATCGTAAAACTTTTTGTGCATGGGATGGATAGTAATTTGGGCTTTAGAGAGTTTCTTAAAAGCTTCATTTGCCCAACAATGGTCACCGTGCAGGTGTGTATTGGTGATAATATCGATATTTTCAAGGTTAATCCCATCTTTGAGTAAATCTTCTACCAGGGCTGGCAAGGATTGGGCAGACCCTGGGTCTATGATAATAGCGTGGCTATTCCCAATCACATAGGTGTTGCAGTCTAACATTCCTTGTTCGGGGTAAAAGTATAGATTATCTATCAGCTTCATGTTATTACTCCTTAAAATCAACTCGCCTTGACAACCATCTAATTATATTGTAATTATTACCTGAAATAAAGTACAGGAAGGAGATTGTATTATGGGAATTTTAGCCTGGTTTCTTGGTATTCTCGGCGGTGGGTGCGCAGTTATGGGGGTCCTTACTGCAGTAGAAGTAGCTCCAACATTTATCGATGATCCTAGCTGGGCCACCTGGATATTCTGGTTAGGTTTGGCAGTAGTATTACTTTTAGGCAGCATTGCTGCTGCTGTTGGTCACGGGGAGGCTGAATAATTAAGCTTATTGGCTAAATTAATTAGCAATTCAGCACTTGCCTATAAAGTCGATAAGTATAGCTGTTGGGTTAAAAGCATATAAGGGGCTATGGTAATGCATTTGTGTGTAGTATCAGGTCATTTGTTGTAGATGGTTTACCCTTTCTATATCTGAAAGTTATTATGTCAGGGAATGAAGCTAGAATTTCACTACGAGTTTACCCTGGTGCGGCAAGGAGTGCGGTGGTTGGCTTTGCTAACGGGGTGTTACGGGTAAAAGTGGCAGCACCGCCGGTTAAAGGTAAGGCTAATAGGGAACTAATAGTTCTTCTTAGCCAGGTATTAGGTGTAGCCAAAGGTACTTTAACCATAGTAAAAGGTCATACCAGCCGGAGCAAGGTTTTAGCCATTGATGGTTTAAGCCAAGAGGATATTATGGAACGGCTTTCACCTATAGTTACCTGAGCTTTATATTTTTATCCACAATTATGGTGGATTTTTATTTCCTCTTGGAACGCTAAGCCTTTTTCCTCTGGCGATGGCGCCAGTAGATAATACCAAGTGTAGTTCCCCAAATAGGGATAAAAATTAGAAGCCAGATGGCTGCTGTTCCTAGCCACTGTCCGAAGATAGCAATTCCGCGGGCAGCGGATTTAAGGACTTCTAAAGCACTCCAGCCAGTACGAACTAATGGCTTAGCTGTAGCTTCAGGTGTTAGAGACACCGAAATTAGGCTCATTGATGTGGTTCGCTCTAAATACAGCATACGCCCCTTGATTTGCTCAATCTCTCGCTGTACCCTCGACAACTGTTCATAGATTCTGAGGATGTCCTCTACATCAACGGCTTTTTCCAGGAGAGTCAGGTATTGGCTCTCTGTTGCCTCGGCAATTTTGAGTCTTGATTGCAGGTCAATATACTCCTCAGTTACATCCCGACTGCTGGTGCTTTCTGAGGTTACCCTCACGGCTAAGTCCCTGAGTTCGGCTAGCGCCAGTTCAAATCCCTCATCAGGAACCCGGATGGAGATATAGCCCCTCATCTCCTCTTCCTCCCCCGAAATTTGAGAGGATACTACATAGCCATCAGACCTTATTGCCAATTTGGCTATCTCATCCCGGGCATTAACTACATCCTCCACTACCAACGACATATCTCCATTACGAACTATCATCCGCTCTTCTGCCGTTGATGGCAAAGTGTCTGCTCCGGCAGGCATAAAAATCTCTTCCGATGGAGGTAGCACTGATGGCATTGGCGGTAGTGCTGGCATTGTTGGCGCTACTTTTACTTCTGGCACTTCGGCACAGGCAACTGGTACCAGTAGCAACATAACTAAAAACAACCCTATTATCAGCCTTTTCATAAGGTAACCTCCTGCTTATTATCCCTGCTCTACTATAGTATAACGCTGATGTGATGAAAAAGTTAGGAGTAATCTATTATTATGGTGAGTAATCTTGGAAATTGATACACAGTAGACAAAAGGTGGTGGCTAGGCGGGTGCTTAGGGAAGTAATTAAACCAGGTCGGAGGCACTAACTCATGTCCGTGTAGAATGTCATTACAATAGTGCTCAAGAGACGCTTAGTCCTTAGGAGAACTAGCCAAAGTGAAAATTAGCATGCTCTGCTAAATAAAATAATTGGAGGGAGTATAAAATGAGCGCAGGCATAACGATAGTAATTATTACGATTGCGGTGATATTGTTTGTAGCAATAGCTTTCTCATTGATAATTTGGAGACAACAAAAAGAAAGAAAATCGGAGATACTAAACGCTATAAAAAGGAAACCTTTCTTGGTGTTATTATCCGCAGGAATAATTATTTCGTTGTCAGGCGGCTTCTTTATGTTTGATGGTGATATTTTAGGGGAAAATACCATTGGTATCGCACAAATTATGGGTACTGTCGGATTATTTTTAATAATAACATCTAATATCACATTACAAATCTTGATACGTAAATCACCCAAAGAATAGACAAGTTGAGTATTTAACCCAAAGCGATAATATAGATAGGCAAAAACCCGATGACTCCCAAACAGCACGAGGCGTCATTTTATTCACATTACTCCCTCACCCCCACCCACAGTCTTTCGCCACCGCTGACAAATTCTATAGTGCCGAGCTCATCAGTGCTGTCGGAAGTAAGCGTACCGTTAATGATTCCAGCTCTAACGCTTTCGTCTAGCTAAGAAGAATAGTACTATAAGAATAATAATCGCTGCTGCACCAATCCAGGTCCACATTATTAGTTCCCGCCTCAGTTTTTAATATTGAGCAAATCCAGTGTGACATTATCGCACTCTAAACCTAGCTTGGATAAAAAGTCAAGTTTGTGTGTAATACTGACTGTTAACGCGATACGTAATACACAATAACTGGTGGTAAGGTGGGTAGTTAAGGCAGAAATCCAATAGGGAATGTGTTATAAAATTGGAGAAAGAAATAGTGATTATGAGATGTTAGGTAACATTAAGAATAATGTTACTTAGCTTGTTGGTGGCTTCCCTTTTCCTTATCACGAGAAGAGGGGACATTAGTGGGCAGATCAATAACGTATTTCTCTGCGATGAAGGGTGAGTAACCCTTGGAAACCGTGTGACCACCCTCTGTAATCTCAAGACCGGCACCGCACTTGGGGCAGGTCTGGTTTCTTGGAAAGCGCAATGCCCAACCAATACGATAGGTTCCACACTTTAAGCATTTACCTTCTAGCATGCCTTTATTATACCAAAGTGTTCTTCTCAGAGTGTCAACCTTGTTCTCTGAAGGGGGTGAGTGGGTTATTCACCCTTGTCAAATCGTGCAAATATGTTCATTCTCTGTTTTTCAGCCAATTCCAAGTGGAGACTAAAATAAACGCTATGTGGTTACATATTTCCTGGTTTGCATTTTGAGGCGCATTACTAATCGTCTGTCAATACCCCAAGATGCAGTTTGTCTCACCTCTCTACCTTTACCCATAGCTTTTCGCCATCGGTAGTGAACATTATAGTTCCGTGTTCATCAGTGCGGTATATATTATCTGAGTCCAGCCTTTCTCTAAGTGTCTCCATTACCTCATTACTGGGATGCCCAAAGGAGTTATCTTTGCCTATAGAGATGACGGCTAGCTGGGGGTTGACTACAGCTAAAAACTCGTGGGTGGTTGAAGTGTCTGAGCCATGATGAGCAACCTTTAGTACGGTGCTGGCTAAGTTAGCTCTACGAGCAACAAGCTCAAGTTCTGCTTCCCAGAATATATCAGTAGTAAGCAGGAAGCTGACCTTACCAAAACTTAGACGCAATACTATACCATTATTGTCGATATCAGACTCGGTATCATCCAAAAGGGGTGTTTGGGGGTTAAGT